>Ga0272442_10000072_pt1 | contig 151051 bp, 124 predicted proteins | sample SSMForm2O_FD_200262 | JGI IMG/M metagenome (GOLD analysis project Ga0272442, IMG submission 200262) | Marine sediment archaeal communities from Little Sippewissett salt marsh, Falmouth, MA, United States - SSM-Form-2O | ecosystem: Environmental > Aquatic > Marine > Wetlands > Sediment ... | reverse complement strand
CCCTATCCAGATTCCCGCGGCAAGCCCCGCGATGCCGGGCAGGGAATTGGCGTCACCGCCCGCCAGCCGCAGCAGCGCCCGCCACGGGCACCCCAGAAATACCAGGGCACCGATCATGGCAAAAAAGCCGAGAATAAAGCGCACAATGGGGGCAGAGCCTGTCCGCGGCCTGAATTCACCCGCCGAAACGGATGAGACCAGTGCTCCCAGGACAAAGCCGATGATTTCCGGCCGAATATACTGCACGACCGCCGCGCGGTGAAGACCAAGGGCACCGGCAATATCACGCTCAAAGCAGGCAACGCAGATGCCCATGTTCGCGGGATTTCCCAGCTTTTGCAGCAGGGCTGCTATAATGCCGATACACAGTCCGACCGTAATAATCCCTTTTTTTGTCGTAAAAAAGTTCTTCATGGTGTGGTCCTTCTACAGATGGTCTGTATTATTGATGTGTATGATTAAAATCCCGCTGAAATTTGAAGCGTTATCAGGTACTGGTCATCTCCGCTAAAGTTACCGTTTCTAATGCCCGTTTCATTTTCCTGGTCTAAATATGTACAATCGATCGTAAATTTGGAATTGTGTCCCCCCCAAAAATAATTCAATCCAATGGCGGGAAAGCTTGTGTCCGACTTTCCAGCTACAGAAATACGCTCATACCTAAAGTAGGGTTGAATTCTTCCCGGTCCAAACGTTCCGGGGAAAAGATACCCGCCCTGAAGGTAATAGATATAAGCATCATCTGATGCCGCCAATCGTGAGAATCCCAGGGTCTGTGTGGCATTTTTTACCTTTATATATGCACCCTCAAGTGTTACCGCTCCTTCTGCAATCGGATGATCAAGGAAAAAGTCCACGGTCCACGAAAAGTTATCCCGGTCTTTCCTGCCATCTAATGTAAGTTCATCCTGGAAGTCAAAACCCGTACCTATAGCCAAGACCTTCTTCTTACCCAGATAGGTTCCCTTATTAAACCAGTTCTTTTCGGGTTCCAGGAGATTAAGGGAAACTCTGCCGGCAAATCTCAGATTATCATCCGGATTGTCATCATTTTCCAACCCTTCAAACACACCCAAACGATACTGGAGCAAACCGTTCAATGGATTACCCCAGATTAAAAGTCCTTCATCCCGGCCTACTCTGTTGGTAAAAAACGGGGCGCCCCGTACTCCACCCTGGGTGAAGGGAAGATCTATGGTCAGCAAAGCAAACGTTGATTCTGTACCAAAAGACCTCGTAAAAGGAATATACATCCTGCCCATCTGTATCTTGAAAGCTTCATGCAGGTTTACGTAAATCCACGCATCACGTACGGCAATGCCACTGCCTAGACCGAAAGAAGAATTGTCCAGCCTGTCCTGACCAATTCGGTCAGATGCAAAGTGGGCAAACAATCCAATTTTAGGGGTAACCCGGCACGTGAAGTAAAAGTATGCCCTTCTTACCATGAAGTCATTGAGCCCCGCATTATCACTTTTTCCCTCATCTACGTATTGATACCAGGTCTGGAGGCGCAGGCCGAATTTCAGTTTATGCTTTTCAAACAACTCATCTATTTTCGCAAAAGAAAAACGATGATCTTCAAACTTTTTTGTTAATTCTTGTACACTCTTTTTTAATTCCCCTACTTCAGCAGACGGGACTGTCCCCTCTTCTTTTTTTTCAGCCTTGTATGTTTCCAAAGCTTCTATTCTTTTTTTCAAAATTGCTGTCTCTTCATCCCTTTTTCTCTCGATCTCTTCCAATGTTCTTTTCAGCGATTCAATTTCTTCATCCCTGCTCATTGCCCGGGCTTCAGATGCGAAGACAAAAAGTGTTCCTGCCATTAAGAATGCGACTGCCAATGATAGTATCTGCTGTCTACTCATAGTATTTTACCTTTCCAAATACGTTTAGACATCGTTCGACAATACAGCGAATGACTATATTGGTAAATAATGCTTGAATCAAATTGATAATATTTATAATCTGAAAATCACATATAGATTATTCCAATGAAAACGATAGATGTTGTTTTCGCTATATGTATCGCTTCAAAGGGAAATGGGCAGATACAGGAAATAGATAAGAGAGGGTGTGCGGTTATAATAACCCCCTGAGATGAAGCCTGGGGATGCTGCCGCTGTTTCCGCGTGGTTGAGCATCGAGGACACCGTGGACGGGTCGTTTGCCCTGGAGGCGGACGAAAATGTGATGGAACTCCCCGGCTTCTTCGAACAGACCTTCTCGAATCCTTTTGTTACTATTTCCTACCCGCTGCCTTTCGAGACGATGGTCTTCTACCAGGCCAAGGTGTACCCGGACATAGTTAGGATGGCCGGCGAGACGTTATACTGGAATTACAGAGGAACGACGCAAGACAGCGGGGACACATGGAGTGTGTATTCTGAATATTGGTTCACGATGTCACAGCCGATGCAAGGCAAAAAGTACTTCATGAGTCGCTGATCAACGGTCCACGCTCAGCATTATAACCGGTGTCACCTGTGACAGGCTTGCCCCTTTGCAATTCAAATATAACAGAGCAAAAATTTAAGCTGTCCCCGACAAGAACAGAATGTATCCATGAAAAGCTATGCTAAGTGATGCTTTCCGCTTATTGAAAATCCCGTGTGCACGCGGGGCAAAGCGTGGCTTTCGCGGCACGCTCCGGTAAAAGCCGGTTTATGCGTAATCGGTGATGTGTTTGTCTGCGGACTGGAGGGCCTTGATAGCGGGGTTGTACATCAGTTTTTTCTTTACGGTCTGGGCCAGGAGCAGACGCTGCAAGCCGAGGATCGCGCCGCTCTGTGCAGAGCCGGTACCCTTTTGGAGTTTTTCCGAGGGATTCCATGTGCCGGTCTTGACATATCCTTCAAAATTCATCAGGTCCTTTGCCGGTATGACCCGCTCCACAAATTTTCTAAGAAGTTTTCCTTTGTTGTCAAGCATGGGGCGTTTGAGCAGTTTTCCGTCCGATGCCATGCGGTTAAAAATATCTTTCAGTTCCGGGTGGCGAACAAAAACACTGTTGTAGCCGAACTCTTTCAGCTTTGTCTCCGAGGCTGTTACGCCGATACTGACATCGGCCGTCTTTGAGACGATGTGGCTGGGGCAGACCATGCAGCCCATGGGGATGACCTCCTCGAGAAAGTCCACATAGTGAAACGAATGGAAGTCCCCCTGACGGGTCATGATGTTATCCTGCACAAACCAGGAAAAGGTTTTGCCTTCGTTTAGGACCTGGTAAAGGGTTTTCTTAGTGTCCTCGGCATATTTGATAACATCCGCTTCTTGTACCCCGAGTCGGGAGTAAATTTTGTCAATGCCCCCGTATTTGGTGGCTGAAAAGCAGTTGATGCCGATGACGTACTTTAAGCCCCCAAGCCGTTTTTCAGCGATCTTTGCGACCCCTTTAAACATTTCACGCAGTTCAGGATCATCCTTTATGATCTGCAGTTTTCGGATGCCCTCTACATGACAGGACAACCCAACCACGGCAAAGGAGCTGTAGCCGGACACTTTATCAAGGTCGTTGAGAATGGGGGTAACCTGATTTTTTGATTTTGCGCCGATCAGCGTCTGCTCGGGGGTGGTGGATACCCTGGTCTTGGCATGATGACAGATAAAACAGTCTTTATGGATCGATTCAAGGTGAAGGACCGCATCCACAATATGCTTGTCAAGCAGATAATGCAGCAGGGCGGTGGCGGTGCCGCCGGTAGCTGATTTCTCATAGATCTCATCTGTTAATGTCCGTGAGGTGAAATGGTCCTCACAGCAGCCCAGCCGCTGATCAAATTCCGTCTTTTCAGGGCCGAACCAGCGCTCTTGTACCTTCGCAAGCGGGAAAAAACTTCGCGGGCAGGCCTGGTAGCACAGTCCGCAATTGTTGCATTCGCCCACCAGCACAGGGACGGTTTCCTGTATCTGGATGGCCTTTTTTGGACAGATGCTTGCGCACAGCCCGCAGCGGGAACAGGAATAGTCAATCACCCGCTGTAATGCGCTGAATCCCTGTTGTGATATCTCGAGATGTTTTTTATAATTATTTTTCATAATGTAAGCAACATACCATTATACTGTGAAAACTTAAACTAATTTATGGATTGATTTGGAATTCTTATTTTTTTACGGTATAAATGGATTGCGCCAAACAGACTATCATACATGATATGGCCTCTATGCTCTCAGGAGATTCAGCCCGGCAAACATTGTTCAGCCGATCTTCACTTTACCGTCTTTCAATAACTTAAGGTGATGCTTAGAAATCGTCTTACCCATTGTGCTGCAATGCAACATACACTTTGTAGTACAAAGAGATAGATTGAGAAGACTTTTTATTGGATCATCAATTGTCAGTAAAGTTTGTACCTATCCCTATCGAAAAAATTTTTACCGAATGGCTACAAAAAATGTCTGCCCATTTCTGTTTATTAGAATGACAAGATTTTTGCCCTTTGATTTTTTAAGGGCTTCCTCATAGGATTCTACATGGGAGGTGTCCATCCGGTTTATTTCCATGATGACATCGCCGGCCTTCAGCCCTGCCCTGCCGGCACGGCTACCGGCTTTTACCGAGGTTACAATTACTCCCTTTGTTTTGGGATCGATACCGAGCCGCTGTGCATCAACCATGGTGAATTCCCTTACCGAAACACCCTTCAGCCTGTTGCTGATCTTCTCCTCGACCACTTCAGGCTTTTTACCGGTTTCCGTTGCCCGTTCGATTTTTGCCGTAAGCTCGATTCGTTTGCCGTCACGGATCAGACCAAGGTCAACCTTTGTGCCGATTGAAGTCTGAGCAACCATGTTTCTTACATCAGCAGCGTCTTCAACTTTTTTCCCGTCCATTTCAAGAATGATATCCCCGCGTTTGAGACCCGCTTTTTCTGCCGGACCGTCCTCAACGACATCGGAAATCAGCGCACCCTTGGGCCTGTCCAGATCAAACACTTTTGCCATATCAGGGCTTACATTCTGAATCATAACACCCAGGTAACCGCGTTCAACCTTGCCGAAACGCACAAGGCTGTCCATGACCGAGCGGGCCATATTGACAGGCACAGCAAAACCAATACCCTGATAGCCGCCGCTGCGGGAGTAAATAGCGGTGTTGATACCTATCAGTTCGCCATTCATGTTAACCAATGCTCCGCCGGAATTGCCGGGGTTAATGGCCGCATCGGTTTGAATAAAGTCCTCGTAATCCGCTACCCCCACATTAGCTCTTCCGGTTGCACTGACAATGCCCATTGTTACGGTCTGTCCGACACCAAAGGGGTTACCGATGGCCAGCACCACTTCACCAAGCCTGAGCCGGTCTGAATCTCCCAATGATACCGGGTCCAATTGCTCATCGTTTGAAAGCTCGATTTTTAGTACGGCAATGTCTGTTTTAGGATCCGTGCCGACAATATCTGCTGTTTTTTCACGTCCGTCATGTAGATACACTTTTACTTCTTCAGCGTCTTGGACGACATGGTTGTTGGTTAAGATGTAACCATTTTTGCCGACAACAACTCCTGAACCCAGGCTTTGCTCCCGCCGTTCACGAGGAATATGAAAAGGGGAAGAGAATCCATCACCAAAAAAGTAACGAAAAAACGGGTCTGCCTGAAATGGTGAGAACTGCCTGTCACGGTACCTGATTACTTTCACCGAAGAAACATTTACTACGCCCTTCACTGCTTGCTCGGCCACGTTAGAAAGCCGGTCATCTTCTGTTAGAGCAAGCTTCCCCTTGACATTAGGCATTTTCTCGACGAGTTCCGGCTCCGCCTTTTTTTCAAAGATGTTCTTAATTGATTTTTCAGCAATATCGCATCCAGATAAAAGAAAGACAATCGGAACAGCCATGAAACTCACAGCAATGACGGCAGAAAAAACTGTTCTGAAAAAAGTTGGTAAATTTTTGTTCGCCATGAGCGAATCCTCCTTTGTGTGCCGAATAAAATTCAACATGTCACCATAACGCCCCACTCAGCATGCTGATAAATTTCAGATTATATTCATACAGAGACGCTATATTCTGTGTGCCTAGTCTTAAAAAGCCTATGCTTGCTGTATGGAAAATTAACGAGAGAGATATCAGTAACAACGGCACAGCTTCCACGACTGGATTTATATTGGCAACCATGATTTTTAAACTACATTTCATAACAAAACCACCTCCATTTATTATTTTAGAGTCTGTCTTTTCATTCATTAAAGATCAGCCCGGGGCGGTTGTATGCAGCTTTTTTACAGCCACCCCTTCGCTGACCCGGTGAAAGGAGTTAAATGATTACAAAATCCATTAATCCGAATGAACTGTAAAATTTTAATTTCTTATCGGGAACATTTCCAGGTCTTTGTTTTCTAAGTTAAGGTTCTCTCTAAAAGAGTCAAGAGGCGAGCAGCGGTTTTACAATTCTTTTACATACGTGTGAAGGCTGACATCTGGAGAAAATTGCTCATTATCAGAACAGGATTACTGAAAGGGGGGTATGAGAAATCAAATAGTTACCGAAGGTCTTCACTTTAACGGCCGATAATAACGGTTACATGTACATAAACATCTCTCAGGCCGATATCCTCAAGTGATACACGGATTTTTGTGCCGTGTCTTACATGGGGAGAAATACTCAGCGAGAACTCACGCTCGGACCTGACCCGCCCCTTCCCCCTGCAAACAAGACAGAAAAAATCCTCCCATAATCCCGCTCGCCGGCATTGGGGGCAGGGCTCGATTACCGGTACGGTTAATGGAAACAGTCCGCCCCCTGCCGCTTCTCGTGGCGTCAGTATCAGCTCGAGAAAAAGCTCTTTACCTTTCCCCCGCCCTTTCTCGAAAAAATCGGGAAAGAAGCCCGGCAACAGGCCCCTATGGACTCCTCGACAGCAGAAGTCAAAGAGTCCATCTCATTGTATACCGAAGACTCCTGCCTGACCATTTCCGGTGCTTTGGATATTCTGAGCCCGGATTGTCGGCGTTCAAGCTCCCGGTCATACTGCCGCCTGCTTTTCTCATCGGACATGGTTTCATAAGCTTGTTTTGCCTCAAGAAATTTTTCAGACGACGGCCTGCTTTCAGCAGTATCCGGATGATATTTTTTCACCACTGTTCTGTAAGCTTTTTTGATTTTGCTCAGGTCTGCGCCCCGCCTTACCCCCGGGACGACATAGTAATCTCTAGGCATGGCAATCCATCCTGTGCGCTGGACGACTATTCCTAAAGACCGCTCAGATTTGTCAGCACCTTTTTAAAAATTAATAACAGAAAATATCAGGTCAAGTGTCGACTCTCGTGGAAGTAAAAAAAATTGCGACCGGGGCTTGACTTCAAAAAAAGTGTTTTTATTTTTCAAATATACGGCGCCAGAAAAAAAGCATACAATAAACTTTTTTATCTTTAGCAAGGAGGTAACACAATGCAGGTACGATGGTATGACGGCTTTACGCCCACGTTTAATGATTTCTTCAGGCTGCGGGACGAGCTCGACCATTTGTTTGATATCGGCCTTCCCCTGTCGAACATCCGCAGTGTGCCGCGGGGAACCTTTCCTGCCATTAACATGCAGGAGGAAAAGGATGTGGTAAATATCCAGGCGTATCTTCCCGGCGTCGACCCACAGAAAATTGAGCTGAGTATCGAAGACAATGTGCTTACCATCAAGGGCAACCGGGAAGGGGCTGCAGCCGGAGAAAAAACCAGCTGTCACAGACGGGAACGCTTCAGCGGTGCATTCTCCAGGATGGTTAGCCTTCCGGACGGGCTTGATTCCGACAAGGTCGAGGCCCAGTACAGGGATGGAATCCTGAACATCGGTATAAGCAAAGCGGAAGAAAAGAAACCCAAACAGATTTCCGTAAAGGTCGACTAAGAAAGGAGGGATCAACATGGCTGAAAAAAATACACAATCCGTTGCACGGCAAGAACAGAAACGTCCGGCAAAAGCAGCCGCCGACACCCTGGTTCCTCCCGTTGACATCTGTGAGAACAAGGACGGGGTGACGCTCTATGCGGATCTGCCCGGTGTGGGAAAAGACGGTCTGGATGTGCACATCGACAAGGACACCCTGCAGATTTCCGGGAAACGAACCGTGAGCGCTGAAACGAAGGCCGAAACACATTACACCGAGATGCCGGAAAAGGATTTCTACCGGGCATTTACCATCGGGGAGGAGATCGACCGTGAAAAAATTTCGGCCCAGCTGAACAACGGTGTTTTGAAGGTCGTTCTCCCCAAGGCCGAGCGCGCCAAGCCGAAGAAGATCGACATTAAATATTCCTAACCAAGACGATTGCCGACGTTTTTTACTGAAGCGCCCTGCTTTTAAGCGGGGCGCTTTCATTCCCGTAAAGGAGGTGAAAAATACGGCCTTGACACTGTGGAAAGATAAAAGTCCGTCCAATCTGCTTGATGATTTGAAGGGACAGCTCGACAAATGGTTCGGCGAGTATTTTTCGAAGAATAAAGACATTACCCAGGGGGAAAGCATTTTCAGCGGAACCGGTTCTCTTACGCGGTTTCCGGCTGTGGATATTCAGGAGCAGCCAGACAAATACATCGTACATGAAGAGGCGACAACGGGCGAACACAAAAACGGTGTACTGAAGATCACGCTGCAAATCGCGTATTCTGTTGCGGGGCATCCCGGTGCTCACATTTGTGTACCCAGCACCCTGAATAGAACGGCAATTTGTGTTGCATAATGTGTGCTTTCTGCAGCCAGTTTTTGTTCAGCACCGGCAAGAACACGCTGAGCGTCGACAACATCCAGGAAGCTTATAAGTCCCTGCTGATAGAGTGTTTCAGCCTGAAAAAAACTGCGTCTGCTGGACTGAACCGCCTTTTTAAGCGAATTCTGACGCTCACATGATCCCTGAATAGCAGCCAGTACGGTCTCAACATCCTCGCATGCATCAAGAAGTGCCTGGCGGTAATCAGCAAGCGCTTCTTCGGCCCCGGCACGTGCAATTTCGACATCTGCTCTTCGTTTTCCGCCATCTATAATAAACTGTTCAATCAAGGCACCTAACGATGAAATTAAAACATCGGTTGAAGGTTCACTGCTGATTCCGGAAGCACCGATACTGATACGGCTGCTCAATTGAAACGCAGGATAGTATTCGGCTTCTGCAACGCCGATTGCAGCAATTTGCTCTTTTAACCTTGCTTCAGCTTGTCGGATATCAGGAAGGATTTTCAAAACATCAAGAGGAATCCGAACCGGGATACTGTCAACATATACGGGAATTGTATGCTTCTCTTTAAGCAGTTTTTCATATTCGCCGGGGAAGCGGCCCGTTAAAACAGCCAAACGATTTCGGGAATTAAGCAGCGACTCTTCTAAGGGTGGGATATCGGCACGCAGATTTTCAACGGAAGTTTCAGCCCGCTTAAGATCAAGCTCCGGTGATAACCCTGCCTCATAGCGGCTTCTGACAATAGACCGGGTTTTTTCCTGCAGGTCCACTGATTCGCGAAGCAACTCGAGCTGTCGCTGATTTCCGCGAAGGCGGAGATACTCGCCGGTGATTCGGGAACTCACGGCCAGTACAATGCGGTTCAATTCAGCTTCAGCAGATTCCAATCCTGCACGGGCCGCTTCTATGTCCCGTCTTGTGCGGCCGAAGAAATCCAAAGGAAGTGCAGCACTCAGAGTGCCGAAAAGCTGTCCTGTTGTGGTTGTGTCTTCGTCCCGGTTTAATAACCGTTGTTCTTCAACAGTGCCGTCAAGGTCGGCAGCGGCAATGAGATTGTCACCCGCACCGGCACGTTTAAGACGTGCACGGGCCTCTTTAATACGTGCTGCCGCAGATGCTATTTCACAGTTGTTTTCAAGTCCCTGTTCAACAAGCCGGTCCAGTGTCGAATCATGAAACCCTTTCCACCAGTCGGCAGCAACCATTTGATCTTTCTTTCCTTCATTCAAAAGGGCGAGTACATCCTGGGCCAGAAACCGGCGAGGAGCGTGAACTTCAGGTGCTCTATAATCAGGGCCGACTGTGCAGGCCGCAGTACAAAGACAGCATAGCGCAACCGCCCCTAAAGCCCCGGGTCTGAAAATGGGGAACACAGGACGCATTTTTATTAATTTTTCATAGTATCCTCGAAGCTGTTTCGATGTATGCATTACAAAATTTTTCCCTCACTGGAGGCGCCTTTTATTACAGCATTTTGAAGCTGTTTTTCCAGCTCCTGTCCGGCCTTTGCACGGGGCTTGACGTAGGGAGCGATCAGGGAATAGCCGAGCGGTGCAAGATAGAGCGTAAAGATGGTTGAAATGCCCAGCCCTCCAAAAACCACCCAGCCGATTGCATTTCTGGCTTCAGCGCCGGGGCCTTGGCTCAATATAAGGGGAAGGCTGGCAAATATAGTAGACAGCATGGTCATTATTACCGGCCTCAGGCGGACCTGTATGCCTTCAATAATGGCATCATAAACACTTTTACCCTGGTCACGCAGCTGATCCATGAATTCAACCAGCAGAATAGCATTCTTTGTCATAAGCCCCACAAGCATAACCAATCCGATCTGGCTGTAAAGGTTCAGCGTTTGGCCGGTCACAAGGAGAACAAAAACTGCAGCCGCCAGTCCGAACGGTACAGTAAAAATGACGATGATCGCGCTGCCGAAACTTTCAAACTGGGCGGCAAGCACAAGAAAGACAACGACAACAGCAATATAAAAAATAATTGCAACATCATATGACGTTTCTTCAAGCGTCGCCGACTCCCCGAGAAAAAGAATGCTGATTCCGGGAGGCAGAACATTATCAGCAACGGCACGGACCTGCTTCAGCATTTTACCCGGCGGTGTGCCCGGCGGAACGCCGATATCAATGTCGATTGCCCGCCGCTGTGCATGGCGGTCAAGTTCGGCAGCAACACCGCGTTCCACAACGGTTACCAGTGTACTCAGAGGCACCAGTCCATTGTGTATAGTGGTAACAAAAATGTTCAGCAGGTCACCCGGGTCATTGATGGCTTCCTTTGCCGGCCCCACCATTACCGGGACGGCATGATCGTCAACACTCACATCAAGCAAATCATATTTGTCGACCATGACGCGCATTGTCTGTGAAATGCGGTCCATCGGAACATTAAGGTCGTGTGCGCGCCGGCGGTCGATATTAAAGGAGAGTTCGGGCTGAGATGTATCATATTCAATACGGACCTCCTTGATTTCCGGTATGCGGTCCTGCAGAGCCTGTGAGAACCCTACCGCTGCAGCATAAATATCTTCATATTCATTCCCGAGCAATGCAGCTTCAAGGCCCGCACCGACTCCGCGCATATTGAGGCTGTTGTCCTGGATGATGCGTACCTGAGCCCCCGGCATTCCGGAAAGCTTTTCATTAATTTCTTTAGCCAGCTCCATTTGGCTGATCCGGCGCTTATCCCAGTGTATGAGCGTAGCAGTCGTTGATGCTCTGTTTTTATCCCGCCAGCCGACAATGGTATAAATGTCGGTTATCAGGCCCTGCTGCCGGTAAGGCTGCAGCACTTCTTCGACGTTGCGTGCCTGGCGATCCGAATAGACAAGGTTGGCTCCGTCAGGACCGGTTAAGAAGACGTTGAGCGTCCCTCTGTCTTCCTGCGGCAGGAGGATCTGGTTTAAACGGTAAAATCCGAATCCACCACATACGGCAATCAAAACCGATAGTACGATGACGGGAATACGATATCTCAGAAGCATTTTTAAGGACGCGACATACTTCAGGCTGATGCTGCGGCCAAGCGCATTCAGGACGTTACGAAGTGCCCCGGCATACGAATTTTGCGGGGACATGGAAGGCAGTCGGGATGCCATCATCGGACATAAGGTTACAGCGACAAAAGAGCTGATTATCACCGCAAAAGACAAAACCAATCCGAATTCCCTAAAAAGCCTACCCGTGTCGCCGGGGAGGAACGCAATCGGCAGAAAAACCGCAACGAGTGTAACCGTCGTGGCAATAACGGCAAAGAAAACCTGTCGGGTCCCAAGAACGGCGGCAGCCATATTTTCCAGGCCCTGCACACGGCGCCGCTGGATATTTTCTAAAACGACAATAGCGTCATCGACGACAAGGCCGGTGGCCAGAACAAGAGCAAGAAGCGTCAGCAGATTGATGGAAAAACCGCAAAGCCAAACGGCAGCAAGCGTACCGACCAGCGCGATAGGCATGGTAACGGCCGGAACAAAAACCGCGCGCCACTGTCCGAGAAAGACCGCAATCACCAGCAGAACGATTACAACTGCAACAATCAACGTGTAGAGAACATCAATCAAAGCGCCTTTTATATAGAGTGCATCATCAGATGTGGTAACCAGTGTAACGTCCCGGGCGCGCTCGTTAATGCGTTCCACACGGCGCTTTACTTCATTGGATATTGCAATGGTATTGGATCCGGCCTCACGGATAATGCCGAGGCCGATCACCATTCGGCCATTGAGAAGGGAGTATGATTCAGCTTCCATGGGAGCATAATAAACATCAGCAACATCCCCGATTAGAATCTCCTCGCGAATATGCAGCCGCTCAACAAGCTCGGGATCAATAACAGATGCATAAGCACGCACCAGGAGTTCCTGATCAGAGGATTCATAATTGCCTGAAGGCACATCAAAATTAATGGTGCGAAGCGTTTCAATAACATCGGAAGCCGATATTCGGCAGCCTGCCATGCGTGCGGGATCAAGCAGTACCCGCAGAACCCGTGGCTGGTCACCATGCAGCTGGACATCAGCCACACCCTCAATGGAAAGCAGCTCCGGAGCTACATCCTTTTCGATCCGCGCGGCAAGGTCCTGTTTTAAAAGCGTATCACTATAGGCCGACAGCCGCATGATTGCCCCTGCATCATTATCTGCTTTAACAACAAAAAGCTGGTCTATATCATCCGGAAGCTCGCGCTGTATACGGCTGACGGCCTCGCGGACATCTGCGGCCGCATCGCTCAGGTCTACGCCGGGCTGAAACTCGACCCGTATGCGCATATTGTTTTCTTCGCTGGATGATTTTATGTTTTTGACACCGGATACACGTGCCACTGCACCTTCTATGATGCTTGTAACTTCGGCATCCATTGTTTTCGGTGAAGCACCTTCATACGTTGCACGTACGCTGACGATAGGCCGGTCCACATTCGGCAATTCTCGAACGTCAATACCCAAGATGCTTGCCAGCCCGCCGAGCATGATTAAAAGATTAACGACCGTTATGAGAACAGGACGCCGGACGCCGAGAGCGGTCAGATTATTTTCAAAATCTCTCATCGTTGTGACATTCCTAAAATATGGACTTCCGCACCCGGGCGAAGACGCTGCAAACCTTCGACAACTACCTGCTCACCCTCCGAAATATCCCCGTTCAGCAGAACGAGTCCCGCCTTTCGCGCGACAACGCGTGTCGATACTTTTTCAGCCCTGCTGTTGCGTATCAGCCAGACAAAGGAACCTGAACGTTCCCATTGCAACGAAATTTCGGGCACGGTAGGATATTGGTTCCCTGGAATTTCCCAGCGTGTGGTAAATGACATGCCCGGGCGGAGCAAATCCTGCTTGTTTTTAACAGCAGCCCTTGCCAGCAGTGTGCGGCGCTCAGGATTGATCCGGCTTTCCTGTGCTGTAATCGTGCAGTGAAACGTCAGGTTCTTATAGGCCGGTGTTGTGGCGGTAATGCGGTGTCCTTCAGCCTGTGTATTTTCCAGAAAACCGGCAAGATCTTCAGGAATTTCAAAGTCGATATAGAGAATTTCACGGTCGTCCAGCCCGGTAATGAGTGTATCGGCAGTGACACGGTCTCCGGGATCGACATTCGGAATCCCCACGACACCGGAGAAGGGTGCCGTAATCTTCCTGTCTTCAAGCTCCAGCTTTGCCTGCGCAAGCGCTACTTGTGCAGCTTCAAAATCAGCCCGCGCCGCGTCTACTTCACTTTCCGGAACCGCCCCCTGTTTGACGGCCTGTTCATAGCGGCTCAAAAGGCTGCGTGCGTCTTTGAGCCTGACTTCAGCCAGCTGAACGGCCAGCTTTTCTTCCCGGTCGTCAAGCTCGACAAGCACCTCCCCTTTTGTCACTTTTTGCTGCGATTTGAATAAAACAGCAGTGACTTCTTCCGGGACCGATGGATAAATTCTGACCGACAGCCGCGCGCGCCCCGTGCCGACTGCTTCAAAAACCCGGTCATTGGGTGTCAGTTTCACCGGCCGAATAATAACTTTAGCTGCGGAACTCACATGTTCCGTATCTTTTTGTCCTTGAGATATCTGCTTTTCAGCCGGAGATAAAAAAGCAACCCGCTTCCAGATTAGTGTACCTGCAAGAAGAAGAACAATGATTAAAAACAGTATTTTTTTCAGATTAAACCTCCATCTACTATCTTACTGTATTATTACGTGTCGTTCCCTGCCCCGACGAATAATATTTGTCTGAATTTTGCATGCTCGAAAGCCGAAGATCCACGAATGGGGAAAGTTTCCTTTTGCCTCTCCCGCATTGCTGCGGGATCTAAGGACCCGCTTTGGAGCACGGGGTTTCCGGAAAGCAATAAAAATATATAGTAGATAATAATATATTAAAAGAAAATTTTATGCCTAAGGATATATCAACAGAACATCCTTCTCATCAGCATTTCACAGATTAGTATAGACTGTTCAAAAGACCGGAACCTTGTAAAACTGTTGATATATCTGTCATTGCGAGGAGCGCAGCGACGCGGCAATCTCCAAGGCTTTTGATATGCTGTGAGATTGCTTCCACCCTCCGCCCCGCAGTGGCGAGGCTACAAAGGACGGGTCGCCTCCAGCTCGCAATGACGTAGGTGGACGGACATGTTTTTCTGTGGCCGTTTTTCTGGTCGTGCCGGGCTATGATATTTTATGAAATGCTATAGAGAAGGCATATACACTGAAGAATGTATCTGCGGACCTTACTTTTCTGCGTTGCATAAAGCCGTCGACAATCCTCTGCGCGGGTGGCTTGAAAATGCCCTGCAGAATCACGTTTTAACGTGCATGTCTGTGCAGTTGTCGACCGGGGTGTGCCGCCAAAGCCCCGTCCCGCCCGGGGCGGGACACTCCGTGATTTTCGATAGGCGGGGAGCACCGCTTTTTCCTGAAGGGGCAGTGTCTTTACGGCGTGCAATAGATCTTTTTAAAAATGGGGGCAACGCCGACCCTGTGTATAATCGACGTGAGGCTCTCTTCGCCTATCGTATTTTCGCGTATGAACCCGATGGTTGCTTCCAGAACCCTGAAAAGGGTCTCCTTGTCCGCCATCTTGAAAAGCTCGTACCCGTCGCTGTGAAAGCGGCCGAACTTGCCGCCCACAAATATACGGTACCCTGTTTCCTCAGCTTCAAAAACATGCTCGGGACAGAACTTGATGCAGTTGCCGCAGCAGTCACAGCTTTTCTCGTCGATCACCGGACGTCCGCCGCGTATGATGATGGCATTCCTCCGGCACCGCTCCACGCAGGTGAAGCACTCCGTGCACGCGGCATCGGTAATCCGCGGCTTTGCCACCCCTGATATCCCGATGGGGTCGGTCTCGGGGCCGGTGCACCCGTTCACGCAGCCGGAAATCGAGACGGTAAGCTTATGGTGTGCCAGGATACGCTCATGGTCCCCCAGCAGGTCCGCAATCATCTCGGTGACATGCAGCTCCCGGAGCCTTCGCTGCACCTGCTTTTTCAGCTCCCTGACCTCGATGTTCTGTGAAATGCAGCGAAAAAAACGCGCGTGGCAGATGTTCACGTCAAAAAGATCAATCTTCTTTTTTAAAATCTCCCTAGCAGACCGCTCCATCCGCTCCCGCAGGTCCGTCTCACCCTCGGCAATGCGCTTGTCAAGCTCACGATTTCTCTGCTCTTCCGGGACCCGATCGTAATACACGTTTTTCAGGATTGCAATCTCTTTGAGCGTGACCCGGCCGGTGCTGTTCTTTCGTGCCCATTTTTCCGCAAAGAGCTTGCCCGTCTCCTTCATCACATCGGCAAGGGGCATCTTCACAAACTCTTCAACCGCCTGATTGTCCCATTCCATGTGCTTCCCCGCTGAAAGATTAACGCCGTGGCCGAGCCGGTACGGTACCGGTGCTCAGCCTTCCAGCTTCTTCTCAAAACGCTTGAGCAGCAGTGAATTGCTCACCACCGTGAGTGACGAGAACCACATTGCAATGCAGGCCCATTCGGGTTTCAGGGTAAGCCCGTTAACCGGGTAGAGTATCCCCGCGGCAACGGGTATCATGAGAACATTATAGAAAAATGCCCAGAAAAAGTTTTCCTTGATGGTCCGTAGTGTCTTTTTCCCAAGGCGTATGGCCCGCTCGACATCAAGCAGGCTGCTCTTTACCAGCACCACGTCACCCGTTTCCTTGGCGACATCGGTGCCCGAGCCGATGGCAATACCCATGTCTGCCTGGGCAAGGGCCGGCGCATCATTAATTCCGTCCCCCACCATGCCCACGTTCAGGCCCTGTCGCTGCCGTTTTTTGACGCTGTCGATCTTGTCTTCGGGCAGTACCTCTGCCTCTACCTCCTCTATACCCACATCCCGGGCCACTGCCCGGGCCACCCGGTGATTGTCCCCCGATATCAGCCCCGTCTTTATTCCGAGCCCGTGAAGCCGTGTGACGGCATCCCGTGAATCCTGCTTTACAACATCGGCAAGCGCTATGATGCCGATGATTGTCTCACCAAGCGCCACATATATTGTTGTCTTGCCATCACCGGACAGGGCCTCACCCTGCTCAGTAATCTCACGTGATGCAGTAATGTTTTCCGTGACGAATTTCAGGCTGCCTGCCTTCAACGTCTTACCCTCATATAGGCACTGCGTGCCGTGCCCGCTGATTTCCCGTGCGTCGGTGGTTTTTGCGGCTGCAAGATTTCTGTCCCGGGCCGTTGCGACCACCGCCTCGGCAAGGGGATGGGTCGAGTGTGCCTCGGCACCGGCCGCAACGGCAAGCACGTCGTCTTCGGAACAGCTGCCGAAAGCACGGATTTCCACGACCTCGGGCCGCCCCGCTGTTATGGTCCCCGTCTTGTCAAAAAGGACGACATCAAGCTTTGCAATGTTTTCCAGAACCGATGCGCGCTTGAACAGGATGCCACGGCTCAGCCCCACGCCGCTTCCCACCATGATTGCGGTCGGTGTCGCAAGCCCCAGGGCGCAGGGACAGGCAATGACAAGAACCGCTATCATCAGCTGAAACGCGAACAGAAAGCGCGATGATCCGGCAGGCGGGGTAAAATCAACAACAAAAAACCACAGGACAAACGTCACCGCGGCCGCCAGGACCACGATGGGAACAAAATAGTTGGACACGACATCGGCAAGGCGCTGTATGGGGGCCTTGTCTGCCTGGGCGTCCTCAACAAGTTTGACAATCTGTGACAATACCGTATCATTGCCCACGCGCCCTGTCCTGACGGTAATTGCTCCCGATCTGTTAATGGTTGCCCCGGTAACCGTGGCCCCCGCTGTCTTTTCAACAGGTATCGATTCCCCGGTAATCATTGACTCGTCAATGGAGGTAGCGCCCTCTATGATTTCCCCGTCAACGGGTATTTTCTCACCCGGGCGTATGAGCACCAGGTCACCGACCCGCACCGACGAGGCGGCAACCATTCTCTCCCTGCCGTTCTCCAGCACCCGAGCCCGGTCGGCCTGCAATGACAGCAGCTTTTCAAGGGCCTGGCCGGTCTTTCCCTTTGCCCGTGCTTCAAGCATTTTGCCCACCAGGATAAAGGTAATGAGCATGGCCGAGCTGTCGAAAAAAGCGTGTGTGTGCGGATCTATAAAAAAGAGTGAATACACACTGTAAAAATAGGCGGCGGAAATCCCCAGGCTGATCAGCACGTCCATATTGGTCGAGCGGTTTTTCAGCGAGTGGTAGGCACCCGCGTAAAAGGTAATACCCGAGACAAACTGCACAAGGGTGGCAAGAACAAACATAACATAATGTGTTCCCGGGCTGCCGAACGGCATGGTGTACATGAACGCAACAAGGGGAACCGTGCAGACAAGAGCAAAAAAGAAACGGAATTTTTCCTTCCGTGCCACGGGCGTCTTTTTTTCGTCACGGGTTTGCTCAAAGGCGCTGTATCCCGCGTCGCTCACAACCCGCAGAACAGCCTGCCGGTCAAGCACCCGCTCGTCAAACGCCACAAAACCCTTTTCCAGTGAAAAATTTATGGAAACGTTGTTGATTCCCGCAGTCCGGGAAAAAGCCTTTTCTATCGCACCGGCGCAGTTAACACACGACATTCCCTCAATCCTGAAGGTGATTTCACCTCCCGTGTGCGCCGCAGGCAATGCCGCTGTGAAGCCGAGATCGGCAACCTTTGCACAGATGTCTTCTGCGGATAATGAAGGGTCATGCTCAACCGTCAGGCGTTCAAGGGGAAAGTTGACGGAGGCACTGCGCACCCCGGGAAAGTTTTTGAACCCTTTTTCAATAGTCCCTGCACAGTTTGCGCACGACATACCCTGTATGTCAAAATGCGACTGCAGCGTTTCTGCAGGCGCAGGCTGCTGCGCTGTTTCCCCTCCCCCTGCTTCCTGCTCTTCTCCTTCCGCCTGGGGCTCAAGGCTGAAGCCTTCCTCAATAATTGCTTGCTTGAATTTTTCAATGCCGGCCTTTTCATCCTCAAAGGTCACGGTCGCAGATGAATTTTCAAGGGACACCACGGTCTCAAGCACTCCGACAATATCCTCCAGGGCCATGGTTACCGCCTTGACACAATGCTCACACATCATGCCGTAAACGGGTACGGTTTCAGTTCGCTGCATTCTTAGGCTCCTTGTACTTGTCGCACAGCTCCCGGCAATAGCGGGATCTTCGATAAGCCGTGCCCTACATTACGGTTACAGGATACTCGGTTCTGGATACTGGTATAAACAATTCATTATCACTAATGTACATAATCTGTGACCGGCATCCAGGACCGGGTATCGAGCATCCAAAAACAATCCTATCCTTTCTCAGCCGCAGTAAATCCAAAATCATTTATTGCTTTCACCATACCGGAAAGATCCGTGGCATCACTGCAGGTAACAACCGCCTCCCCGGTCTCAAGGCTTACGGCAGCCTCCGACACTCCCTCATGCTTCTCAATAATCTTTTTCACCCGCTTCACGCAGTTTGGGCAGGTCATGCCCCCTACGCTCAGTTTCTTCTCCATCGGTTGTCCTTTCTGCAGTTTCATATGCAACACCCGAACCCCAGAACCCTGGAATCCTTGGACCCTTTTATATTTTCACCGTCCCCGGTTGGAGTATTTATATACGGTATCAATAAGTTCATCGATCTTGTTCTGTCCTTCGCCGCGCAGGATGGCCTCACTGACGCAGCTTTCCACATGGCGCTTCATGATCATCCGGGCAACGCCGTCAAGTGCCCTCTCGGCGGCGGTGATCTGGTTTATGATATCGATACAGTACTGCTCCTGTTCAACCATACGCATGACGCCCCTGATCTGGCCTTCGATCTTTTTGAGCCGTGTCAGGGCATTTTTCTTAACCGTTTCGTTAATCATTTCGCCTCCCTGCAGATATCCGTTATACCCATTTTTGATGGGGTATATATTTCATATTAACAAATAAGCCTTTAAAGTCAAACAAATACGGTTTTTATCAGCCCTTGACATACTATGGGGGGGTAGGGTATATACAAATAAGGCATTAATTCAATCCGGAAATCCACGCAAGGATTCGCGGGTGCGTCAATCAGCAGCGGTATTGTTCCGATGAAAATGTACCGATGAGGCTCCTATGAAACAGGAAAACAATGAAAAGAACAGCGGTGAAACACAGCGCTGTGCCGTCTGCAACGGTGTCATTACCGGCAAGCCCGTCAAGAGGATGGGGGACCTGTACTGCTCGGTCTACTGCGCCGAGGTCAACCGTGAGCGCATGGAAAATCTGGACCTGGAAAAGATCGACTTCAACGAGCTTGGCGATGTGATCGGCCGTTTCATGAACACCTGCATGAAATGCATTTTCCCGGTCACGTGCCGGGAGGTGCGGGACTTCTGCGGCGCCTATTTTGACGAGCTCCATGATTACATAACCATGCGCTGGTGCTGTCACGCGCTGTTCGGCCTGAGCTGCATGCTCTCCGACGGGTCCGTGGCCATGGATACGGTAAAAAAAATACTGGCAAAAGCAGAGGAGCTGGCCCGCAAAAACGGCTGCGCGGGCATAAATCCCGCTGTGCTGTCAATGGCTGAGGGTGAGCTTATTGAAGATTTTACCTATGTGCCCGGACCCGAGAACAGGCCTGCCCCTCCCGAGCAGCAGCATGAGCACTATCTTGCCTGTGTAAACTGCGAAAGGAAATTCATGGATGAGTGCCTGAGACTTACCGAAGAGGCCGAAGCATTCCTGCCTGAGATAGAGGCGATGCTTGATTTTCCCTATTGCGGCCACGCGAAATATGACATGGCTGCCATGCTCCTCAATCCCTGCGTCGACAGGGAAAAGCTTAAAAAACTTATCGCGAAAAGCAAAAAGATCGCCGATGAAAAGAAATTCGGCGGCGGCCAGTACCGGATCCATTACCTGTCCGTCGCGCGATCGATAAAATAATACTGATTATGCTGTTGCGTTCAAAAAATGCTTAAGGGCTTGACATATTGGATTAAACGATTATAGATAAAGTATAAGTATAAAGGGTAACAAAGAGTATTACTCATAATGGCATTATACAGGCAATTATCATTTATTTCAGTTCTGCTCATTGCAACGCTATGGATAGTACCGGTGCTGGGGTATAGTGCGCCGGCAGGATGCTCATGCTGCCTGAAAGTTACCTGCTGCTGCGGCTGTGCTGAAGATAAAGACTCTTTAGACGCAAAAGATATTTCAAAACAGAAGCATTGCAGGTGCAGTTTACATGAGAAGAGCATAGACAATGGTTTCCTTGTCATGTGCCCTTCCAAACAGCACAAAGATCTTTTTTATCTAGCTGTTCGTCCGTATGCCGGGAATTATTCCTTGCAAACGCAAAAAGGTATTCCCATTACAAAAACAAAACTACCAACACAACACTCTGCACTATATATTCTCACGTCTTCTTTTCTCATGTGAAATCTTCCCTGCCTGTTGAAGGCATACATGCCGAACCTTTGCATCGGCTGGTAATATTCTCATCAACAAATATTCAAGAATTTTTCTTTAACCGGACATTGGGGAGAAAACCATGAAGTGGTTATCTGTGCTATGCATTCGTGTTTGCATGTTTTGTTTCATGTTTATAGCATCGGCCGGCGCACAAAACCGCCTGGACCTTGACGCACTCATTACCGCGGCCCTGGACAACAATCCTGAAATCAGTGTTTCTGAGAGAAAAAAAGAGGCCCTGTGGGAGCGCCCCTCCCAGGCCAGGGCATGGGACGACCCAAAGCTTACGTTCGGCGTTGCCAACCTGCCCGCTGATGACTTTGATTTCAACAAACAGGACATGACACAGAAAACCGTTTCAATCAGCCAGCAGATTCCGTTTCCCGGAATTCCTTCCCTGCGGGAAAAAGTGGCCGTTGAGGAAGCGAAACGGGCCGAGAAAGAGCTGGAGAATACAAGAACAGGCATCGTTAAAGCGGTAAAAAAAACCTATTACGAACTTTATTTTATAAATGAGTCCTTAAACATCATCGGGAAAAATGAGGACATATTGAAAAAATTTGTTGAACTGACCCGGATCAAATACGAAGTCGGTCAGGGATTACAGGAGGATGTTCTCAAAGCTGAGGTTGAATTGTATAAGCTCCAAGAAAATCTCATCGGACTCAGACAGCAAAAAATCACCCTCCAGGCCGATCTAAACAGGCTGCTCGGCCGTGAGGCATCCTTTGCCCTGGAAGGAGAACCGGTACTTGAAATTACCGGCTTTGATTTTACCCCCCGTGAGCTTGAGGAAACGGCGCAGGCAAACAATCCAGTGCTTTTGTCCCTGCGGCATCTCATAGAGCGTAGCGAGGCGGAACACAAACTTGCCGGAAAACAGTATTTTCCCCGGTTTACCCTCACTGCTTCATACGGCCAGAGAGACAACAGAAGAAATGCACAGCCTTTTCCTGCTGAGGTTACGGGTGTTGATACACAGGGCAATCAGGATACAAACCGTGTTTTCGTGGCACCGCTTGGTGATGACAGGGACCGGCCCGACTTTTTCTCGCTGTTTGTGGGAGTAACTATTCCCCTCTGGTTCAAAAGCAAGCAAAGCAAAAAAGTGTCTGAAACCAATCTCAAAATAGCGCAGGCAAAATTACAATATGAGAGCGCGAAGAACAATATATTTTTCAGACTGCATGATATTGGAGCACGAATCAAAAAAAACAAAAAGCTGATCAACCTGTACAGGGACAATATTATTCCCCAGGCGACCCAGTCCCTTGATGCGGACATGGCAGCATACCAGGTTGGAAAAATTGATTTCCTTACACTGCTCAGCAGCCGGATTACGCTTTTTAATTATGAAATCCAGTACCGCAGGGTGATGAGCAACTATGAAATGGAACTTGCAGAACTCGAGGCAGTGGTGGGAAAGCGACTTTTTTAGATAGTTGATTGTTTTAACCATAAATAGAAAGAGATATTGATGATCCCGTTAAAAATCACAGAAACAGTCATTGCGAGCGTAGCGAAGCAATCTCTAGGGCTTCAGGGAACTGGTAAACCCGGATTGCCGCGTCGCTCCACTCCTCGCAATGACGCATGCGTAGACTTTTCACGAAGTTGTCGATAGGAAACCCAATGAGTTCAGGAAAAAGATAAAATGTTACATCATTGAATCATCAAAACCTTGAATCCTATATTTAAAAAGGAGTACTGCTATGAAGACATTACAAAAAGCATTAATCCTGACAACCGTTCTGGCTGTACTGTTTGCATTACCGTTTTCTGTTTACGCCAAAGGACAGGAAACCTGCCCGCTCATGGGAGGTAAGATCAATAAGGATATCTACGTCGACCACGGCGGCAAGCGGGTATACTTCTGCTGCCAGGGATGTGTCGCACCGTTCAAGAAAGACCCGGAAAAGTATGTCAAGAAACTTGAAAGCGAAGGGGTCGAACTGGAGAAGGTTCCCGAAACCGGTGAAAAAAAATAGCCGTGTTAGCTGTTCAGGCCGTTCAAACGGTTTGAACGGCTGAAACGGTTCACTTTTTACAGCATGGGGTTTGTATGAAAAACAAGTCACGAATACTGGTCATGATACTGATTATAGCTGCGTTTGCACTTGGTTATATGCTGCGGGGCGGCACAAAACAGGAAACCCATGAACACGCCAAGAGCGAAGAGGCCCAGGCAAAATTCTGGACCTGTTCCATGCACCCCCAGATCAGGCAGCCCGGGCCCGGGCAGTGCCCTTTGTGTGCCATGGACCTCATTGCCGTTAAAGCCGACGACATGGGTAAAACATCAGGAGCACGGGAGCACAAGCTCTCGGCACATGCAATGAAGCTGGCCCAAATCCGGACCGCGCCGGTTGAAAGAAAGCCGGTAACCGCTGAGATCAGACTGGACGGAAAGATCGGTTTTGACGAGACCCGGGTGGCCCATATTACCGCCTGGGTCCCCGGCCGCATTGAACGGCTTTTTGTCGATTATACCGGTGTCGGGGTAAACAAAGGCGAACACCTGGTGCAGCTTTACAGCCCTGAGCTGCTCACAACCCAGCAGGAACTGCTTGTGGGTCTGAAAATGCTGAAACGTGCAGCAGGTTCTTTGCGCACAAGCACCCAGAGAAATGTCGAGGCCACCAGAGAGAAACTTCGCCTCTGGGGTTTGACCAAACAGCAGATAAAGACCATTGAAACCAGCGGTAAAGCAGCTGATCGTACGACAGTCTACTCGCCGATCAGCGGTATTGTTATCGAAAAAAAAGGTTTTGAGGGCATGTATGTTCAAACCGGCACCCGCATTTACACCGTTGCGGACCTTTCCCAGGTCTGGGTACTGCTTGACGCCTATGAAGCAGATCTTATGTGGATCAGGTACGGCCAGGAAGTGGAATTTGAAACAAAGGCGTACCCCGGCGAACGTTTTAACGGAAAAATAACGTTTATAGACCCCATGCTCAATCCAAAAACAAGGACGGTTAAAGTGCGGGTCAACGTCCCGAACCCGGACGCTAAACTCAAGCCGGAAATGTTTGTCAGTGCCAGGATATACCCTCGTGTGGCCGCCGCCGGCCGGGTCATGGACCCGGCCCTTGCCGGGAAATGGGTCTGCCCCATGCATCCGGAAATTGTAAAAGACCGAAAGGCCGCCTGTGATCTGTGCGGCATGCCCCTGGTTACGGCTGAATCACTGGGCTACGTAAGCGATGAAGAACTGCTCGGGGATATACCTCTCGTAATCCCTGCTTCCGCACCCCTTATTACCGGAAAACGTGCTGTTGTGTATGTTGCCGTCCCGTATAAAGAAGGGGTATTTGAAGGCCGGGAGGTGGTGCTGGGGCCGCGCGCCGGAGATTATTACCTGGTTGAAGAAGGCCTCAGCGCCGGGGAAATGATTGTCGTCAACGGCAGTTTTAAAATCGACAGCGCCCTGCAGATCCATGCAAAACCCAGTATGATGGGCCCTGAAGGCGGCGCTCCCGGGCACACCCACCACGGGGCAAAGCCGAAACAGGCTTCACAAGAACAACAGGGGGCCTTTGCAGCTCCTGATGCATTCAGGCAATCCATTGACACACTTGTTGCCGCATATTTCGGGGTCCATGAAGGCCTGAGCCGCGACAATGCAACCGCTGCCGCAAAATCCGTAAAACATTTTCTCTCCCGCCTTGACGCGGTCGACATGACCCTGCTCAAAGGCGAGGCCCATAGCGCGTGGATGAACAAGCAGGACAAACTGAAAAAATATGCGCTGGCTGTTTCATCGTCAAAGGACATTTCGGTGTTCAGGACACGGTTCAAGGAGCTTTCCGATACCCTCTACAGCGTGACACAAAAGTTCGGCACTGCCGGCACCATACCGGTATACCGTTTTCACTGCCCCATGGCGTTTGACAGCAAGGGTGCATACTGGCTCCAGGGTTCAGCGGAGACTGAAAACCCGTACTACGGTGCGTCCATGTTCCGGTGCGGCAGCATGAAGGAAACAATTGCTGCCGGGCCGGCAGGAAAAAAGCTGAAGGAGGCCGGCCATGAATGAAGCCGGAAAGATCGCCGGCCACCCGAAGCCTTCACTGCTTGACCGGCTGATCAGATTCTGCCTTGAAACAAAAGTTGTTGTCTTCCTCCTGATTGCTCTTGTCCTGGGATGGGGGGCCATGGTTGCCCCCTTTGACTGGGACACGGGCCCCCTGCCCCGGGACCCGGTGCCGGTTGATGCGATACCGGACATCGGCGAGAACCAGCAGATTGTCTTTACCCGGTGGCCCGGCCGGTCGCCCCAGGATATCGAGGACCAGATTTCCTATCCCCTGACGGTTTCACTGCTTGGCGTTCCGGGAATAAAAACCATCCGCAGCTATTCCATGTTCGGGTTCTCAACCATGTATATTATTTTCAAGGAGGACGTCGACTTCTACTGGTCCCGCTCACGGGTGCTGGAAAAGCTGAACAGCCTTCCCGCCGGGACACTGCCGTCCGGGGTCCAGCCCGCCCTGGGGCCGGATGCCACGGCGCTTGGACAGGTTTTCTGGTACACCCTTGAAGGCCGCGACGGGCAGGGGAATCCCACCGGCGGATGGGACCTGCATGAGCTGCGTTCAATTCAGGACTGGCATGTGCGCTACGCCCTTATGTCGGCAGAAGGGATAAGCGAAGTTGCGTCCGTGGGCGGCTTTGTCCAGGAATACCAGATAGATGTCGACCCGGATGCCATGCGTGCCCACAATGTGAGCCTCGGCGAAGTGATATCCGCCGTCAGGATGTCAAACCTTGATGTGGGCGCACGCACCATTGAAGTCAACAAGGTCGAATATGTCATACGCGGGCTCGGCTTTGTCAGACAGATCAGCGATCTTGAAAACAGCGTCATTAAAGTCAAGGATAACGTACCGCTGTACATCAGGGACGTCGCCCACGTTGCCCTGGGGCCAGCCCTGCGCCGGGGTGCCCTTGACAAAGAGGGCGCCGAGGTGGTGGGCGGTGTTGTGGTTGTCCGCTATGGTGACAATCCCCTCGCAGCCATCAAGAATGTTAAAAAGAAAATTGCCGAAATTGCCCCGGGGCTGCCGAAAAAGGCCCTTCCCGACGGCACCGTCAGCCGGGTCACCATCGTGCCCTTCTATGACCGCTCAGGCCTTATCCATGAGACCCTTGGGACCCTTAACACCGCTCTTACCGAGGAGATCCTGGTCACCGTCATTGTCGTGCTCATTATGGTAATGCATGTGTGGAGCTCGGTGCTTATCTCCGCCCTGCTGCCCCTGGCAGTGCTCATGTGCTTTATTGCCATGAAGCTGTTCGGCGTTGATGCAAATATTGTGGCCCTTTCAGGCATTGCCATCGCAATCGGGACCATAGTTGATATGGGCATAATCATCTGCGAGAACATCCTCAAGCATCTGGAACGGGCACACCCTGAGGAGAACAGCCTCGAGGTCATTTACCGGGCCTCCCGGGAGGTGGGCAGTGCGGTCCTCACCGCAGTATCAACAACGGTTGTCGGCTTTTTGCCCGTGTTCACCATGGAGGCGGCTGAGGGAAAACTCTTCAGGCCCCTTGCATTCACCAAGACCTTTGCACTTTTTGCATCGGTAATTGTTGCCCTGACCGTTATCCCTGCCCTTGCCCATATTCTTTTCCCAGGAAAAGAAAAAGGCCGCACATTTCGAAAAACTTTTTACGGGTCGTGTGCCGCAGCGGGTGCCCTGCTGTGCTTTTTTGTGAGCTGGTGGGCGGGGCTGCTGCTTTCCGGGTTCGGGATATATAAGCTCTGTGAGCCATTAATCCCCCGGCCCGTAGCACGGCGGGTCCCTCTTCTTGTTACCGGGACAGCTGTTCTGGCGGTGGGCGTGATACTCTCGGAACGCTGGGTCCCCCTGGGGCCCGAGAAGGGATTAATTACAAACCTGTTTTTCGTTGCACTGCTCATCGGCGGCATACTCTGTTTTTTTCATGTTTTTCAGCGTTTCTATGAACCGGTACTCACCTGGTGCCTGCGCCGTAAAATCGCCTTCATCTCAGTCCCCCTTTTCCTGACCCTGCTGGGCGCACTGGTCTGGCTGGGCTTTGAGACGTTTTTCGGCTGGCTGCCGGGACCGGTCAAAAGGGCGCCTGTAGTGTCCGGCATGTACCATGCCTTTCCCGGCCTGGGCAGGGAGTTTATGCCGCCCCTCGACGAGGGCTCCTTTCTCTATATGCCCACAACCATGCCCCATGCCTCAATCGGAGAAGTCCTCGACGTGCTGCAGAAACAGGACATGTCATTTAAGGACATTCCCGAGGTAAACAGCGTGGTCGGCAAGCTCGGCAGGGCCGAGACCCCCCTCGATCCGGCGCCGGTTTCCATGATCGAGACAATCATAAACTATTACCCGGAATATATGGTCGACAAAAACGGCAGGCGCCGCACCTTTCGTTTTGATCCGGGCACCCCCGATCTCGTCCGCACCGCGCAGGGACAGCCGGTCCCGGCACCGGACGGCAAACCGTATAAAGCCGGCGGCACGTACATCCGTGATGAAAACGGCAGGCTCATTCCCGATGACGGCGGCATGCCCTTTCGGCTGTGGCGGCCCGCTCTTGAACCCGGGCTTAATCCCGACCGCGAACCATGGAAGGGTATCAAAAGTCCGGACGACATATGGGATGAAATAGTTCGGGCAGGTGAGATTCCCGGCACGACCTCGGCGCCGGTCCTGCAGCCCATTTCCGCCCGCATCGTCATGCTGCAAAGCGGCATGCGCGCTCCCATGGGTGTAAAGGTCAAGGGTCCCGACCTTGAAACCATCCAGTCCTTCGGCCTGCGCCTTGAGCAGCTGTTAAAAGAGGTCCCGGCAGTTGCCCCCGCAACGGTGATTGCGGACCGGATTGTGGGAAAGCCCTATCTTGAAATAGACATCGACCGCAGGGCCATCGCCCGCCACGGCATACGGCTGGCCGGCCTGCAGGAAGTTATCGAGGTGGCCATCGGCGGGAAACGGATCACGACAACGGTTGAAGGGCGCGCGCGCTACCCGGTCCGCGTCCGCTATATGCGCGAACTGCGCGACAGCATCGAGCAGCTCGGGCGCATTCTCGTCCCCGCGCCGGACGGTTCCCAGATCCCCCTTGTTCAGCTTGCCGAGATACGTTATGTACGCGGCCCCCAGGTCATTAAAAGCGAGGACACCTTTCTTGTGGGATATGTTCTTTTTGACAAGAAAGGGGGCTATGCCGAAGTCGATGTTGTTGAGCAGGCCCGGGCATACCTTACCCATAAGCTCCGGACCGGGGAGCTTGAAATCCCCCCCGGGCTGAGCTACAGCTTTGCGGGCAGTTATGAAAACCAGGTGCGTGCCCGGAAAAAGCTGTCTGTTATACTGCCCCTTGCTCTTTTTATCATATCGCTCATTCTCTATTTCCAGTTCAGGTCGTTGTTAACCACAACCCTTGTTTTCTCCGGCATCATTGTGGCGTGGGCGGGCGGGTTCATCATGATCTGGCTGTACGCTCAGCCGTGGTTTCTGGATCTGTCGCTGTTCGGCACGAACCTTCGCGACCTTTTCCAGGCACATCCCGTTAACCTGAGCGTTGCCGTATGGGTCGGGTTCCTGGCCCTGTTCGGCATTGCCTCCGATAACGGCGTTGTTGTTGCCACCTATCTTGACCAGACCTTTTTAAAGGACAGACCCGATTCGGTTGAAAAAATCCGGCGGGCAACAGTCGAAGCTTCCCTGCGCAGGGTGAGGCCCTGCCTGATGACCACGGCAACAACAATGCTTGCACTGCTGCCGGTGCTTACCTCAACGGGCAGGGGCGCGGACATCATGGTGCCCATGGCAATCCCGTCTTTCGGCGGCATGGCAATAAATGTCATCACCATACTCGTTGTGCCGGTGCTGTACTGCGCTGTTGAAGAGATGAAACTGAGGATAAAACGGTATTAATGACTCATTGCCGGCAAGAAAGGGAGTAATAAGAAGGCCCGGCCCCGGGTCTGTCTTACCGGCCTTCCTGTTTTATACTGCATCAGCGGTTTATAACTATGCTCAGCGCTGCTGCCACAGGTTTCAATACACACCGCAAAAAGGTTTCAGCAAGCGGGTATTTCTTAAACACTGCTGCCGCACAAACACCATTGTCATAATAAAAGGCTATGAGTTTCTTTCCTGCAGCGCTTTTGTCCAAAATGTCATCACGAAACTGCCTCAGATCATCGATGTATCTGCTGTCAGCGCCCAGAAGCCGGGTGGCAATACATACCTGCTGCTGCTGCTCCTCATCATCACAGACTGAACCGATTCCGTCATTGTCCAGGTCTTCCTGTCCGGGGTTATACTCACCGGGACAGTTATCGTTGGGATCAGCCACCCCGTCGCCGTCCGGATCGGCGCTCCTCACGGCCCGTACGTAATGCCGGTCATAGACATCATTGCGAAATTTGTTGCCGTAATAGAGTTCGCCGTCGGAAAAGTCTATGGCAAAGGCCTTCATTTTATGGCACGTGCTGCAGCTTGTACTCGTCCAGTAAAATCCGTTGTTGGTATTGGGAAAATATGACGTGTCCACAGCGGGATTGCCGGCCTCAAGGTCAACCACCCGTTCGAGCTCTTTTGTATTGGGCATCCGCCAGTCGGCATATCCTGCCAGGGTAAGGCTTTCACAATAGGCAAGAGCATCTTTCCACGTGTAGGTTACGTCCTTTTCATCAGTTGTCTTTTGCTGCCACATGAGCCCGGTGACATTGTCGGTAACGGTGCCGTCTTCGTTGTCGGTGTAGCTTGCCCCGGGCTCGGTATCGCCCCGCACGCAGCGCACTTTATGCCGCCCTGTTGTGGGTTTTTTATCGATAAGACCGAAGGCAAGAAGCATGGTCCAGACCTGCTGCGGATCATCATGATACGCTGAAGCGGTCCAGTAGTAAAAAGCATCCTGTTCTTCGGTTGTATAGTAGGGAAAATAGTCCGTATCCAGCGCAGGGCTTACCCTGCCGCTGTTAAGAAGCGTTGAATACTCCTTTCTGGTGGGCATCCTCCAATCACTGTACCCCCCCAGGCTCAGGTCTTCACAGTATGCAACAGCGTCATCAAAGGTGTGCAGCATCGGTTCGTTTTCCAGGGTTTTCTGCTCCCACATAAGACCCGTAACATTGTCGCGTACTCTGCCGTCTGCGGTGGCATTATCCATAAGCGTTAAATCAGGCGGGTGTATGCTGTAGGAGCCGTCCTGTCCGTAAAAATCCTCGCCTTCCGAAGGGCAGTACGGCTCACTGTCACACACCTGGTTGTATCCTTCAAGATGCCACTCGTCACACATGACCCTCTCCCAGTCATAACACAGGTCCTGTCCGGTGTCCGGAATGGTTACATCAAAGGACACTGCGGGTGTAATCCCCACAAGCAAAATCAGGGGAAAAAGCAATGCCAATAAACATCGGTTCATAACGCCCCTCCTTTCACATGTACGTGCCCGGGTCCATAATCATGGACCCGCATTAAGCGGTCGGTGTGGATATATACAAACAGGAAAGCAAAAAATGCCCCGCGGACACCTTGCCGGCGTTGGCTGGTTCTTCCCATTTTGTAGTCAAAAAGAACCTGGCGGGGAGGGAGCATTATATGATGGCCGCCGTGAAATGACACATCAATCCGGTCCTCACCGCAGTAGCTGCTGTGGGCGATATATACCTTGAGCTTGTGCGTGCTGCCGGCTCGTTCCTTGATGACTTTTTCAATCTGTATGGGTATTGCCCCTGCTCCCATGCCCTCTCCTTAGCGTGCTGTACGTGATGCTCCCGGCCTATTGAAAACCCCGCTGCTTGCGCGGGTCAGGGCTTTCGCGGCACATTCAGGTAAAACAGGTAAACGCTTTCGTATCTTATCGTACACTATAGCAGAGCAGTAAGGAGAATTCTTTGACTTAAGTCAATAAATGTGGTGTATACGCGCTAAAACCGCGGTTCATCATTACAGGCACACGGTTTGCTCCCGGGGAAATACTTCTTACAATAAGCCTTGAGAATCAGGGCAAGGAGCAAAACTGCGCTCAGCTGCGCAAAAGTGGTATAGTGCTCGGAGTGGCTTTTCTGTACCCAGTCGGTTACGCTGAAGCCCAGCATGCCGTAAAAATAATTAGCAGCAACACCAAGCACAAGAGAGCAGGCGGCAATGGCTGCAAGATACAGGGCTGTTGCCTTTTTACCCAAAATCCTGGAAACAACCGCCAGGGACGCTGCATTGGTTGCAGGGCCGGCAAGAAGAAATACAAGGGCAGCTCCGGGCGAAAGGCCCTTCAGGGCAAGTGCCGCTGCTATGGGCGTTGTTGCCGTTGCGCACACATACAGGGGAATACCGACAATGAGCATGATAACCATGGGCATAAAGCCCTCGCCAAGATGTGCCTCGATAAAAGATGCCGGAAGAAATACACCGATCAGTCCCGCAATGACCACCCCGAGCAGAAACCATGTGCCGATATCTCCCAGTAAATCATTAAACGCGAATGACATCCCCCCGGCAAGCTTGTGCCTGAAGGGCTTTTGACATTCTCCCGGCCCGCAGGAGCAGTGGTTTCCCGATCACGTTGCACCCGGGCCAATATCATCATCACGACCATCATCACATTTTTCTATGAGCAGCCCTGCACATGTGCCTGTTACAAAGGCGGCCAGAGGGCGGAGGATTGTCATTATCGGGTCCAGCAGCGCATAGGTGACGGCTATTGAATCGACACCGGTCTCCGGCGTGGAAATGAGAAATGCGGCCGTAGCGCCCTTTCCGGCACCCTGTTTTCGCAGGCCTGCAGCAGCAGGCACAACACCGCAGCTGCACAGCGGGATGGGCACCCCCAGCAGGGATGCTTTGATAATGTTTGCAATCTTGCCCTTTCCAAGGTGTGTCGCAACAAAATCATCTGCCAAAAAGGCTTTCAGCACGCCGGCCACGAAAAAACCCAGAAGCATATATACGGCAGACTCCTGAAGAATATGCCAGGACTCAAAAATTATTTTCACGAGCGATTCAAACATGTGCGTACCTGTTTTATTTTATTATGAAATCATATGAACAAATGTTCAAATAATATAAAAAATTTTTTTACCCTTCCTGAACATGCTCAAGGCCGTCCTGAATGACCCGTTCAACGTGCTCATCATCAAGGCTGTAAAAAACCTGCTTTCCTTCCTTGCGGAATTTAACGATCTTTGCCGCCCGCAAAATACGAAGCTGGTGGGATACCGCAGATGAAGTCATCCCCAGCAGCTCTGCTATACAGTCAACACACAGCTCTGATACTGCAAGGGCCTGGAGTATGCGTATGCGACTGTGGTCTCCGAACACCTTGAAAAACGCCGCCAGCTCCAGGAGCGTGTCGGACGGATACATCTGTTTGCCCACACGGGCAATGGTATCGTGGTGTAATGCACACCTTTGCCTGGAAGAATCTTTTTTCATGGTATTATATAATCATCTGAACAATTATTCATATGTAATATATAAAACACTCGTTCCCTCTTGTCAAGCACGAATTGAGATGTATTAACTACAGTAAAAAAGGGGGTGTAAGGACAGGAAGGCATGTTATCCTTTATCACAGGGGAACCATGTCCCCCGTGCCGTCATCCCGGACACCTACAGCGCGACCCGTGATCCACCGGAGAACGAAACTTCCGGATCCCGTATTAGAGATTTCTATAGACGTCATTAAATCCCCATGTATAACGATAAATGGATATATATCTGTCATTGCGAGGAGCGGAGTGACGCGGCAATCTCCACAGTTATTGATAGCCTGTGAGATTGCTTCGCCTTTGGCTCGCAATGACTATTTTCTATTCGGTAAGGGCTATAATGTACTGTGAATTGCTAAATAAGAGATGACGCAAAAATGTCATGCCGGGCTAGAGCGTATTCAGCAACACGGATTACGATCGTAGTAACATGTGAGGTCTAAAAATAACTCCGAGGAAAAACAATGGTCAACGGTGCAGGTTCTCTATCCGGAAAACTCCTCGCCCGTCAGGCGACGGTATGCCTCAATATAACGCTCTCTTGTTTTTTCAATAATATCCTTCGGCAGGCCGGGAGGGGGCGGTGTCTTGTTCCACTCCAGGGTCGAAAGGAAGTCTCTGACAAACTGCTTGTCAAAGCTCATCTGTGACCTGCCCGGCGCGTAGTCCTCTTTCGGCCAGAACCGGGAAGAGTCGGGGGTCAGCAGTTCATCGATGAGCATGATCTCGCCGTTAAAAAGACCGAACTCCATTTTTGTGTCAGCGATAATAATGCCCTTGCTTTCGGCAATCTCTCGCGCCCGGGAATAAATTCGTATTGAAAGGTCCTGCATCTTTTCAGCTGTCTCTGTTCCCAGGATGTCGCACACCTGATCAAAGCTGATGTTTTCATCATGGGTGCCGAGTTCGGCTTTGGTCGACGGGGTAAACAGCGGCTCGGGAAATGCCGCTGACTCCTGAAGTCCCCGGGGAAGCGCTATGCCGCAGATAGCACCGGTTGCCTGATAGTCCTTCCAGCCCGACCCGGTTATGTAGCCCCGCACAATGCACTCAGCGGCAAGGGGCTGTGCCTTTTTCACCAGCATGCTGCGCCCGGCAAGAATGTCTGCATATTGTCTGCACGCGTCGGGAAAATCGTCCACATCCGTTGATATGAGATGATTGGGAACAATGTCCTGTATGTGTGAAAGCCAGAATTCGGTCATCTTGGTGAGAACCTTGCCCTTGTCGGGAATGCCCTCGTTCATGATCACGTCAAAAGCCGATATTCTGTCGGTTGAAATCATGAGAATGGTATCGCCGAGGTCGTAGATATCACGCACTTTCCCCCGGTTCAACAGGTCCAGGTCGCTGAATTCTGTTTTTAAAACCACATTGCTTCCCATTGTATCTTCCTTTCGATAAAGGACCTATAGCAGGTGTTTCCCGTCAGTGAAAAATGCCGGTGCTTATGCAGCTGGATTACAGCACCAATCGCTTCACACCTCATCATACACTTCTTCCTGGAGCGGGGATTTTTGAATAGCGTCTTTTGCGGCATTCTTTCCCGCTTCAAAGGCTTTGCGATTCATTTCAAGAAAACGTGCCGGGACGCGTTTTTCAACGGCCTGTGCCATTGCCGCCTCGGTGATATGGGGCGAAATCTGGGTCATGGAACCCAGCGAAATAATGTTTGCCACATTTTCCCGGCCGAACTCCTCCCGGGCAATCCGGGTAAAGGGAATTGAGTACACATGCGCGTCGGCTATTTCAGAAACAAAGGTCGAGTCGACGATCAAAATTCCTGTCGGTTGCAAGTATTGCAGGTTGTCTTCATAGGCGTCCTGGCTCATCGCAAGCAGCAGATCCAGTTTGCGTGCTTTGGGGTAGTTTATCTCCTCCTCGCTTATGATGACGTCGGAGCGGCTGAAGCCTCCCCGTGCGGCCGCACCGTAGGCCTGGGTCTGGGCGACAAATTTTCCATCATATATTCCTGCTGCCTCGGCCATTATGATGCCTGCCAGGATTATCCCCTGACCGCCCAGGCCGGCAAGCCGTAATTCATGTTGCTGAGTCATGGTGATCTCCTGCTATTGTTTACAGATTAACGCTGCTGCTGATTTTTTATTTCTTTTTCTGTGCAAGCTTCACGAGTTTGTCGTACTCGTCGCAAAATTCCGGTTTACGCTCATCTACAAATACTCCGGTGACGATTTTGCCTGCAAGCTCCTCGGGAGACATCTTCCCTGCCTCATCGACTGTAACCGTATTCTCATACTGGGCCTTGAGCATGGAAACCGCATCGCCCAAACGGTTGTAACGGCCGTATATTGTGGGACACGGCGTCATAATCTCAACCATTGAAAATCCCTTGTTCTGTATGGCAAGACGTATCAGCTCGTCCAGCCCGTCGGCATCATAGGTGGTCCCCCGGGCCACAAAGCTTGCTCCCGCGGCTGCAGAAAGGGTGCATGCATCAAACGTGTTTTCAATATTTCCTCTGGTTGCCGTGGACGCAATCTTGCCCAGAGGAGTTGTGGGAGATGCCTGCCCCCCGGTCATTCCGTAAATATTGTTGTTGTAAATAAATGCGGTCAGGTCGATATTTCTCCGCGCGGCATGGATAAAATGGTTTCCCCCGATAGCCAGCCCGTCACCGTCTCCCATCACCACCAGCACGTTCAGCTCCGGTCTGCCGTGCTTCAGCCCGGTGGCAAAGGCAAGTGCCCTGCCGTGGGTTGTGTGCAGGGTATTAAAATCAACATAGGTAGATGTTCTTCCCGAGCAGCCGATGCCGGAAACCATGGCCACATCATCCTTTGCAAGGCCGAGACCGTCTACGGCCCTGATGATCGACCCAAGGATAATACCGTTGCCGCATCCGGCACACCAGATAAGGGGGAACTTCTTTTCGTGTCGTAAATAGTCATAAACATCAGTATGCTTTTGCACTGCTTGACCTCTCTCGTTTGATTGCATAGATTATTTCTTCGGGGGTCATAATTTCACCGGGGGCCTTGCTCACCCGCTTGATCTTTCTCTCTCCCTGATTGACCCGGACCACCTCGCGGTACAGCTGGCCCATATTCATCTCGGGAACAAAAATGTCCTCAACCTGGTCGGGGATGCCGTCAAATGCTATCCTGGGGAATGGCCAGATGGTGGTGAGTTTCAGCATGCCGACCTTCTGGCCCTCCTGCCTGAGGTCGAGAACTGCTGTTTTTGCAGAGCGGGTCATACACCCGTAGGCCGCGATGACCGTTGTTGCGTCCTCCATAAGGAATGTTTCATACAGCATCACTTCCTCATAGCCCTGCCTGATCTTTCTGAACAGCCGCTCCATGTGGGCCGTTACTTCTTCAGGCTTTGTGGTGGGAAATCCCATCTCGTCATGGGTCAACCCGGTGATATGGTAGCGGTATCCGTCACCGAAAGCGGCCATGGGAGGCACGCCCGACTTACTGTCCTCAAACGGGCGGTACCATTCGGGCGGGCAGACCGGCTTTGCCCTGTCCGCAATTTCTATGCTTTCCGCCTGCGGAAGGATCACCTTTTCGCGCAGATGCCCGATTACCTCGTCAAGGAGGACAATAACCGGCGTCCGGTACCTTTCGGCAAAGTTTGTTGCCGTTATGGTAAGATCATAGGCTTCCTTTACCGAGGACGGGCACAGGGCGATAATGGGGTGGTCTCCGTGTGTCCCCCACCTTGCCTGCATCACATCACCCTGGGAGGGCAGTGTCGGCAGACCCGTGCTCGGCCCGCCCCGCATAACATTCACCACAACACAGGGGGCCTCGGCCATTGCAGCAAAGCCGATGTTCTCCTGCATCAGTGAAAAGCCGGGGCCGCTTGTTGCCGTCATGGATTTGAGACCGGCAATAGAACCGCCGATGATGGAGGCCATGCTGGCTATCTCGTCTTCCATTTGAACAAATCTCCCGCCGAGCGGCGGCAGACGACGCGACATGATCTCGCAAATTTCATTGGACGGTGTAATAGGATAGCCGCCGAAAAACCTGATCCCTGCAGCAAGGGCTCCTTCTACACACGCCTCGTTTCCCATTAAAAGTTTCGCTTCCATTGATCTCCCTTTGACCTGTTCATGTTACATCAGGATTGTTTTACTCAATATTTTTTCCCTCTATTATGCGAAGTGCAAAATCAGGGCATCTGGTTATACAAAAATTGCACAAATTACACTCAACCGGTTTCACGGCACGGGGATATCCGAGGTCGTCAACCGTAAAAACATTATGGATACACAACTCAACACAGATAGAGCACCGCTTGCACCATTTATCAAAAATCTGAAATGAAACCCTCGGGTGTTTGCTCTTTTTTTTCTTCTCGGTATATTTAACCTTCGTCTTTTTTGATAACAAGAGATTAACCTCCAATAAAATGATCACATCGTTCGAGGAGCGCTTTGCTCAACAAGCAGCGGCCGCAGGGTGAAAACTTTTTCCTCACGGACCCGGGGGCCTCTGCTCAAGGCGCGCGGCAGAGCCCGTTGAGTCCGTCGGAAGACGGTTGATCAGTACTCCCTTATCTATTATTGTTAACCACGTGTGCCACCATCTCACCGATCTTTGCGGGATTGGGCTGGACATGGATCCCCGCGTCTCGCCAGGCTGCTGTTTTTTCAGCAGCAGTTCCCTTCCCGCCGGCAATGATAGCGCCTGCATGACCCATGCGCCGTCCTGGTGGAGCGGTCTGCCCGGCAATAAACCCGATAACGGGCTTGTTAAATGACGTCTTGATGTAGGCCGCAGCTTCCTCTTCGGCACTGCCGCCGATCTCGCCGATAATCACGACCGCTTCTGTCTGATCATCCTGCCTGAAATGCTGCAGCAAATCAACAAAAGAGGTGCCGACAATCTGGTCGCCGCCGATACCGACACAGGTCGATTGTCCGATACCGAGCCGGGTGAGCTGGTTGACCGCCTCATAGGTCAGCGTACCGCTTCGGGAAATAAGCCCAATAGGGCCTTCGCGGTGAATACCGCCGGGCATTATCCCCAGTTTGCATTTCCCCGGTGAAATAATTCCGGGGCAGTTGGGCCCGATGAGCACGGTCTTTTTACCTGCCATGAAACGCTTGACCCGTACCATATCAAGTACGGGAATTCCTTCGGTTATGCACACAACAAGATCAAGTTCCGCATCAACAGCCTCCATTATCGCGTCGGCGGCAAAAGCCGGCGGCACGAAAATACACGAGACATTTGCCCCTTGCTTTTCCTTTGCATCAGCCACCCGGTTATACACCGGGACCGTATCGTCGAATTGCATTCCACCTTTGCCGGGAGTAACCCCCGCAACCACCGCTGTCCCGTATTCCATGCACTGCCGTGCGTGGAAGCTGCCTTCGCTTCCGGTAATGCCCTGAAAAACAACCCTGCTCTGTTTGTCCACTAAAATACTCATTGCTGACAATGCCCCGCACGTTTATGGTACATAAGCTACCGGCTGCCGGCGTAACGTGCAACCTTCTGTGCCGCGTCTTCAAACGTGGTCGCCACCTCAAAGGAAAGTCCGGACGAGGTGAGAATGCTTCTGCCTTCCTCAACATTTGTTCCTTCAAGACGAATAACCATGGGGAGCTTCAGACCGGTTTTTCCGGCCGCTTCCACAATGCCGTTAGCCACCCTGTCACACCGAAGAATTCCACCGAATATATTAATCAGCACGACGTCGACACTCCTGTCGGAAAGCAGAATCCTGAACGCGTTTTCAACCTGCTCGGTCGATGCCCCTCCTCCCACATCAAGGAAATTTGCCGGGTCACCGCCGGCAAGCTTGATAATGTCCATGGTTGCCATGGCAAGCCCTGCGCCATTGACCATGCAGCCGACATTGCCGTCAAGCTTGATATAGTTCAAACCATAGCCGGCTGCTTCGCGCTCAAGGGGGTCTTGCTCATCCGGATCAAAAAGCTCCTTGATATCAGGATGTTTTGATAAGGCATCATCATCAAAATTTATCTTTGCGTCAAGCGCCAGAAGGCGCTGGTCCTGTGTAATAATAAAGGGGTTTATCTCCACAAGCGAGCAGTTTTTTTCAATAAAAAGTCTGTACAGGCCGGCTATGATCCCGGACGCCTGCTTGACCAGGTCCCCCCTGAGGTTAAGACCGAATGCAATTTTACGGGCATGATATCCCGAAAATCCTGCGGCGGGGTCAACCGTCACCTTTATGATCTTTTCCGGGCTCCGGGCGGCAACCTCTTCTATCTCCATGCCCCCCGCTTCAGATGCCATAATCACCGGAGCGGCCTGGGCGCGGTCGATAACGATGCCGACATAAAGTTCCTTGTCGATGTCCTGTGCCTGTTCAACCAGCACCCGCTTGACCTTCTGACCTGCAGGGCCCGTCTGATGGGTAATCAGGTCCATACCTATAATGGACGCTCCAAGGGCGTAAGCCTCTTCAGGAGCGTGTGCAAGCTTTACGCCGCCCCCCTTTCCCCGCCCGCCTGCATGGATCTGCGCCTTGACAACGACCGTTCCACCGAGCTCTTCAGCTATTGCTCCTGCCTGTTCCGGTGTCTCTGCCACCTCTCCCCGGGGAATGGGTATGCCGTAATCTGCAAAGATCTTCTTTGCCTGGAATTCATGAATCTTCATAAGCCCTCATATCTTCTACTCGATACATCCAGACGTACTGCTTGTGCTGCTGTTGGTACACTCCAAGTAAAAAAATAATTGGCCTGGAATAAAAAAAATGCAAACAAAGGCTCCTCATCCTTTTTTAATGATAGAGGAGCCTGTGAAGTAAACAACCGGGCCCATCGAAGAGCACGGGGTTTCCGGCAAACAATGCAAAAAATTGTATCTTTCTCTTACATCCTTATACCTGCAAAGTAGGCCCGTGTCTCCTCTTCCTGTGTCTTGTTTTCGTCATCGTCATCGTCGCCGATCAGGTCGTCGATCAGATCATCGATTACATCGCCGATATCGCCGATATTGTCTGCAATTGTTGAATACTTTATCGTCAACGTCCCGGCAATAACCTCGCCTGACAGATGCACACCCCAGGCAGTGATATGATATACTCCCAGATCGCTGCTGTAGGCCTGATACTCGGCGGTAAAGGTAAACCCGCGGTCATCATACTCGCCGTTGTTTACATAATCCCAGTAATCATCTTCAAAATGGGCTATACCGAGCTCACCGTCATCAAAGGTGAAAATCTCGGTTACAACGCCCTCATTACAAAAATCCCCCGCACTGCCGTTACAGTACATGATGACGGAATAGTCGCCGTCAAGTGAAGCTGCGTTCACCGCGGAAAAAGAAAAAACCAGGCACAGCACAATGCAGGCAGCGGCGGCTGCACGGGTAGTGAGTGCTCTTTTCATATACGGTCTCCTTATAGTACTTTGTTGAAATGTGTAAATGAGGGTAATTATACTTCATTTTTACATTGTATTCAACTTCTTCTTCCACTATGATTTTATGTGGCGTCCCAAAAATACTTTTAATGAATCCTATATACATCAGGTATGATTGTGTTCTCAATAGTCCAAAAGGATACAAGGATTCACCAATTCAAACTGTTTATTAGCTTGTTAGCTTGCAAGCTAAGCATATAACACGAAACCAGGAATGAAAATAAGAATAGACCTGCACGTTCATACAAACCGCTCCCCCTGCGCGCTGCTGACACCCGAGACCATTATACGCACCGCCCGGCGGCGCGGGCTCGGCGCCGTTGCCGTTACCGATCACAACAGCATTGCCGGTGCGCTGCAGGTCCGCTCTCTGGCCCGGTCCCTGAAGGTCATCGTGGGTGAAGAAATAAAAACAGCTGAAGGTGAGATTATAGGATATTTTTTACAGGAAGAAATCCCGCCCTTCCTGTCCCCCGGAGAAACAATGCAGGAAATCCGAAGGCAGGGGGGGCTTGTCTCCGTTCCCCACCCCTTTGACAGGCTTCGCTCCTCCCGCCTGAACAGACAGGCACTGGTCGAGATTATTCAGGACATTGACATGATCGAGGTGTTTAACGCACGGGACATCCTGCTGCGAAAGGAGCAGAAGCTTATTGATGAAGCGCTGAAGCACGGCGCTGTCCCCATCGTGGCAAGTGATGCGCACCTTTCCATCGAAATCGGAAGGGCCGTTATGGAGATTGAAGACTTCGACACAACCCGGCAGTTTCTGCACAACCTGAAACAGGCACGCCCCATTGCGCGCAAAAGCCCCCTGTGGGTTCACTGCGCGACAAAGCTCTACAAGCCGTTGAGAAAAAAAACGGGGAAATGAATAGCGCTCATTTCCCCGCTGTTGTTTCCGGCATCTGCTGTCAGCTTTTCAGCGCCTCCAGCTTTTTCATTGCCATGCCCACAAACGGCTTCGGTGTTATTTCCTGAACACACGCAATGACAATGTCTTCAGTTACCGTGCCGCCCTCCGCCTTGGCCTCGATCGCGGCGTTGAGCTTCTTTTCCGTCATTGCCCTGAACGGCTTTGGTGAGGATTCAATCATTTCGTCAAACATTTTCTTACTGTTGCCTTCCCACGTTAAATCAGCCATACAAACCCCCTTTACTTAAAATACGGTTAATAAAAAAACAACATGGTTACCTGATGAAAACCGCTCATATATTACATTGCCATGAGCATAATGTCCATCAAGTCATACATTTTTATCTTTTCCTTATTCCGTTTAATGGGCTCGCTCAGGTTCTGCTCACAATAGGGACAGCAGGTTGAGATTACCTCGGCACCGGTCGCCTTTGCCTCTTCTATACGCTCGGAGGCTACTGTGAACGCGTGTTCCGGATAGGCTGTTCTCACGCCGGCACCCGCACCGCAGCACCATGCCTGGTCCTTGATCCGTTCCATTTCCACAAGGGTAACCCCTGGAATTGCCTTGAGTATGTCACGCGGCTCTTCATACACGCCGCAATGGCGTCCGATATGGCAGGGATCATGCCAGGTAACGCTCATGGGGACTTCTTTGGTGAAGGTGATCTTTTCCTCTTTAACCAGCTGTGCAAGCAGCTGGGTAATGTGCAGGACTTCAATACCGCTGTCCTCCATGTCGGGGACCTCGGGATAATCATACTTCAGCACATGATGACAGCCTGCACAGTGCGTGATTATTTTCTTGACGCCGAACTCCTTAAACAGCTCCGTGTTGCGTTTCACCAGGTCGAAAAAGGTTTCCCGGTCACCGATGCGGATGGCGGGACTGCCGCAGCAAATCTCTTTTTCCCCAAAGACACCCACGCTCACACCGGACTGCTTAAGCACTTTAATGGCATTTTTGATCTCATGCTGCAGCAGCGGATCAAAGGTCGGGGTGCAGCCCGCAAAGAAAAGATAGTCACACTTCTCCTTTGCAAAATCTGCTACATCGAGATCTTTAAGCCAGTCATTGCGGCGCGAGCGCGGCTGGAGCCATGGGTTGTCATAATTTTTTATACTGTTGATAAGCTCCTTATGGGCCGGAAGCGGACCGATGCCCAGCTCAATAAGCCGCGTCTTCAATGCTTCCGCAGCCTTGAGGGGTTCCTTTTCATTGAGCCTCAGGCAGTTCATTTCACATGCACCGCAGGAAGTACAAAGGTATGAAATTTCAAGCAGCCGCTCGGAATCAGTATAATCAAAGTCCCCTTCAAGGAGCGCCCGTATAATGTGGAACTTGCCCATACCGCTGTAAGCGAAAAACCGCTTATATCTGAATTCCGGGCAAATCTCATTATATTTCGAGCTTTTCACATTCCAGCCCCACTGGTTCATGCACCAGTTGCAGCGGGCGTCACCCCAGGCCATCTCGCGGTAATCTTCAAGTGTTCTTTCATAAACCTTTTTTTCAATTTTTGGGTACATGTCGGTTCTCCATAAAAAAGCCGTGAGTTATCATTTGCTCTTTTCTATTAGCTCAGAGACCATCTTCTGCAAGTCGTCAAGGCTGAACTCTTCCCATTCAGCTGAAATCTGAACAAGCTCTACCAGTTTTTCCTCGGTCATTTCAGGGGCCATGAGCATAATGACCGGGTCGATGCCGAGAATATAGGCAAGGGCCTGTCTCTTGAGCCACCAGTCGGCATCGCCGTCCTGGTTTGTAAAAATCCCTTTGGGGGGAACGGCATTTGAAAACGCCTTGCAGATTTCTGCTGCAGCGGCCTCATTGCTGCCTTCCAGGGGCCACGGGGCGGGGCCGTCTGCTGCCCCGTCGGTTGCCAGAGCGTCAAGAGCGGCAATGTCTGATGCTTTCTGTGCGGCTGCAGCGGGATCAAGGCCCAGACGGTAGCATTTTTCAATGGCCTGGGCGGCATCAAGGCCTGCGGCGCTCAGAAGGGCAAATGCCGCCAGATCGGACACGAGGCAGCCCGGTTCCGCTTCGCCCTGCATTGCCATGGCAGTAGGGTCTTCGCGGTATTTAAGAAACGTATAGCACGGATACGGGCAGTTGTATCCCGCGTCGTTTCTGTGGGCAGCGCTTTTGAGTTTCTCAATGACGCCGGCATCAATACCGAGATCAGCAGCCATATCAACAAGGCCGGCCTTTCCGCTGATTGCGCCGCCGACAATTTCGTTCTTCAAATCCATGCATTTTTGGAAAAAGCCTTCAGCAACCTCAAGGGCGCCGAGACCTCTCATGGCAATGGCTTTAACGTTCTTTTCACCGAGAACGGCACCCAGGCCGGCACGGTCTTTGCTGCCCCAGTAATTCTCTGAAACCTGGGCGATGGGCACCTTGTTTTCGCCTGCCTTGCCGATGACAAACAGCTGGATCATTTCATCACCGTATGCTTCCCTGACCTTATCAACCGATTCCCAGGTATCGGACCCCCAGATATCGCTTGAATCATCAACATCCGACAGCCCGTCATGGAGCCAGAGCCTTACCGGGCCGTCTGCTTTGCCGAGTATTACCACAAAGTCAAACCCGGTAAGCTTAAGCTCTACCCCGGTCTGCCATCCGAACGGCACATGGGCAACGGCGCCGGTAACCGGACTTTTTCCCGTCATGACGCCCCCGCAGGCAGCGGGTGCAAATGTCGCCGTAAAGAAACCGGAACCCAGGATCAGCGGGTCCCTGTCCTTGTACTGTTCATAGAGCTCCATATTGATGGCTGCGCCACCCAGGGCCTTTTCAATAAGCTCTTCGCTGAGGTCTTCCGTCTCGCACTCTTTGGATTCAAGATCAACAATAAGTATAACGCCGTTATAGTTATTCATGGTTTCCATAATTATTCTCCCTCCATGCTCAAGACACCATACGGACATGCCTGAATGCATACAGGTCCATTGTCCTCTTCTTCACAGTGATCACAGGCAATCCTCAAGAGAATCGGCTTTGCGCTGGCCCCTGCTCCCTCAATCTGTTCACCGGGCTTCAGCATCTGCTCACCCTCGGGCCGTCCCAGGTACAGGGTTTTTTCCCGTTTCACCATCATACCATAGTAGTTTTTCTTTTCTTCAAAATAAAACATCAGGCTCGCGCCGATGGGCGAGATGCTGTCGTCATGGTGGTAGTTGCATGCAAATTCACAAATGCGGCATCCTGTACATTTCAGTGATTCCACCTTCAAGTCCATGTCATCACTCCTTTCTGAAAAATGTAAAATTCTTTTTGTGTTGCCGGTCTACTCCTCCATTACAATATTGTGAGGCGGGTTTGAGACCAAGTTGGGATCGATTGCCTTTTTAATGCCCTTTAAAAGCTGATCGTATTTAAACACGGGCCCTGCCATGGCGTGATATGGTCCGCCAAGGAAGGGACCGATGCCGTTTTCAAGTCCGTTCTGCAGGTCCTCTTTGGTCATGGCAAGCAGTTTGCCCATCAGGTCGCCCAGCGCTTCAGGGGTTTTTTCCACCGGGAAGTCCGTCTCACCGAAACCGAAATGTCCGAAATCATACCCGCCGATCCAGTCCGGCCCGTCGCTGTCAAGAATGGGCGGTGAAAACTTGTCGACCCATTCATACCCGGTTTTCACCTGGTCGATGGAGAATTTCAGGGTGTCGGTCTGCAGCCTGAGCGCCAGGAATGTTCCGGAGGGCCGCATCATGCGCGATCCGTTGGTGTCCCTGATCCAGTTGTTGGCAGTGCGCGGCACCCACTGGTCGAACACTTCCTGCTTGATCCGCCGTCCGCCTGTTTCCTCGATGATGTCCTCCAGGACGCGTTTTTCGTATTCAAGCTGCTTGCCTGACGTGAAGCCCCACAGGCTGACGCCCACGGCGTTTTTCACGTTGTCCTGGAACGTGCGCTTCTTCCACTCGGTCCAGTACTCTTCGTTTGAGTTTGCCCACCACCAAATGTAATAAACCGTGGGCCACTTCTGTACGACACCGCCGATTTCGGCCTTGCCGAGCTCATACATAAAATTTATGGCACCTTCCAGATCATCATATTTAATGATCTCCCAGTTGAACCGGTCTTCGGGAAGGGTTGAGGTCATGTTGGGAATAAGTCCTTCGGCAGGCCACACCTTGGGGCCCGGATAGGGATGGAGCTTTACGGCCATCTTGGTCACGACCCCGACACCGCCGAGAGCGCCGGCATAGCCGCGCAGCATTCCCCGCAGGTCGGGCCCGGGGCCTTCTCCCCAGAACCCGCAGTTTGCGTCCTGGGAAAATGCTCCGGTGCGCAGTATTTCTCCGTTGGGCAGGACCCACTCCATCCCGAGAATGTTGCGATAGGCGACCCCGAGACGATAGCCCACGCCCCACATCCCCTGGAACAGGTGGCCGGCAACAGCTGAAGACTGCGCGCTGGCCTCGGGCGACCCGATATACAGGCCCCGCTTGTTCGCTTCGGCGTGAAGCTGGGCAAGGGTCACCAGGGGTTCGATGACCGCGTACATGTTCTTCTCGTCGATTTCCTGGATCTGTCCCATGCGCTTGCTGTCGATCAGGACCGTGTTGGGCCTGTTGGGGGCGCTTGACATTGACCACTGGTTTGATCCCACCGGGATAAAGGGGATTTTGTACCGGTTACATATTTTTACCACCCGCTGGGTCTCCATGGTGCCGTTGGGAAGCACCACAAACTCAGGCGGATAGGACTGATCAAGGACTTTAGGCGGGAGCCAGTCTCCGCGGTAGGCATTGATAGTAATAGGATTGTCCTTTACGTTGCCGACCCCGATAGCCGCCTCAAAAGCCTGAAGTATCTCATCATGTTTTTCGTGTCGTTCCATTTTATCCATGATTTATTCTCCTTTTAAAGTGCTTCCATCATTAGGTCAAATAAGTCCACGATTTCCATCTTTTCGTCCATACCGATGCCTCCGGCCCGCAGATTGGTCTCGCACCAGGGGCAGCTGGTTACAACGATGTCAGCACCGGTGTCCTTGGCCTCTTCCAGGCGCTGCCGGGCCGTCCACTGGGCAAAATCCTTGAACCCCGTGAACGCGCCGCCGCCGCCGCCGCAGCACCAGGCGTACTCTTTTATCCGCTCCATCTCCACCAGCTCAACGCCGGGGATTGATTTCAGGATAGTGCGCGGCTCCTCATAAACACCTTCCAGGTCTTTGCCCGGCACATAGGGCCGGCTCATCCTGCCAAGGTGACACGGATCATGCCAGGTAACGCTCATGGGCAGTTCCTTTTTGTACTCGATCTTCTTGTCCCGGGCGAGCTGTTCAATGTACTCGGTCACATGAAGCACCTCGAAGTTCCGTTTCTCCTCAAGCTCGTCATACTCTACGCGTATGGTCCCGTAGCAGCCGGCGCACGGCGTTATCACCGTCTTGACGCCCAGCTCGTTGAAGCGTTTGATGTTGGCCGTGCCCAGGCGCTCAAACTCGTCAAGGATACCCGTCTTTGACGGCGGGCTGCCGCAGCACATCTCCTTGTCGCCCAGGGTGCCGAAATCCACGCCCATCTTTTTCAGGACCTTGGCGATATTCACCACCGTGCCCTTGAGCTCGTCTGAAAGCCCGTAGGTGCACCCGACAAAAAGCAGCACCTCCGCCTTGTCCTTGTTCAGGTCCTTGATACCCAGCTCTTTCAGGTCCTTTGCCCAGCTGTTTCTCTTGGAGCGGGGCTGCAGCCACACGTTGTCATACTGCTTCAGGCTGTCCAGCATGTTTTTGTGCTCGGGAAGCGGCCCGAACCGTTTAATATATTCCGAGCGCAGCCAGCGGTACATCTTTATCAGCTCTGCGTCACGGATGCTTTTGTCCATTGCGTCGCAGCCGCCGCACATGGTGCACTGAAACAGGATATCCTTGATCTCGGGATCTTCATCCCACTGCATCTTTCCGTCGATAAGTGCAAGCGCCAGGTCGCACTTGCCCTGTGCCGAATGTGAATCATACAGGTACCTGGTGTGCTGTGGACAGATGCGGGCATATTTGGCACTCTTAACGCGCCATGAATCAACCCATTTACATACCGAGCAGCGTGAGCAGTTAAATGCCACCCAGCGGGCTTTTTCTTCATCAAAAGGACCCTCTACCGGATACTTAAGATAACGCGGATCTTTTGGGAGTAACATTTCCTTAGCCATGAAATCCTCCATATATGAAAAAGTTTAATGACAAAGTTTTCCAGGGTTCAAAATATTGTTCGGATCAAAAATTTTCTTCAGGTCTTTAAGGGTCGCCACGTAACTGGTTGCCTTTCTGTAGACCATGTCGGCCCAGGGACCGTACGGCCGGGTAAAAAACGCGCCTTCGCTGATAAATTTGTCGCTCAGCTCAAGGTACAGTTCCCGGATATTTTCCCTCTCTGTTTCACTGTCCAGATCACACGGCAGGGAAAAGCTCAGGTGGCATGCGCGGCCGCGCTCCAGGGGTTGCATGTACACGCCCACATCGTTGATGTTGAGCCCGTAGCACGTGGCATAGCTCAGTGCTATGTCGGCATATGCCTGGGCACGGTCCATGGTGGTAATGAAGAAAATATCCTGGGTCGAGTTTTTGAAGCGGTTCTTCCAGTACACGTCGGTTGCGGGAAGATTTCTCAGCATGTCGATCATTTTGGTACCCAGTCCCGCGACACCGCCCACCGTCTTGGCAGGTTCAAACCGCAGGTCGGCTGCAATCTCCATAAGCGCCTCTTCTTCATAGGCGATGCGCTCAAGGGGCCGTCTCGGAGCACCGGCAATAATCATAACCAGGGTGTAGGGCGGAAGGTCCTGCATCAGCTTTTCAAAATCCCCGTCCTGTTCGCTCAGCAGGGACGCCATGAGGAACTTGTTCAGGACAAAGCATTCGTTTCCCACGTGGCGGCGCTGCAGTTTGTAGATGGGCTCCGCAGCGTCTTCCAGTTCGTTAAAAGCGGCAAAGTATGCTTTTTGCTCTTTGGGACGGTACTCGGTCTTGATATTCAGCCAGGTCACGATACCCATGGTGCCCTGTGCGCCCATGAAGAACCGGTAGAAGTCGATACCCGGCCCCTCGGGGTATGCGCCCTGACAGTGATCATCATATGCGGTTCCGGTCTTGAACAGATTCCCGTTGCCCAGAACCATCTGCATGGGCAGGACCGGATCACCGTATTCGTACTTGGGAATGAGCATCGGCTCGCGCTCTATTGAGCTTGTTAGGACTGAGGTTTGGGTGTGGGGAAAAAGCGGATTCAGGGGCATCTGATCATGTTCGGCAAGTGCCTCCTGAAGCTGATGCCAGGTTACTCCCGGTTCGACTTTTACCTTGCGGTTCAGGGGATCGATCTCAAGGATTTTATCCATGCGGGAAAGCTCCACAATCACCCCTCCCTGCTCAGGAAGCGTTGCTCCCCAGAAGTGCACGCCCGAACTGACGGGTATCACCGGAGTGAGGGTCTTGTTTGCAAACGCAACCAGTTCCTGCACTTCTTCAGTATTTTTTGGTTTAACCACGGCAAAAGGTTTTTTCGGGGGGCTCAGGCTCTGATCAGTGGAATAGCGCGCTAAGGTATCCTGATCATCCAGAACATTCTCCGTCCCCACAATGTCCCTTAGGTCTTTAATCATGACTTCCTCCTAAGATGGGTTTCTGAAAATAAATATCTCGTACAGCACTACAATACAATTACTAGATAATTAAATTACTTAGCCAAGAGCACAACAGAAGAATCTATATCATAAACAGGCACGGCAATACAATAAATTTTTCCTGAAAATAAACCCTGTTTCACTACACCTGGGCAGCTGTAAGCGCTGCTGCATGTCTAAAAAATTTGTCAGGCACGTTACCGGCTATCGTGAAAAAGGCTTGCAGTACAGACGCTGTTTCATTCCTCCCGGACAGCATTCACCTCCAATCTACTACGTGTATCCACCTGACCGCGCGGCTGCGGACACGTAAAACGACATTCATGCACCCCGACACACCGGAACCGCGCATGGGTATCTGCAAAATACATACAGTATCGGCAATAAAGTACACAAATTTTTAATTAGATTTATTAATTTTATCTATGTTGGAAAATGACCTGAGTCATATTGTGTACCACACACACCAAGTAGAACAAACCATATTAATTCAAACTATTACCAGATATATTATTTTTTCTCAAGAAAAAAAATGACCTCGGTCATTTATTTTTTGCGGAGGGAGGAATTCCTGCCTGGCTGGACCGTATAAAAATCCGGACGGAGGCACTGCGGCGGGCTAAAGGGGCACACCGCTCTGATGTGTGCCCCTTGCTCAGGCTGTTACCACACAGACAGTTGTCCTTCACCATAGGAAAGTGCAAGCTGGTCAAGAGCGGGGCTCTCAAAAACCTCTTCGGAAAAACTGCCTGACTCGTGTGCGATATGGGCAAAGGAAAGGGTAACGGTTGCCGCCAGCGCAATAATGGTTATAAGGATTTTTTTTGCTGTTGATTTCATAATGTTCTCCTTTCAAAGAGAAGTTATTGTCCATGCTGCTTTCGGAAACCATATAGTTCAAAACACATGCCAACCCTCGGAAAAAACATAAAAGGTATTTAATTACAATTAGTTAGGGAACTTATTGGGGCTGGAAAGGAAAAAAAAGGTGTGCGGTATTCTTGTTTTTCTGGAACAGCAAAAAGCGGTAAAAGACTCTAACTATATGAATTAACTTTGCTATATATATTCTAATAATTTTAGAACGTTTTCTAAAAAAATTAGAAATAACAGGGGGCGGGGGCCGTGCACGGTTGAGAATCTCGTCGCCCCCCCGCATTGTGCCGATTTTTTGAATGCATTTTCAACAGGTTTGGTGTATTAGAGAATATTCCGGTTTTTTCTGATCTTTTTTTTATGTGACAATTTATATAATCGAAAAAAAATGCTATTCTTGAAGATTGTTCATGTTCAATTCATGCTGGTTGAAAAATTATGGAAGGGTACAAAAAAATCCTGAAAGATCTTCACGCGGTTGTCTTTAAGAACAGGTCTTTCCGTATAACCTATGCCGGTAAATGGTTTGTTTATTTCGTATTGATCGGCCTGATAGCCGGGCTCGGCTCTATTGCGTTTCATTACCTCTGCGTGATGGGTGCGCACTATTTTATGGATCTGATGGCCGGATACCGCCCCCCTGTCCCGGCGGGGGAAAACCATCTGCTGACGCCTACCGCCACCCCGTTCAACCGATGGATATTACTGTTGCTGCCTGCTTTCGGCGGCATACTGAGCGGCTGGCTCGTTTACACCTTTGCGCCGGAGGCCGAAGGACACGGTACCGACGCGGCAATAGACGCATATCACAATAAGGGCGGGCGGATACGCGGCCGGGTCCCGATCATTAAGACCATTGCATCGGCAATCACCCTCACAACAGGGGGGTCGGGGGGAAGGGAAGGCCCCATTGCACAAATCGGTGCGGGGTTCGGATCATTTCTGGCAACAAAACTAAAACTCTCCGACAGGGAACGAAGGATCATGATGGCAGCCGGCATAGGTGCCGGCGTCGGCAGTATTTTCAGGGCACCCCTGGCCGGAGCGCTTTTTTCCGCCGAGGTGCTGTACAAAGACCCTGAGTTCGAGTCCGAGGTCATCATCCCCGCCGGTATCTCTTCGGTTGTGGCGTACTGCGTTTTTTGCCTTGTGTTCGGCTGGGGCTCCCTGTTTCAGTCACCCGACTATGTTTTCAGGCGCCCGATGGAACTGGGCCCCTACCTGGTGCTGGCCTTTGTTCTTGTGGGCACGGGCATCCTGTATGTCAAATCTTTTTACGGCATAACACATTTATTCAAGCGCCTGAAGATTCCCAACCACGTCAAGCCCGCCGTGGGCGGGTTTTGTACGGGGGTCATCGGGTTCTTTCTGCCTCAGACACTGGCATTCGGATACGGCTTTGTCCAGAAAGCACTGCACAATGAATTGGCGATCTCTTTTTTGCTGCTGCTTGCCCTGGGGAAAATTTTTACCACATCGTTTTCCATCGGCTCGGGAGGCAGCGGCGGGGTGTTCGGCCCCTCGGTTGTGATCGGCGGCGCCATGGGCGGCGCGGTGGGAAAGATCTTTCACAAGATAATGCCCGGCGTGGTAACGGACCCGGGAGCTTTTGTCGTGGTGGGCATGGCAGGTTTTTTTACCGCTGTATCGAACACGCCCATATCAACGATCATTTTCGTCAGCGAAATGACCAATTCATACCACCTGCTGCTGCCCAGCCTTCTGGTCTGCTCGATGGCATATCTTGCGTCGAAACGATGGACCATTTATCAAAAGCAGGTCGAGAACAGGATCAAGTCACCGGCCCACGCCGGCGACTTTTTCATAGACGTCCTCCAGGCGTTAAAGGTCAGAGATATCGAGCATCTTATTAAACCGGCCAACTGCATACCCCAGGACATGACCTTCGACACCTTCAGGAAATTCTTTTCCGAGACAGACCAGCACTACTTCCCCGTCATAGACAGCCAGAGGAATATGATCGGGATATTTTCAAGCAATGATGTCAGGGCGGTGCTCTTTTCCCAGGAGATCGACACGCTTATACGGATGAAGGACATTGCCACGTTTGACATGATTACAACATCACCCTCCGATGATCTGAACACGGTACTGCAAAAGTTTACGAAAAGAAATATCGACAGCCTGCCGGTGGTGCTGGATGAGGACCCCGGCAACCTGGTCGGGATGCTGAACCGCAGGGAGGTTATCGCATTTTATAACCGGAAGGTGCAGGAAATGAAGCAGAAAGCCGAAAGCTGACCGGAACGTTTTCTCCGCAGTTTCACGCCTTTTTTTTCTTTAAAGGGATGACATTATCTTTTTTTGATGAGTTGGTTTTTGCCTCCACAACTTTTGATAATAAATACGGTGATACATTCCATCTCTGCCCCTGGTCGGTAATAACAGTAACCGTTTTCTTGTTGTACTTCATTAAAATACCGGTGAGCTTCCCCCTTCCGGGCGGTTCGAAGGAAACCTTTTCACCGATATTAAACTCCATCATCTCGTGGTGGTCGCGAGTAGCCTGCAAAAATATTTCTTATAGAGTTTGTTTCAAAGTTTTTATTTGTCCGTCATCCCGGGCAAGCGAAGCGCGATCCGTGATCCACCAAAACCCGTCACTCGAAACTCGGAACCCTGAACCCGAAACTCGTAACGTACGAGCCTTGAGCAGTCATCCGGGGGGTGTTCATCAACAGAGCCCAGGACATGCAAGCTTACCAAAACGACAAATCCGTTATTAAAGGGCATTTCCCTTTCCTGTCTTTAGTCGGTTCAGCAGAGTGTCTAAATATTCAACTGCGTATAATGGAAGATTTATAATATCGTGGCTGCAGTCGAAAGGGGCTTGGGAGAATTTAATTCCTTTGCCCGGTCCGTACTTTTTAAAAAACAACTGCATGCTTTTCATGCGGCCGGCAGGTCCTGACTTAACTTCAACGGGTATTACTTTCGGACCGCTGGTAATAAGATAGTCGACTTCGGCGCTGCTGTTGCGGGCCTCACGCCCCCAGTAGTACAGGGACGGGCCGGCAAAAGGATTATGATGAGCGATCAGCTCCTGTCCTACCAGCTGTTCTGCAAGCGCACCGGCATTCACGGCCAGGAGATCATCCGCCAGTGCTATCTGCTCATTCAGACCGCACATATTCTGCATCAGACCTATATCAAGAAATATTGTCTTGAATTGGTTGTCACGTGCGTTGGCCTCTAGAGGAACTCCTTCACCGCTGGTTCTTCTCACTCGGTAAAGTCCCCCTGCCTGTTCAAGCAGTTCCAGAGCCTGCTTAAGATCACGGGACTGCAAGGTGGGGTCTATATGGGAATATTTAAACTTTCGGCCCACCATTCGGGGAACTCCGTAAAAAATTTTTTCAAGATAACGATGTCGTATCCGATTTGCATATTTGCCGAAATCGTCCCGATAGGTCTGGGCAATCAACTGCTGGATTTGCAGACATCGATTCATATTGCCGGTATCGAGAAACTCTTCAAGCACAGCCGGCATGCCGCCCAGGACCATATATTTTTTTGCCAGGGACATGAGATGAGTGTGAAGCGGATCGTCAATGATTTTCGGCGCGTCCCGACTTTGAACTGCTTCACGCAAACGGTCCTCACCGACGGCATCAAGAAACTCCCCAAACGAAAGGGGGTGCATAAAAAGATATTGCACACGGCCTACCGGCATTCTGAACTGTTCGGAAGCCAGGGTGAATTCGAGCAAAGATCCGGCACCGATGACATGCAACTGAGGCATTTGTTCGTAAAAATAGCGCAGGGACAAAATCGCCTGGGGACATTCCTGTATCTCGTCAAAAAACAGAAGTGTATTACCAGGGAAAATGTCTTTTTTAGAAAGAAGTGTGATTTTTTCTATAATTTCCCGGGGGGGAAGATTGGTAAAACACTGTTTCATTTCCGGTTGAAGTTCGAAATTGACGGTGACGACATCTGTAAACTCTTGTTGCCCGAAAGAGGTTACCGAATAGGATTTACCTACCTGACGTGCTCCTCGGATCAGCAACGGCCTACGCCGCTTTTCGTTTTTCCATGCCTTTAAAAAGGCGTTGATATCTCTTTCCAAGACTAATTTGCCTAAAAAACAAGGTTATAATGAACAATTAATGCAGAAAATACAAGGTTTATATATACTGCTTTATAGTATAAAAAAAGGAATTATGCAAGGATTAAGAAGTGGTTATATAATTAAAAAAACGTAGGTGCCTGAAAACTGATGATGTTGTCCATTCTGCTGTGTTAGGTCTGCCGAAATCATCCCCATAAATCATCTGTACATGAAAAAGATACGGGCGGGAATTGAGGAACTGGACAGAAAAATAGAAATACTTGAACGAAGAAAGCAGTTCCCGCTGAAAATGATTTTCCCGGACAATGAATTCTGATACCCGCCTGCAATCCACCTCGAGCGGCAACCTGCAAAGACCACGAACAGTTCTCCAGAAGACCGCCGGAAACCGCAACCCGTTTGATTGCCGCTCGGCGGAAACATACTTATAAAATGATCAAAGTTTGCTGTTATTTATTTATTGCAATTTATATCCTGCGGCGTATAATTGCTTAAATTTTTGAACTATTCGCATGCAAAAAAGGCCTGACGGGTCAAGCGCCGACCATCGCCGGGAACGCGTAAAATCTAGAGATTTCCTTTTGTGTGTTTGTGTAATGTTTTGGAAATTTGGGATGCGGGATATGTGATCTGAGATGTAAGATAATGCACAATTTAGTTCGTAGCTCTTGGGAACGTTTTGAACTGTTTTAACTAAATGTAAAAAAATATGAATCTGTTATCAAAAACAAAGCGGTGAACAACACAAGGAATAAAAACTCATAGTAAATTGTTTAGGTTTGACCCTATTTGTACCTCAATAAGGAGAAATCATCATGGGAATAAAATTACCAGATAAGGGTTTTGTGTTCTGGCCCGTTGGAACTGGGGATAGCTCCACGGTAGTGGTCAAAAAGGATGAGATTGTAATGCAAATTGACCTCCATCATTTATCAAAATCTGATGACGATGACGATCCTCATTGCGCCATTGTGGACGAGTTGGTTGATTGCCTACCCAAAAAGGATGGGAAGCCGTTTTTGGCCGTATTTGCACTGACCCATCCCGATGAGGACCATATCAAGGGATTCGCAGATCTTTTAGATAAAGTGACAATCGGTGAGATATGGCAGACACCTAGAATATTTCGGGAATACAAAAAAGACCTTTGTGATGATGCGGTCGCATTTAAGGATGAGGTTACCAGACGCCGGGACAAAACTATAAAAGATAAAGGGAATGTTGGCCTTGGCGATATGATACGTGTAATTGGACATGATGTTATCTTTGAGTCTGGAAATTACAAGGATTTCCCTGATTATTGGAGGACCTATCCGGGCAACACTATCACCGAAATCAATAATGAATCGGTCGAAGATGATTTCACAGCGTTTGTACATGCGCCTTTCAAGGATGATAGCGCTTCAGAAAGAAACGATACCAGTCTTGCTCTACAAATTGAGGTTAAAGATGGTGATGGAGCCGGGAAAGTACTTTTCTTTGGCGACAGAGCCTATCCCACCATCAAACAGATATTCGATAAAACGAAGGAAAAGGATCGAACTGAGTATCTTAAATGGAATGTCATGTTATCGTCTCATCATTGCTCAAAAAAGGTGATGTACTGGAAAGGTGAGGACGATGAAGCCGAGAAATTGAAACGAGATATATTAGATGATTTTGAGGGATACAAGCTCGACGGCGCTTATATTATCGCCAGCAGCGAATCTGATTTCTCCGATAAAGAGGGGAAAAACCCACCTCACTTGAAAGCCCGAAAGCGTTATGAAGAGATCATCGAAGCTGATCACTTTAAATGCACCCAGGAGCATCCAAACCAAGATAACCCAACACCCATAATTTTCGGCGTTGACTCTGATGGTTTTACGTATGAAGATTCTGTTAGCGCCAAAGGATATGCAGCATCAGGAATGGGCTTAGGGAAGGCTACAAGTGAAGCCCGTGGTGAAGATGAGCCTCCATCAGAAAAAGCGGGGTTTGGATCTTTATGTTAAGCGCTGGTCAACAGCTTGCGCTCCAACAACTCAAGGAAATTGAATCATCTAACAGCTATGTTTTTGAAATAACAGATATCATAGCTCCTAATGATGAATCATCATTCCTTAAAATTGAAACATCGATCTATTGCGGTGATTTTGAGAAGGCCGATGGAGGGCTTCCACTTCGTGAAAGAGAACGCTTTTGTTTTTCAATAAAAAAAGATTTCCCTTTCAGCCTTCCATCTATCAATGTTCTTCATGATCGATTTGTCGGGTGGCCACATGTACAGTGGAAAAACCACCTATGCCTCTATCAATCATCCCAATCTGAGTGGAATCCAAGCGATGGGATGTTCGGCTATATGGACCGGCTACGTGATTGGCTTGAGCATGGAGCGCTTAATGAGCTTGACCCAACTGGCCAACCACTTCATCCACCTGTGGCTTACCGTGAAGATTATTCGACATCAAATCTTGTTCCAAAGGCAAACACACCAGTTGTCAAGGATACACCATGGCTTGGAATGGCGCAGCTTGAGCGAATAAATGATCGCACCTTGGCCATCGTTGATTGGAAAGAGAAAATTGTTGAAACGCCAGATGGTAAATATGCTGCAGTTATTCTTCTTCCGAGGCCGTTCCCCTTTGAATATCCAACAACCGTACTCGGGCTTTTAATTGAATTACAAATAAGCTTTGACCTGTTTCGTTCAATTCTTCAAACCACACTATTGTGGAAAGCTGATGATGATCCCTTTCTGTTTATTGTCGGAACGCCTATGCGCGGAATTAAGGGCAGTGAGAACCTTAAGCAACACTTATGCGCTTGGGAATTTGAAGCAAAAGAAACGGCTGTACTGAAAATATCTTTGAACAAATATTCTAAAGATGAAAATAGGAAAGCCCTTGGTGAAGCAGCAGAACAAGTATTTAAAGATTTCATGCGAGATACAAAAGTTCGCTGGTGCCGAATTTTTGAGGATCGAGGCGAAATTGTAACCAGGCGAGACCATTCCTCTAACTTAAGTACATTTCTTGGGAAAACGGTTTCAATATGGGGGTGCGGTGCGCTTGGAGCCAATATTGCTCTTCATTTAGCAAGGGCGGGCGTAAAGAAACTCATTCTTCGGGACAATGATATAGTAACACCGGGTATTTTAGTCCGGCAGCCATTTAGAGAATATGATATTGGGATTGCCAAAATTGAGGCTTTGCGATTTAGGATCAGCACAATCAGCAAGGTGGTTGAGGTTGAAAAAAAATATGGAGATATCAAAACTTGGCTGAGCGAAAACCCTGACTGGTCAGAAGGATCAGATATAATCATCGATTGCACGGCGTCTAATTTAGTTCATACTGCATTTGAGTTGTATCGGCAAAATAATAACCAAATCCAAGTGCCGATTGTATCGATGATTGTCGATGGTGTTTGCCAAAAAGGCTTTTTAGTTCAACTGAACAAGGATTTTACGGGCGGAATCCTTGATGGTTATCGAAAAGGCATGCTATTGGCGTGTGAAGATTATGGAATGAAACCCTTTGCGGATGCGTTCTATCCCGATCCTGATCAACCAAAACGACCAATTTTTCAACCGGAGCCAGGATGCTCTGACCCCACCTTCGTCGGGTCATCATCTGATAGCGCCGCTCTGGCAAGCTTAATGCTCGAATTTGCAGCAAATGCTTTATCACATGATCAAAAAAAAGCAAATGTATGGTTCGTATCAAAAGGTCTAATTGAGAACGCCTCAAGGGTTTCGCGGCCAATCCCTCAAGACTATCTCACGGTTGACAAAATAAACGGCTATGAGGTTCGAATTGCTCCTGCTGCATGGAATCAAATACAGGCGGAAGTAAGGCGAAACGAAAGAACCCACGGTCCCAAAAATGAAACTGGCGGGCTCCTTTTTGGGCAACGAGATGATGTTCTTAAAATTGTATGGATTGATTCTGTAACCGAGCCACCTCCTGACAGTGAATTGTCGGAAAATCAATTCCTCTGTGGTGTCGAAGGGACCAAGAAATTAAGCGCATCTAAGAAAAAACAAACCAGAGGTCTTTCCAAGTGCATTGGGACTTGGCACACACATCCTAGATCAGCCCCATTTCCAAGTACCATTGATTTCAATGGAATGGCGCAGATTCTACTCTCAGATGATTTCCCCCGCAAAAAAAGCCTTCTTTTAATAGTCCAGCCAGTTGAAGCAGCTCATCAAGTTAGTGGATATCTTTTTGACAGAAAAGATTTTGAGCGTAGATATTTTACAGTATCAAATTACACATCGCACACTCGCATCGAACATGAAAAAGATATAAAAAGAAATATTGGGCTCTCGTTATCAGGTGGTGGATCAAGAGCTATCGCATTTCATCTTGGCTGCCTTCGTGCCTTGCATGATCGCAATATTTTAGACAGAGTCGATGTGATTTCGTCCGTATCGGGCGGATCGGTAATCGCAGCTTTATATGCGTATTCGGATGGTTCTTTTTCAAGTTTTGAACAAAGCGTGATAGAACTCCTTAAATCTGGCATTGATATTAAAATTCGTAATGAGTTCATACGTACAGGTGCATATAAAAAAGAAATACATCAATACCTAACCCAGTTTCCTATCTCTTTGAAAAACCGCTTTTTTAAAAAAAGCGAGCAGTTAAGGAGAATTTCATATCGTACTCTATGCTTCATTGACGTTCTAGAAAAATATTGGTTTGGGAACAAGCTTATAACAGACAACCGAAGGAACAATGTAAATACTGTCATAAATGGATCAGAGCTTAGAACCGGAACAGCATTTAGGTTTGGATCAAAAGAGTCCGGTTGTTGGCGGTTTGGAACCATCGAAAACAATGATGTCCCTTTAGCAGAAGCTGTTGGCCTATCAGCTGCCTATCCACTGTTTTTGCCCTCTTTAGATAAAAATTACGACTTTTCAAAATACGAAATTGTAGAAAGTCAAAGAGTGGTGATCTCAGACGGCGGTATCTTCGATAATACTGGGGTAAGCTGTATGGAGCCGGGCCGCAGTCCCAAATTCTCAACGAATGTATATTCGCCTGATTATATTATCTGTTGTAATGCAGGTTATGGCATGTTTACCGGTGATTTCATCCCATTTGGTTTAGCCTCAAGATTAAATCAAGTTCTGAATACAACAATGCGCAAGGTGCAGGACGCAACAATGAGAAGATTGCATCAGTATAAAGATGCCAATCTTATCAGCGGCTTCTTGTTACCATATCTGGGACAGTCAGATAGTGTCTTACCATTTTATTGGCCTGACTTAGTTAAAAGAGAAGAGGTTGATTACCCTACAGATTTTAGACCAATGAAAAATGAAAATATCAACAAATTAAGTTTGCGTGGGGAACAGCTCACAAGATTGCTTATTAATTATTATTGCCCCGAATTATAGTTTAAGGAGAAATAGATTATCAAGAGGGTCAGGTCTACGTTTGACTTATCTTTGTAATTTTCTATTACTGCTCGCAGGTTGGAGGGATAGGGAAAGTTTTTGGTTTCGGGTTCAAAGGAAGGTTAAAAAACAGAGATTGCAGTTAACAATGCGACTTTTTTCCATAAAAAAAGGCCACATGGAGGGGGAGGCAACCATGTGACCCGGGAGGGAAAAGGGGTCAGGTCTACGTTTGACTTACCTTTTTAATTTTCTATTACTGCCGGAAGGCTGGAGGGATAGGGAAAGTTTTTGGTTTCGGGTTCAAAGGAAGGTTAAAAAACAGAGATTGCAGTTAACAATGCGACTTTTTTCCATAAAAAAAGGTCACATGGAGGGGGAGGCAACCATGTGACCCGGGAGGAGAAGAAAAAATCACTCTTACACTGTTTATAACTATAGCACAGTTTTTCATGACGCAATGTAAAAGAAATGTAAAAATAACGAACTGCTTGAGGGGTGTTAATTTCTTACCGACAGTATTTGTAACTGCATATTGATATGCGTCGAAATATCTTGATTTCCCTGCCGTATTATATTACGTCTGTATACAATGACCGTACAATCAATCGATCAAAATGCCTGGTTTCCACATTGGGTCAGGGCTGCATTTTCGACAATTACTCTGTAAAACGTTCGCTCCCGGGTTCTTGTACCAACGCCAACCATCGCGCCGGAGGAATTTTTTATGGGTTCTTATAATGCGCAATGGCTCCTGAAGCATCGTACAATATTTTTAGAGACCGCAAGCGACCCCATCTTCATTGTTAATTCAGACGGCCACCTGCTCAAAACCAATACCCCTTTCAACGCACTGCTGGGATATGAAGAGAATGAGCTCACGGGAAGGCTTTTCACCGATATTATTCACACCAGCACACTTGTAAAAAAAAGGACCTCTCACAGCAAGCTGCACCATTTTATGCGCTCAAGCGAATCGCCCATTGAAATGCAGCTTCTGACCAAAAGGGGCAAGCCGGTTGAGGTTAAGCTGCGATCAATAATAGTCAGAAACAATAATGACGAAATTATGCAGGCCATAGGGGTTGCTGAAGACCTGAATGAGCACAAGAAAAAAAAGAGCCTCGAACAGAAGGTATGGGAAACCAGGGAAACACTGCACAGTGTATTGTCCAACTCCGGAGACGGTATTCTCGTTGTGGATGCCAATGGAACCATTACCATTGCAAACGAGGCATTACTGCAAATGCTGGGGTACCGGGAAGAGGAGGTCATCGAAAAACATTTAACCGAAATATCCCCCTATACGGGAACCTATACGACAACGCTCGGTGAAGAAGTCGTTATCACTGATACGTATGTCAATAATCAGGTGGAAAAGGCCGATGAACTGTTCGAAAAGTGTAAAATCTCCAATTACGAGATTTATCTGGTGAAAAAAGACGGCAGGCTTGTTCCCGTGGATGTAACCTGTTCAATACTGCAGGACAGTAACGGCAGACGGCGGGGATCCATATCAATATGCCGGGACATTACAGAGCGAAAGCAGATAGAAAAAACACTGCAAAACACTCACCGGGAACTGGAAAAAAGGGTGGAGGAACGCACGGCCAATCTTAAACTCGCCAACAAACAACTAAAGCAGGAAATAAGCGAACGCAGGCGGGTTGAAAAAAAACTTATCACCTATCAGCAGCAGCTTCGCACGCTGGCGTCTGAGGTATCGCTGGCAGAGGAGCGCGAACGCCGGCGCATTGCAACAAACATTCACGACCGGGTCGGCCAGGCGCTCAGCATCGCAAAAATGAAGCTCGGCGTGCTGAAAAAAAACATTCCCTCACAGGACCTTGTCGAATCGCTCAATGAAATCCACGGCCTCATTGCGCATACGATCAAGGACACCCGAATGCTTATATTCGAACTCATGCCGCCGGTCCTTTATGAACTGGGATTCGAGGCGGCCCTGAAAGACCTTGCCGGGCAGTTTTCCGAACAGTACGACATCAAAGTCCGTCTTCACGACGACATGCAGCCGAAACCGCTGGACTATCAAACCCGTGTACTGCTCTTCCAGGCAACGCGCGAACTGCTCACCAATGTCGTCAAGCATGCCAAAACCCTGCAGGCCGGGATATACATCAGCAGGGAAGGTGAAAACCTTCGGATCGATGTTGAGGATAACGGGATCGGCTTTGACACCTCTGAAACCGATACCCCTACCGGCACTACCGGCGGATTCGGCCTGTTCAGTATCAGGGAGCGGGTAAATTACTTGGGGGGCCGGCTCCAGGTCTCTTCAGCCCCCGGCCGGGGCACAAGCGTCAGCCTGGTATTTCCCCTGACACGCAACGGCAACATTGCAAAGGAATCCATGGTATGAATATCCGTATCTTGCTTGCAGACGACCACAGGATAATGCGCCACGGCCTGCGCAGCCTGCTTGAAAAAGAACCCGGCTTTGAAGTGGTGGCTGAGGCTGATAATGGAAGATCCGCGGTAAAACTGACCCAAAAGCTCGCCCCGGATGTGGTTATTATGGACATAGCAATGCAGGATTTAAATGGTATTGAGGCAACCCGCCGCATTGTTTCCGAAACACCGGAGGTAAAGGTGCTGGTTCTTTCAATACATTCCGAGACCCAGATCGTGGTTGAAGTCCTGAGAGCGGGTGCCTCGGCCTACCTGCTGAAGGACTGCGAATTCGAGGAACTCGTCCGCGCCATCAGGGCTGCGGTTAAAAACCGTACCTATCTGAGCCCCGAAATAAGCCATATACTGGTGGAAAACATCATTCGCAATCCACCGCCAACCACCGCATCGGTCGCATCAGTGCTGACGGCCCGGGAACGGGAGGTGCTGCAGCTCCTGTCCGAAGGCAAGACCACCAAACAGACAGCAAGCACCCTGTGTTTAAGCATAAAAACCATTGACACACACCGCAGGCAGATCATGGAAAAGCTGAACATCCATAACCTGGCCGATCTCATAAAATATGCCATTAGAAAAGGCATTACACCCCTTGGGCCCTGAATTTCTTCCAGCCTGAAAATCTTGTTTCATCTTTCTTTCCTGCCATCACAAAACCGCCGGCTCCTCAGAATTATCGATACCCGGCGTAAGAAAACTGCTCCACCATGTTCATATTTCTGAGTATAAATTCAGCAATCCGCTGCCTGAAATTCAGAAATCCCCTGATTGCTATCACCGTATGGATTATTTATCCTTCAAAGATAAAAACGTTATTAGGGGAGGGAGCAATGAAATCAAAACAGCACAACAGGGGAATGAAAAGAAGAAATTTTCTTAAGGTGACCGGGGCCGGCCTTCTGTCTCTGCCTTTCGCAACCAGGGCAAAGCCGGCTTTTGCATCATCGGCTGACTGGTGGAACCAAAGCTACTGGCAGGGCGCAGAAGGCAGCGAATACTGTGTACACAGGACCGTATACGACGGCGAAGTGGACCAGGGGTATATCTGGGCCAGGATAGACGGGTGGTGGCGAAGGTTCAAGATAGGCGATCTGGAGGAAACGTACTGGGACTGGAATTTCGGGGAGCGCATCGAGAGCTTTGAACAGCAGCTTGATCCTGAAACCCCTTATGAATTTCGTGCGGGCGGCCCGCACAGCCCGTCGGTGGCAACCTACGGCAATGTTACGGGCCGGGGCGACAGCAGTTTTCATGTAAACAATAAGATTATCGGCATGAACTGCATTCCCAAGAACGAATACATTAAGGACATAAATGATACCATGCTTGAAATGATAGAGGCCGGTGCCGATCAAAACACCAAGGTATCATACCTGCTGGAGCTTCACCAGCAGCGGGACATGTGGCGCAAGGACGTGCAGCTGGGCATCGAACTGTTCAGCGACGCCACCTGGCAGACCCATACCTTCCTGAACCTCATGGAAAATCCCGCTGCAACGCTGTGTTTCCAGGGGCGCCACGGCATGAATATTTTCAACAGCTACGAAGTACGCTGTATTGCCCATATCGTCCACCCCAAGGACCCCGACATATCCGAGGAAATGTACCAGGTCGCCATATTCCCCTCGGTGCTTCACGGATTTTTCCACTCCTTCTATCCCGACAATATCAACGAGCCTGCGGTGGTGTACTACACGGTGGAGGAATTCGACAACTCGGTAATGGCAAAAGGGGAACGGCTGGTAAAAAAATTCCGGAACGGAATAAAAAATTACTTTGTTTAACCGCGCCTGCTTACTACGGGCGCAAACCAGGGAGGGACTGCACCATGAAAACAATGAGACCCCTGTCGGGTTTTATCTGTATGATCTCGCTTCTGGCGCCGGCAACATGCCTGGGCCATGTTCCCCATATCGAGCACCAGGCCCTGCGCCACTGGGGGGATATGGCAGAGGGGGAGGATTACTCCTTTGAGCATCCCTTTATTATCCCGGATGGGCTGATTCAGCAATCCCGGGCGGTCTTTGCCTATTTGAGTAACGGCGATATCGATGTCTATCAATACACCCTGCAGCCGGGCGAAGCAGCCACGGTAATGGCCTGCGCCCTGCCCCCCTCGTGTGCCCTCTACCGGGACACCTACCCTGCAACCGCCCTGATCGGCCCCGGGTTACCGTCACCGGAGCCGGGAGAGAAAATGCCCTTTGATATCCCCGACGAGTGCCCGGAGTGTGGTATGGTGGTTGCCTACCAGACGGAAGTGCCGTTATGGCAATGGAATGAACGGCCGGTTTTTGCCCTTACCGAAGTCCCGGGCGTCTATATCTCATGGTTTTTCCCGGTGGATTTCGAAAACGACCTGATCTTATACACCATCGACCAGCCCGGCACCTATTACATTGTAATATGGAATCCCGACGGATGGCCCTGTGATTACACTGCCAATATCGGGTTTGAAGAAACATTCTCTACTGAAGACCGGTTCCGGGTTGAAACAATCACGCCCATGTATTCCGATCACAAACTGCTGCACGTACCCTGCAGTGAAGTTGAAGGCCCCCGTCCCTTTTAGGTGCCGGGGAAGAAGAGTGGCCTGTATGTGACCCATGATCCGGTCATCGGTTGCGTGGTTGAATAGCCGATTAGTTAAACAGATGAATAGCTGGAGGGGTTGAAGCGAAACGCTCTAGTTCGGGGGACATAATACTTAATGCGGCAATAGTTCAAAAAATCAGGTATTGTGTCCCTCGAATTATCTGTCAGCGTCTCCGTCGACGGTCCTTGCGCGGCCTTGCTTCGCTGACAATAATGCCTCTTCCGTACATGGCGGTACGGTTCAGCTTTTTGATAGCTTCCTGGGCATCCTCCTCGGACGCCATTTCGACAAAAGCAATGCCTGATGATTCACCGGAAAACCTGTCGGCAACCAGTTTTACGGAAAGACATTCTCCAACTTCGCTGAACTTTTTCCGTATGTCTAATTCGGTTGCGCGGTATGAAATATTGCCAACAAATAATTTTTTTCCCATGGTCGTATGGTCTTTTCTACGGGTAATCTGTTCAGTCAATAAAAAGCCCCGCATAATGCGGGGCTTCTCAGTTTTTCGGCTAATGAGAGATCGTTAGAGCTGAACGACATTTTCTGCCGCCAGGCCCTTGGCACCCTCGACAACGTCGAACTGCACCCGGGCGCCCTCAGCAAGGGTCTTAAAGCCCTCGGCTTTAATAGCAGAGTGATGCACAAACACATCCTTGCCGTTATCCTGCTCGATAAAACCGAAGCCCTTAGAATCATTAAACCATTTTACTGTTCCTTCTGTCATTACTCGTTACTCCTTTGTACTCGGTCCCTTCAGGGAACCACTGAATGTTAGTGCCCGGTCAGCCGTATGTGATCCGGACGGGCAGTCTAATTGTTTTTCGTCATCAAAACAAAAAAGACCTCACACCCTTCTGCGGAGTGTGCGGTCTTTATATCTCAAATAATTGACTACAATCAGGTACTGCGCTTTTGGTTGTTTTTAAGAATAACACATAAAAAAATGATTGCAAGTCTTTTTTTAAGCTGTTTATTTAAAAATAGTTAATTTGTGCGGAAAAAGGGGTCAGGTCTACGTTTGACTTAAAAAAGGGGTCATTAAAAAAGGGGTCAGGTCTACGTTTGACTTATCTTTGCAATGTTCTAATTACTGCCTGCAGGCTGAAAGAATAGGGAATGTTTTTAGTTTCGGGTTTCGGGTTCAGGGCCCAAAGGAAAGTTAAAAAACAGCGTTCATAGTTCATAAAAAAAGGTCACATGGAGGGGGAGGGAACCATGTGACCCAGGAGGAGAAAAAAAATCTTACACTGTTTTATAAATACAATAGCACAAAATTTCAGGGCGCATTGTAAAAGAAATGTAAAACTTTTTACCGGGGTCTTGTTTTGCCACTGTTTTGACGGAGGCGGTCACATCGGCTATCAGGTCCGGCGATACTTCTACCTTTTATTATTTCCCTGTCTTTTTTTCCCATGGCATGATAAAAAAATGCAGAATTATCCAAAGTGCTCCCAAACACATAAAGCATAGAAAGTATTGCCGGGCGCGCAAAGATAGAATACTGAGCACCCTGTGCAGGCAATACATCGGGGCCGCTTTTTATAACCAACCATACTGATTTCAGAAAAGGAGGATGCAATGAAAAACAGGGAGGGCATAAGAAAAGTATCACGTACGCATCTATTGTTGAGCCTGGTTCTCATATGTTTATTACCTGCTACAGCGCCGGCACAGACTGTTGACAGCAACATTCCCGAGGTGGTCTTTGTTGAGGGGGGTACCTTTATGATGGGCATGGACATGTTCGGCACCGTTAACGGCGAGGCCGATGCCTTTACGGGCGCGACCCCGTTTAAGGAGGGACCGGCCCACGAGGTAACAATGGGCCCGTTTTACATCGGCAAGTATGAGATTACCAACGAGCAGTATGCCCGGTTTATTGATGCCGGGGGCTATGATACCAAAGAGTACTGGCTTATCGACCCGGAGCACATTGAAGATGCAGAGGCGGGCTGGGACTGGAAGGAAGAGGAACAAAGAACCTGCCCGCAGTTTATAGCAAGCTACAGCACGTTCGAGCAGAGCGGGTGGAACCTTAACGACGACCCGTACTGGAAGAACACCGCGTACTCAAACCAACCCGACACGCCTGTTCTGGGCGCTTCCTGGCATGAGGCCTATGCCTACTGCAAGTGGCTCAGCTCCGTTACCGGACAGACATACAGGCTCCCCACCGAAGCCGAATGGGAATACGCCGCACGGGGACCCGAAAGCCTTATTTTTCCCTGGGGCAATGAATACCTGGACGAAGAAGAGATGTGCGGCCCTCCGGGCAGCGGCGCCATGGCCAACTGTAAATACAGCGACGACTACACAACAGAGCCGGTAGGCAGTTATCCCGAAGGCGTTTCACCCTTCGGCGCATATGACATGTCCGGCAACGTGGCTGAACGGACCCTGGACTGGTTCCAGTTCTTATACTATTACTCAAACAGGGGCGAATCCAATTCCACGGACCCCCGGGGGCCGTCGGCTATGGCCCCCCCCTTCTTTGTCCCTATCTGGCCGTTCTGGGTTGATCCTTCACGGGCAATACGTTCAAAGGGATTTAACACCGCCGCCATGGCAAATACAAATTACAATCCCTACGGCTCCTCATACCCCTTGAGAAGCTCCGGCAGGATGTTCAATGTGCGTTTTGGCGGACATTACTTTATCGGATTCAGAGTGGTGAAAGAGGTGGAATAGTTTGTAAGCATTGATGATGGTGAAAGGGCCACCGCTGCAGGCAGTGGCCCTTTTTGTTTCTGGATTCTGTCTCCTGACTCCTGAACACCCTGGGAAGAATCTAATGGATAATGTTAAACAAATCGCAAAAAGCAGTCCGGAACAATGTAATACCGGTATGAGAAATTTTGTTATTCACCAATCCCGTACTCTTTGATCTTGCTGTAAAAAGAGGCTATGGATATATTAAGTTTTTTAGCGGTTGCGCGGTAATCATTACTGCATGTCCCCAGCGCATGAAGCAAAACATCCCGCTCCGCCCGGGCCTTTGCCCGCCGGCCTGCTGCCTTTAACGGTTTGTCTGAGGAAAAAACATCATCAAGGGCAACACCATCAGCCAGGGGCGCCGCGCCCTGCCGGCCGGGTAAAAAGAGGCTGTCGGCGCTGCCCCCCAGGAGGCAGTATCGTTCAATTAGATGCTTCAGCTCCCGGACATTGCCGGGAAAGGTGTAGCTGAGAAATCGCTCCATATCCTCTTCAGACAGAGCAGGGATGTCTTTGCCGGTGTTCAGGCGAAACTCCTGCAAAAAATGCTCTATGAGCACCGGAATATCCTCGCGTCGCTGCCTGAGGGGAGGAACATGCAGGGGGACCACGTAGATCCGGTAATACAGGTCTTCCCGAAAGGCCCCCTTGTGAACCTCCGCAAGCAGGTCCTTGTTTGTTGCCGCAATAATCCGTACATGCACTTTTTTTGGAACCGTGTCCCCGATCCTCACTATTTCTTTCCGTTCCAGCACCCGAAGCAGCTTTACCTGCATGTTTTTGTCCATTTCCCCGATTTCATCCAGAAAAAGGGTCCCCCCGTCCGCCTCTTCAAAATATCCCCTTCTGCTTTCAACAGCGCCGGTATATGCCCCCTTGACATGCCCGAAAAACTCCCGCTCCATAAGCTCCTTTGGTATGGCACCGCAGTTGACCGATATCATGGGGCTGTCTTTCCAGGGGCTGTTGTAGTGGACCGCGTTGGCGATCAGCTCCTTGCCCGTTCCTGTTTCGCCGGTCACCAGTATGCTTGCATCACTGTCCTTTACCGTATCGATCATCTGGTATAGTGCCCGCATGGCAGGGCTGCTTCCGATGATATTGCCGTAGCTGTATTTGTCCTGCAGCTTGCCGGTAAGGCCCTCTATGGTTTTCTGTTGAACTTCGGTTTTGCCCAGCAGGTCACGGATTCTTAACAGGGCCTTTATCCGTGCCAGAAGCTCAAGAGAATTAAAGGGCTTCACAATGTAGTCGTCCGCCCCCTCCTCAAGGCCCTCGATTTTCATTTCAATGTCCGCCCGGGCGGTAATAAACACAAAGGGGATTTTCTTCAGATGCGCGTCCGCCTTTACCTGCCTGAGAAAACCGTATCCGTCCATCTCAGGCATCATCACATCACATAATATAATATCGGGGGTATGCTTTTGAATCCGGGACAAACCCTCCCTGCCGCTTGCGGCAGTACTATAATCATAGTCCCGTTTTACAATACCCGCAATATACCGACACACATCGGGGTTGTCATCTACAACAAGGACAAGGGGCTTTGTGCCGCTTATGCCCTCCGGGGCCGCTGCCTCCTCCGGGGTCACATCAGCCGTTTCCACATCGGGCTTTACATACAGCTCATCTTCTTCACTGTTCACGTGCGCGGGCTCCTGTCCTGCCTGGACGGGCGCGGCGGGCACATATACCGAAAAGGTCGATCCCTTTGCATACTCGCTCTGCAGCGTTATCCTTCCCCCCATGAATTCAACCAGCTCCTTGGCGTGGGCAAGGCCTATGCCGGTACCCGCCTGCTCACGTGCCCCGCCCGCCATTGCCTGGGTAAAACGGGTGAAGATATGGGGCTGCTCTTCCTGTTTGATACCAATGCCCGTGTCCTTAACCGACAGCTTGATATAATCACCCGTATCTTCATGCACCGGCTCTACGCTCACCGTGATGTTTCCGCCTTCCGGGGTAAACTTAAAGGCATTACCGATAAGATTAAAAAGAACCTTTTCCATTTTTCCCGCATCAATGGTTATACGGTGCACATCCCTGTGGGGAACAAAGATAAGATTGATCTTTTTCTTTTCAGCAATGTGGGAAAAAAAATCAAGAATTGCCGAAACAAAGGCCTTCGCCTCTTTTTTTTCATACAGCAGGCTCTTTCCGCCCGAGCGAAGCCTGCTTAAATCAAGCAGCTGGGTAACCAGCTTGAGAAGCCGGCGGGAATTTTTAAGTGAAATGGCAAGCTGCTGGTGTATATCCTGTGTTACGCTGCCGAATTCACCACGCAAAATTCCTTCCACCGGCCCAATGGCAAGTGTCAGGGGGGTGCGAAATTCATGGGTTATGTTGGTAAAAAACCGGGTGCGGTACTCCTGAGCATCATGCAGGGCTTTTTCCGCTTTTTTGCGTTCGGTAATGTCCCGGGCGGACCCCACGCCGCCGACAATCTCGTCACCGGTATCCATCTGAAACGTATAGGTGAGTTCCATGGGAACCACGGTACCGCTTTTGTGGAAAAAATACTGCTCCCAGCTTTCAAGCATTAAATCATCTCCCCGCCTGAGAAAATGCTCTTCCAGCTGCCGGAGCCGCTTCGTGCGGTACGCCTTGTCCAGAACAACCGGCTCCCCGGTGGTCGAGGTGAAGGTCCCCTCAATGGGGCCCATTTCAGCAAGCGATATCCCCTCTATCTCCTCCTTGGTTTTTCCCAGCATGTCTGCAAAGGACTGATTCACACGGGTTATCACTGAAAAGGCATCGGTAATAAAAATTCCGTCACCGCATGCTTCCAGCACATTCTCCAGAAAATCCTTTGCCTCCCTGACCTCCTTCTCCGCCTTTTTGCGCTCGGTGATGTCCCGGGCCGTACCCACACCCCCGGTTATGGCCCCATGCTCGTCAAACTGGAACGTTATGGTCATGTCAAGGGGGACAAGGTCCCCGCTTTTATGCCGGACATAGAATTCCCAGTTTTCAATTTTGCCCCCCTCCTCCGGTTTTGTAAACTGCTGCATCTTCTCAACATTGTAGTCGGTATAGGACTGATCAAGAACGACGCTCTCTCCGGTTGTTGCGTGATATGTCCCCGCCATCGGGCCCAGCTCATAGGTTAATTGACCGATTATCTCCTCCTTCGCCTTTCCCAGCATGCCGGCAAAGGACTGGTTGACACCTGTTATAAACCCGTTACCGTCCACAATGACGATCCCGTCCCCGCAGGACTCTATAACATGCTCAAGATAGCTCTTTGCCGCCCTGACATCCTGCTCAAGCTGTCTTCGCTCCAGCAGATTTTTGTCCGGCTCTTGTCCCGACAGCTGGTCCCTGAGCGCCTCATTTACTATGGTGAGCTGTTTCATCTCATCTTTTACTGTGTTGATCTCCCGCAAATCCCTGATCAGCGCAAGGGCCCCGGCAAAGGGTTCATCGTCGGCTTTGAGCTTTCTGTAATTAATACCCACCGGAACGACCGTGCCGTCCGGGCAGGTTATCCGGGTCACCTGCTGCTCGGGAAGAACATCGATAACGCGCATGTCGAAACCGCCGATTGGTAAAAATGAAGAGATCGTCATGTCCGTTACATCATCCGGCCCTGCCTTGGCAAGCTTCAGAAAAGACCGGTTTGCCTTGACAAGGCGGCCCCGGTCGTCAAACAGGAAAACAGCGCAGCGCAGCGGGCCGAATAGTTCATCAAACAGTTGATTGACCTGCTCAAACACATTCATGGTGATACACCTCCGGTAAAAAAAGCACCCCGCCGGCAGTTATCACGGCAGTGTAAAAAAACTTGGTAAAAGTACACAAAAAAATTATATAATAAATACTCTTATAAACAAAATCCTTTGATGCATTATTTTCCCGAAACGCTCGTACAAATAAAAGGGGGTAATTATGAACCAATTACTGGACCGCATGATTCGTGCTGCAAAACTGGACGTCAACCTGTATGAAGAGGTGGAAGCGGACACGGGGGCCCTGGGCCAGGCAATGACCGTTGTTGTTCTGTCCAGCATTGCCGGAGGGCTTGGCAGCATAAGCATGGGTGGCCTAACGGGAATTGTTGTCGCCACCGTTTCATCCCTTGTGGGCTGGTATGTATGGGCATACATCACCTATTTCATCGGCACCCGGTTTCTTGCCGAGCCCCAGACAAAGGCCGACCACGGAGAGCTGCTGCGCACAATAGGTTTTTCCAGCTCTCCGGGCGTTATCCGCATTCTGGGAATCATACCCGGCCTGATGGCCGTTGCGTCCCTTGTTGCTTCTGTCTGGATGCTTGTGGCAATGGTCATAGCGGTCAGGCAGGCACTGGACTATACAAGCACGTTTCGTGCTGTGGGGGTATGCGTGATAGGCTGGGTCATCCAGATGATAATCCTTTTTTTGTTTTTTTCTCTGCTCTCAGGATGCTGAAAGCATGCACGCCGCCTGTTTCTTCTTGACCGGACAATTGCTATTTTCTATACTATGGCAACAGCGGGTGTACCATGCTCATTGCCCGCCGCCTACGAATCCTCTGCAAAGAAAAGCCCATGATGAAACTACCAAAAAAAATTAAAAAACGTGACGGCTCTATCGTTTCCTTCGCCCCTGAAAAAATCGAGCTGGCCATTTTAAAAGCGGCCCTCGGCACCGTCAGAGACAAGAAACAGGCGGCTGCCATTGCTCCCGCCACAACCAAGCTGGTGCTTGACAAGGTCTCATCAACCCTGGGGAAGAAAATACCCTCAATAGAAAACATCCAGGACATTGTTGAAGAGGCCCTTTTGGGCAGCGGCTTTACCACGATTGCGAAAAACTATATCCTGTACCGGAAAGAGCATCAGGACCTGCGCCGAACAAAGTCGGTCATCGGCGTACAGGACGACCTGAAGCTTCCCATCAACTCACTGCTGGTGTTGGAAAAACGCTATCTGCTGAAGGACGACACCGGGGCCGTCAGGGAGACCCCCCGGGAGCTGTTCCAGCGGGTCGCAAAGGCCATAAGCGCGGCGGAACTGAACTTCAAAACCAAGAAGATGCAGCATGAGATAGAAGAGGCCTTTTTTGCTATGATGGCCGGCCGGGAGTTTCTGCCCAACTCTCCCACGCTCATGAATGCCGGCACGTCAATCGGCCAGCTTTCGGCCTGTTTTGTCCTGCCTGTTCATGATTCCCTTGAGTCTATTTTCGAGACGGTAAAGCAGATGGCCCTTATCCACCGCACCGGCGGAGGAACCGGCTTCGATTTTTCACGCATACGGCCCCGGGGGGGGCTTGTATCAACAACCAAGGGCAAGGCGTCGGGGCCGGTATCTTTCATGAGCATATTCAACCAGACAACCGATGTTATCATCCAGGGCGGCAGAAGGAGGGGGGCAAACATGGGCATCATGCGCTGCGACCACCCCGACATCTTTGAATTTGTTGAGGCAAAGCTGAAGGACGGCGCATTTTCAAATTTCAACCTGTCGGTTGCCGTTACCGATAAGTTCCTCCATGCGGTCAAAAGGAACAACTCTTTTGATCTGGTCAATCCCACAACCGGGAAGACGGTACGGACCATTAAGGCAAAGTCCCTCTTTGATCTCATTACGTTTACCGCCTGGCGAACGGGCGACCCCGGTCTTATCTTCATCGATGAAATAAACCGTCACAACCCCACACCGGCCATTGGAAAAATCGAGGCAACCAACCCATGCTCGGAAGTGCTGCTGCTGCCCTACGAAAGCTGCAACCTTGCCTCGATAAACCTGGACACCATGGTACACAATAAAAAAATCGACTGGAAGAAACTGGAAAAGACGGTCCGGATGGGCATACGCTTCCTGGACGATGTCATAGAGGTAAACAACTATCCCCTCCCGCCCATTAAACGCATAACACTTGCAAACCGCAAAATAGGACTGGGAGTTATGGGCTTTGCCGACATGCTGATCAGACTGGGCATTTCATATGCCGATCCAAAAGCAGTGACCCTTGCCCGCTCCGTTATGCGCTTCATCCGCACGCACTCCCTTAGGGCATCTGAAGGGCTCGCCCGGGAGCGGGGACCGTTCCCCAATCTGAAAAAGTCCGTATATGCCCAAAACAATATGCTTTTGCGCAACGCCACGGTCAACGCTATCGCTCCCACCGGATCTATCAGCATTATTGCCGGGTCATCAAGCGGCATCGAGCCCCTGTTCTCCTTGAGCTACACCAGGACGGTTATGGAGGGAACGAAACTGTTTGAGATGCACCCGCTGTTTGAAGCGGAGCTGCAGCGCAGGGGCAAATATTCAAAAGAGCTTCTATCCAAAGTCCGGCGGCAGGGAAGCATTCAGCACATAAAAAGAATTCCCGGTGATCTGAAGCGCACGTTTGTCACCTCCTTTGATATCTTGCCGGAGCAGCATCTGCGTATCCAGGCGGCGTTCCAAAAATATACCGACAACTCCGTGTCCAAAACCATCAATCTGCCCCATGATGCCACCACGGAGGATGTCAGGAACATCTATCTCACCGCCCACAAGCTGAAATGCAAGGGCATTACCGTCTACCGCTACGACAGCAAGATGGACCAGGTGCTCTCATTCGGACCGGACGGAGAAGAGGCTGATGAGGACGGGACCCAGCTTTTCCAGCCTGCCGGCAGCTGTCCGTCAGGGACGTGCAATCTGTAAAAAACCCCTACTGTTATGTTGCGAAAATACGTTCAGGGACAATATATGACGAGTAGTTAGGTGGCTCTTGATTATGAGCCGGCAAGCTTGCAGGCTGACAAGCAAACAGCCTGAACATCAGCCGTCCTCTTTGCCTCCCTGAAGCCTGCGCAGGGCGTCATCATACTCGGGAAACCCCACCAGCTCACGAAGTTCCGTAAAGGTAAGCATGCTCTCAGGGGCCGTTCCCGCGCTGATGCATTCCAGGGCGCGCCGCATGGCAAAGGCCGCGGCAGACAGAAGGGTCAGCGGGTAGGCGGCTATTTTATACCCCATCTCTTCCAGTACTCCAGGCGGCATGACCGGTGTTGCCCCCTGCTCCACCATATTGGCAAGATGATGACCGTCGACTTCACGGCAGATCTGCCTCATTTCATCCTCCGACTGCGGGGCCTCAACAAAAATAATGTCCACCTCATTGTCCAAAAACAGCACGGCGCGTTCAATGGCCTCTGAAAGGCCGTGGGTTGCCCGGGCATCGGTTCTCGCCATGACCACGATATCTTCACCCCGGCCGCGGGCTTCCTCCCGTGCCTCCATCACCGCCTTTATGCGCTGCAGCGCTTCCCCGCGGTCGACGACCTCCTTGCCCTGCGTGTGGCCGCATCGCTTGGGACTTTTCTGGTCCTCAATCATAATCCCGGCAAACCCCGCCTGGATATACCCGTGCACGGTCCGTTTTACATTTAACGCATTTCCGTAACCGGTATCCCCGTCACCGATAACCGGTATGTCAATGAGAGAACAGATGGAACGCCCCTGATCAACCATTTCCGCATAGCTTATCAGGCCCGTATCGGGCATCCCCAACCTGGCTGCCGAAACGGCAAAGCCGCTCATAAAGGTGAGCCTGAATCCCGCCTGCTGAATAATTTTTGCGCTCAATGCATCATAACAGCACGGCATGAGCACAAGGCCGGGCCGCAGCAGAAGCTCTCTCAGTTTCGTTACAGCATGTGTTTGTCGTGACAAGACAGGTTTCCTTCAACACGTAAATTTTTCGAGCAGCTCACTGATAACACCGGCCCGTTTCCGTGCTTCGGCAATGGCCCGGGCCGCATCGCTGTGCTCTTGTGCGCCGTCACTGCCTGCCGCAACTTCTTCAAGGGCGGAAACCAGATGCCGGTGTTCCTGCTGAACGGTATGAAACGATTGTGACAGGCTGTCCAGCATGTCGTTCACCAGCTGTGCGTCATCACGTAAAAAGTCGGTATGGCGGATTTTTATTTTTCGCGTCAGGTCGCCGGCTGCTGTTTTCCTGAAGGTTTCGGCAAAATTCTTGATGGGTCCGCAAAAATGATGCGTAATCATCAGCTGATGGAGAATGAAAAACAGAAAAATCACACCCAGCACCGGCATGATACGTTCCAGGATCGACAGGAACAGCGTTGCAGCCTGATACTGTGTTTCACTATCAAATGATTGAAACATTTTATTAACAACAGGCGCGATAATCAGGGCAATGATAATAAAGGTTATCGCGAAAAAATGGAACAGGTTTGTGGTAAGAATTTTAAGCTGAATGTCCCGATCAATAAAATAATGCCTCAGGCTCCTCCGGTTTTGCTTTGAATACATGTTATTGCCTTTCAATTGTTTCACCGGTTTCCAGATTATATTCCATTATTACGGCCGCCCCCTGGAGCCGTCCCTCGACGGTAAAAGGATCTTCAGCGGTGATACGGATGATGACGTCTTGTGAGGGCGCATAGGAATCAAGGTGTATTGTTGAAGGGGTTCCCTGGTTGCTGCTGATGACATCCCCCGCTGAGCCTTTGGGGGCATTATTGTCGGCATAAAAGGTCTGTTCTGCCTCGAACAGCTTCTTTAAATCATATCGCAGGATGGTTGTACAGGCGGTCTTTTTTGCATGCATCAGGCTGAAGGTGGCAATGGCGGATAAAACGCCTATGATGCACACCACAACCATAAGCTCTATGAGCGTGAAACCTGCTGAATTTTTTTTTTGCTTTTTCATGCGCACGACGGTTTGGTTGCCTGTAGAACCTTTATGCTGTTGTGAAGCGGTCCCCGTGTGGCCTTCCTGTTACCGGTTCAATTGTATACCACAATTAACTCCTGTCAAGCAAACAAGCGCCCCGGAAGGGTCTGCTTTGGTTTGCGGTCCCGGTATGACGGGATTTCCTTGTGCCTTTTCGTGCGGAGCACGGGGTTTCCGGCAAACAATGCTTAATCGGCAAAAAATGTTGTTGAAAATGCACCTGTCCCATATTAGAGTAATTCTGAACACGAACGGGAGGAACGCTAAAATGAAAAAAAATGCCGTTATCGACAGTAAAAAGAACATTGAAAAAATAGTCTCTCTGCTGAAAAAAAAATATCCCGAACTGCAAACCGCCCTTTTCTACAAAACGCCCCTTCAGCTTCTGGTTGCAACAATTCTTTCTGCCCAGTGCACAGATAAAAAAGTAAATGAGGTAACAAAAACACTTTTTAAAAAATACACAAGCGCCGATGATTTTGCCGCCGCACGGCAGGTTGATGTTGAGCAGGAAATAAGGCAAACCGGCTTTTTCAGAAACAAGGCAAAAAATATCATAGCCGCCGCGCAAAAAATCCGCAACGACTTTGGGGGCAATGTTCCCGATTCCATGGACAAACTCATCAGTCTGCCGGGCGTAGCCCGAAAAACAGCTAATATCGTCCTTTCAAGCGCATATAAAAAAGCTGAAGGCATTGCGGTAGACACCCACGTGAAGCGCCTCTCACAGCGCCTGGGTCTCAGCACTCAAAAGAACCCCGACAAGATTGAGAGGGACCTTATGGCACTTGTTCCGAAAAAATACTGGCTTGATTTTAACTACCTTCTGGTAAACCACGGCAGGGACACATGCGATGCCAAGAAACCGCTGTGCTCCTCGTGCACACTCAGCAGCATCTGCCCCTCTGCCGGAACCCTTAAGAACAGCGCCTGACAATGAGAGCAGGCACAATGCACTGCTGAAGGATGTACGATTTCGTGTATGCCCGGCAACTTTATTTGATTTAGTCCCGGTGCTTTGCTATCCTAGCAGCCAAAACGTCAACAAGCCCGAGCTGAAATGTGATAATTGGTGTTTTAAAAGAGATAAAGGACAACGAAAACAGGGTTGCAATAACGCCTGCAGGAGTTGCGGCGTGTGTCCGCGCAGGACATAGCGTACTCGTTCAAAAAGATGCCGGCGCGGGAAGCAGCATCAGTGATGTGCTTTTCAAAGAGTCCGGGGCGGAAATTATCGCCGACAGCCGTGAACTGTGTGAGAAGGCACGGCTTGTTCTTAAGATTAAAGAGCCCCTTTCCCGGGAGTACGATCTTTTCAGACCCGGCCAGATGATTTTTACTTTTTTTCATTTTGCTTCAAGCCGCCGGCTGACCGAAGCAATGCTCCGCTCAAAGGCAACCTGCATTGCCTATGAAACCGTTGAAACCGAAGACGGCAGGCTTCCCCTCCTGGCCCCCATGAGTGAGGTCGCGGGAAAGATGGCACCGCTTGTTGCTGCAAACTATCTTGCCAGGCCGACGGGCGGAAAAGGTGTGCTTGCCTGCAGCGTGGGAAATGTCAAGCCCGCCCGTTTTGTTGTTCTGGGCGGAGGCAATGCGGGCCGGGCAGCTGCCGCCGCGGCGCTGGGCATCGGCGCTGACGTGGTCATCGTTGAAAAAAATCCCGAGGCCATCCACCGTTTAATCAATATATTTCCAAAGACCGTTTTTGTCCTTTCCACGCCCGAAAATATCGGCCGGACCCTGGCAAACGCTGATGCAGCTATCGGGGCCGTCCATATCCCCGGCACCCGCACACCCAGGCTCGTTTCACGGCAGATGCTCCGGGACATGGAGGACGGGTCCGTTATTGTTGATGTTGCAATCGACCAGGGGGGGACGTTTGAAACCTCACGCCCGACCACACACACGGAACCCGTGTACAGGGAAGAAGGCGTGATTCATTATTGCGTTGCCAATATGCCGGGAATTTTCCCAAAAACCTCCACCTATGCCCTTGCCGCCGTGACCCTTCCCTACGTGCTGGCCCTGGCCGCCGGGGGCGTTCAGGCGTTTGCAAACAGTGCGCTGATGAAAGGGTTAAACATCTACGACGGGAACATTACCAACCGGGGAGTTGCCCTGGCCCATGACATGACATATGCCGCCCCCGAAAAACTTCTGGGAATTCCATTGCGCTAAATTTTAATATCTGCCCAAGGAGCACACAACATATGGGAACCATCGATCAACTATTTCAGATTATCAGCGGTTTCGTCTGGGGAGAATTTATGCTTATGCTGCTGGTGGGAACCGGCCTGATACTCACCATTATCCTCCGGTTCATTAACGTTCGCAAACTCGTTAGCGCCGTCAAACTTGTTTTTAAATCACGACGGGCGGGGGATGAAGAGGGAGACATCAGCCCGTTTCAGGCCCTCACCACTGCCTTGTCCGCCACCATTGGAACAGGAAACATAGCAGGGGTTGCTACCGCCATAACCCTTGGCGGTCCGGGCGCCATTTTCTGGATGTGGGTCTGTGCCTTTTTCGGCATGGCCACGAAATACAGCGAGGCCGTACTCGCGGTAAAATACCGCAGACATCTTGAGGACGGTACCATCTCGGGAGGCCCTATGCAGTATCTCTCCCAGGGCCTGGGGCTCAGGTGGCTCGGCGTTATTTTTTCCGTGTGCGGCGCTGTGGCGGCATTTGGTATCGGCAATATGGTACAGTCAAACTCCGTTGCCCTTGCCCTTGAAGAAGCCTTCAGTGTTCCCAAGCCCGCAACCGGCATAATTCTCGCGTTTTTAACGGCGCTGGTCATCATCGGCGGCATTAAGCGTATCGGCAGGGTAACTGAAAAGGTCATTCCGCTTATGGCACTTTTTTATATTTGTTTCGCACTTGTCATCCTTATCCTGAACATCACCCGCATCCCCCATGTTATTCAGCTTATTTTTACCTATGCCTTTACTCCCTGCGCTGCAGGCGGCGGCTTTGCGGGCGCTGCTGTTGCACAGGCCCTCCGCTTCGGATTTGCACGAGGGGTGTTTTCCAACGAGGCCGGTCTGGGAAGCGCGCCCATCGCCCATGCCGCGGCTAAAACCAGCAGCCCGGTACGGCAGGGGCTGGTTGCCATGACCGGTGTTTTTATCGACACCATACTCATATGCTCTATGACCGCTTTTGTTATTCTTCTGCTGCCGGAGGTGTGGCAAAGCGGCCACACCAGTTCAACGCTCACAACCCACGCTTTCGAAACGTTTCTTCCCGGGCTGGGCAAGTATGTCGTGGCAATCGGGCTGTGCTTTTTTGCCTATTCAACAATGATCGGCTGGTCATATTACGGCGAGGAGTGTATAGAGTTCCTGTTCGGCATCAGGGCCCGGGCACCCTACCGCGTTATTTTTTGTGCCCTCATCATAGTGGGTGCGATTGTCAAGGTAGCCCTGGTCTGGAATTTTTCCGATGCCATGAACGGTCTGATGGCCATCCCCAATCTGGTCGGCCTGCTCGGTCTCAGCTATGTGGTGTACCAGGAAACAATAAAGTATTTCAGTGAAAATGGATCCGGATCCTAGTTTTGTGTTCCATGTATACCTGTACTAAGTACGGGGTTTTTTGCATTGAACATTGCCTGTGCGTCAATCTATACAGAAGGGTCCGAGGGTTCTCCACCCTCCGTAGCATAGCTACTGCGGAGGACGGGCAGGATTCAAGGGTCCCGGGAAATAACAGGCAAGCAAAAAACAAGGTTTTCTGATACGCTACAAGAGCCCAAAAGGTTTTAACGGTAGCCATAGTGTTACTACGTGAATCCTTGAATCCTTTTGCCGACGAGAGTAATCACAAACACAACTAACTTCTACTTTTAATTGTGCGTATGGGGAAATGAAAAAACGCTGCGGCTGGGCAACTGATGATCCTCTATATATTGCATATCATGACAGGGAATGGGGCGTTCCCGTGCATGATGATCGGCTGCTGTTTGAGTTCCTGGTACTTGAAGGGGCCCAGGCCGGCCTGAGCTGGATCACCATCCTGAAGAAGCGTGATCGGTACCGAAAGGTTTTTGACAATTTCAACCCGGTTAAAATTGCATCCTACAACGCACACAAGATCACGTCACTGCTTGCAGATCCCGGCATCATAAGAAACAGGCTGAAAATTGAAGCGGCAGTGAAAAACGCCCGGGCATTCATCAACGTCCAAAATGAGTTCGGCACCTTTGATGCGTATATTTGGCGGTTTGTAGGCGGGAGCCCGAAGAAAAACTGCTGGAAGCTGCTGCATCAGGTACCCGCCTTCACGCCAGAAGCTGAAACAATGAGCAGAGATTTGAAAAAGCGCGGGTTCAGCTTTGTCGGCCCCACGATCTGCTACTCTTTCATGCAGGCGGTAGGAATGGTAAACGACCACGTGTGCGACTGTTTTCGCTACAATGAAATTACCGGTGAATAGACCCGACAATCTGCTGCATCCCGGCGTGAGATGCCGTAAGAGGAATTTGTTTTTTTATTGACAGCGCAGGGGCATGACTGGTAAACAACTGCATAGCCTGAAAATTGCCGGGCTTCCTTCAGGTCTGCGCATCAACGGCGTGCTTGCCGACAATCATGAGGAATGAGTTCCGCTGCGGCGGAACACACTAACCAATGATAGGGCAAACCGTATGACCCCTTCTCTTAAACACAAGATCATTTACCTTGCCTGTTTTGCTGCCCTGCTGCCGGGTTTCATTTCAGTAACCGTCGCGCTGTTTTCTCTCGGCGACGTGGAAGAAAAAATCAACACAGAGCTGGACAATCTCATCCTCGACAATATTTCACATATCGCAGACGATGTCTACGGGCTGTGCAAAACAACCAATGATCTCATCGAGATGCTTCTTGACCACACAATTACCACAACCAAAGTGATTATCGAAGACGTGGGCGGTATAGGCTTTTCCGGCCGCAAAGTTGCCTGGCAGGCATACAGCAGGCACAGAAAAAACATCCCTGTTGCCGTGCCGGCAATGACCCTGGGCAAGGAGCCTGTCAGGAAAAACCTTGATGCAAAAGTTCAATCTCCCCTGGTTGACCAGGTGCTGAAAATGACCGGCACGGCCGGCTCCCTCTGGCAGCGGGTAAACAAAAAGGGGGACATGCTCTGCGTGGCAAGCAGCATCATCAAGCCCGATGGAAAGCGGGACCGCATCGCAGCATATTTGCCTGCATTTTCTTCCGAGAACATTCCCGATCCGTTACTGGCCAGGGTCCTCAAGGGTGACATTTTCACAAGCCGCGTTTTTCACAAGGACAACCTCTATATTTCAAAGTACTTCCCCCTTGTTGACAAAAGGACTGAAGTGATCGGTATGATAGGCGTGGGTATGAAAATTGATAAATTTAAAACAATCCGTCAGACAATCATGAAAACCAAGGTAGGAAGAACAGGCTACATTTTCTGCCTCGGCGCAAAGGGCAAACAAAAAGGCCGTTATATCATTTCTAAAAATGGTCGGCGGGACGGCGAAAACATCCTGGACGTCAAGGACCCCAGCGGCAGACACATCATCCGGGAGATGATACGCACTGCCCTGGCTGCCAAACCCGGAGAGATTTCCTATCTGCACTACCACTGGCAAAACCGAAGTGACGATGTTGCCCGTGCAAAGACCTCTGCGTTTCTCTATTTCGAGCCCTGGGACTGGGTGATCGGCGTGGGAATGTATGAAGACGATTACCGGATAGCCAAAGAAAATGTGAGATCAGAGCTGCTGGGATTATTCTGGCTGGTAATGCTCAGCGGGAGCATCATTATGCTCCTCATGGTTATTATTGCCTATATCATGGGATCAAAAATGGTCAGGCCCCTTACCTTCCTTATACGCCTGACACAGAAAATAGCGGACGGGGACCTGAAAGCTGCACGACAGGATGTAGACACCTTTGAAAACAGGTTTCACGCTTCCGGGGCAAAAGCACATGGAGACAGGCTTCAAACGGTTGACGAAACCCGTCAGCTGGTAAGCGCCATAAACGAAATGACCGGAAGCCTTGATTCTCTTGTGGGCCAGGTGAAGAATGCAACCAGCATGGTAAGCACCTCTGCCGCAGAGATATCAGGCTCGGCCCACCATATGGAGGCCGTGGTGGCCCAGCAGGCTGCCTCAACCACCCAGGTCAACACAACAAGCACGTCCATCTCAACCACATCAAAGGAGCTTATACAAACAATTGAACAGGTTGACAGCGTCGTGGAAGAAGCCGCTATAAAAGCGGGGGCAGGCCAGTCCGGCCTTGTGTTCATGGAATCAACCATGAACCTGCTCATGGAAGCAACAACGTCAATTTCATCCAAGCTTCAGGTAATAAGTGAAAAGGCCAACAACATAGACAGCGTCATAACAGCCATCAATAAAGTTGCAGAGCAGACCGGCCTGCTTTCCCTGAATGCATCTATTGAAGCAGAAAAGGCGGGAGAGTTCGGCGTGGGGTTCTCTGTCGTTGCACGTGAAATCAGACGGCTTGCCGACCAGACCGCCGTTGCCACGCTGGACATTGAGCACATGGTTAAGGAAATGCAATCGGCCGTATCGGTGGGCGTCATGGAAATGGATAAATTCGCCGATGATGTCCGGCGTGGTGTCAAACAAATCACCGATATCAGTTCACAGATAGGACAGATAATCGATCAGGTGCAGGATCTCGGTCCGCAGTTTGATCTTCTTAAGCAGAAGGTTCAAAACCAGACCGACGGTGCTTACCAGATCAGCACGGCTATGTCACAGCTTTCAGAAGCAGCCGGTCAAACAAAAGAAACATTGCACGAGTTCAGAAAATCAACCGATCAGCTTAATTCAGTTGTGAAGAACCTTCAGAACGAGACCTCCCAGTTCACCGTCAGCTAGTGTCGTGTCCTATGTATCATGTAATAATTACGGGCTGTTTGAACCGAACATCGCCAAATGGGTCAGCCTATGTAGCAGGGGGCAAGGATTCTAGGGTCCAAGTGAAAAACCTTGGGACTAAAACCAAGATTTCCAGAGGATCTCGAACACGTTGAGAGGTTGTTGACAGCACAGATACATCCAACAGTAAGAACACTCAAATCCTCGACCCCTCGAATCCTTGGCTCCTTTTGCCGATTATTATAACCACAGCATAATTACTCTTATTTTTAATTATTGAATGTATTCCTGGGACACGAAATACCCATCACGAGAAGGCGATCACGAGTGAGAGTAAAGCTCAGGCCGGGCACGGTTGAAGATGCTCCGATTTGCGGCACAATCTGCTACAGGGCCTTCGCCGGCATTGCGGCACATCATAATTTTCCGTCGGACTTTCCGGAACCTGAGGTTGCCGTTAACCTGCTGGCCTCGCTGTTGTCGCGCGCCGATATTTACTCGGTCGTTGCAGAGCGTGACGGAAAAATTATCGGCAGTAATTTCTTGTGGACGACCGTTCCCATTGCAGGGATCGGTCCCTTCACCATCGAGCCGTCAGCGCAGGGCAGCGGAATCGGCCGGCTGCTTCTAGAAGATGTTCTCAACCGGGCCCGGGGACAGAACTTTTCCGGGTACCGGCTGGTACAGGCCGCCTATAATACGCGGTCATTGTCGTTGTACACGAAGTTCGGGTTTTGTGCCCGCGAGCCCCTGTCCGTGCTCCAGGGCCCTGCCGTCGGACAAGAAATACCAGGGTATGCCGTGCGACGTGCAGCACAAAGTGATCTTACCGCCTGCAACAGCATATGCCGCAGCGTACACGGACATACCCGCTCACAGGAGCTGCTGTATGCAATCAGGCAGGCAACGGCAACCGTTGTCATGCACAGCGGACGCATCACCGGCTATGCAACATTGATCGGATTTCACGGCCATGCCGTTGGTGAGAAAAATGATGCCCTGAAGGCCCTCATCGCGGCGGCATCGGCTTTCCAGGGCCCCGGGTTCATAGTCCCGACGCGCAACAGCGAGCTGTTGCGCTGGTGCCTTGAAAAGGGGCTCCGGGTCGTCCAGCCCCTGACCCTGATGAGCCTGGGACTGTACAATGAGCCTGCCGGTTCATTTCTTCCGTCAATCCTTTACTGACGCTTTTTCGTTTGAAGGAATATAAAAAGCCCGCAAATATGCATTGAAAGTTCTTTCCCTCAAAAAATACAGCCTAAAAAAACTGTGTGTAAAGAGGTTTACCTGCTTTTTTGTGGGTATTTAGGTAGTCATTACTGGAAACAACTTTTTCAGTAATGACTACGTATACAAAAAAGCATAGCATTCCCGTGGAAACGGGAATCTATTTTTTTAAAGAAAGGTCATTATTTAAGCTAACCTGAGTTTTCCAGACAACAAATTCTCTTATTATTTATAATAAATCAGGATTAAATTTCATTCTGAGGGCTAACAATTTAGAATCCATATTGGATATTATGTAAAATTTATAGTAAAAAATATTTTCTAGTTACGTCTATTGAACTATTATACCGTACTGTGAGGCAAAACATACACAGTATGCATATTATTGAACGAAAGGAATGGAAAAATGAAATCTCGCTGGATTATGCTGTTATCTTTTTTAGTTATAGGGTCATTTTTATTTTTTATTTCCTGTGACATTGCGGGACAGGGAACCTTGACCATTAACCTCACCGATGCCCCCGGCGATTATGAGGAGGTATACATAACCTTTACCGAGGTGTCCGTGCATAAAGCAGAGGCCGAAGGCATTGATGATGATAACGCTACCAATGGAGCCGGGGACAATGAAACAGAGGCAGGATGGATCATCGTGAGTGACGAAGAGCAGGGCTTTGACCTGCTTACCCTGCAGGACGGGAATTTTGATCTTTTGGCACAGTCAGAGCTTGATACAGGACAGTATACACAGATCAGACTGAAAATTACCGACGAAATGGATGAAAACGGTGAGCTTAAGACGTATGTGAAGGCGGACGGCACAAAACATGTTTTGACTGTCCCGAGCGGTACACAATCGGGCTTGAAGCTTACCCATGGTTTTACCATTGAGGCAGACAACGAAACAACGCTGTTTATTGATTTTGATGCGGACAAATCGGTAAATCAAACCGGTGCCGGCAATTATAAACTGCAACCCACCATTAAGGTATTGGACGGGCTGCCTCAGGAGTAAAACGTAAAAGCAGTGCCGAATTGGATTATTTACAGAAGCCTTCCCACCTGTTATGGAACGGCTTCTGTAAATATGACGGATCAGAATCCTATTATTACGCAGATATTGGAAGGGAATAATGCCTCTGACAAATTTTTTCAAACCTACAAAATCAATAACTCCTGATAAAGTTCAAAATTGTATGGAAAAATCAGGTCACTGTTCCTCTGCCTTACTTGATGTGCGCCAGCCAAAAGAATATGAACATGAGCATATTGTAGGAGCAAAATTAATACCCCTTCCTGATCTTGTTTCCCGGCTAACCGAAATCAACACCAAAAACGATGTAATTATTTATTGTACTAATGAAGTACGGAGTATCGTAGCGGCAAAGGTTCTTTCCAACAATGGTTTCAGGGAGGTTCTTTATATAAAAGGGGGAATCAAGGCATGGGGTGGTTACATGGCAACGGGACCACATGACTTTCATATGCGGTTTTGTAAGGAAACGGAAACAACAGAAAAGCTTTTGCAGTTTGTCTACGATATGGAAATGGCAACAAGTAAACTCTATTTGGATCTGCAAAAAAGAACTACGGATAAAAAACTCGCTATACTTTGCGAAGCGTTAGCCGGTTATGAAACAGATCATAAAAAACAACTAATGATAATATACGATGAGATGGGGCTAAATATCCCTTTATTAAAAGAAGCTAAAAATAGCCTAATCAAGGGGGGATTTATCAGAGAAAAATTTCTAATCAAAAATGAAAAATACCTTAAAACCATTCACGATCTTCTTTCCATTGCCATGATGCTGGAGACCCAATCACTTGATTTGTATTTACGCCTTGCAAATGAACCTGTGTGCAATAACATTGTAAAAGAGTTTCTTTTTCGTGTTGCACAAGAAGAAATACGTCATTTAGATGAACTGAAAGCCTTTCTTGAAAGGGAAAGTATTCACATCTCAGCAGCATAAATCGGAATTTAAAGCATGTTACAAGATGACCGGAGACATTTACACAACCTTAAAAGTGTTTGGTGATTATTTGAAACATTTTATGAAATTTTTAGTACAAAGTGTCAGATGAGATTGTGCCCCCCCCACCATGACGGACAAGATCAAATCCAGCCTTTTACAAGTAAGAAAATACCTTCAAAACCAGCATTGTTCTTCAATAAAAAAAATAACTAGCAAAATCAAATAATTAAAAGCTTATAATGGACCAATTGGACATCATTAAAAAACCTATTTTATATACGTTTTTTTTACGTATTAAATGGGTCTTGATTACGTCATCTTTTTTTCGATAATATATATATAAACACCGTCTATATAAATAAAAACTCAAGGGGAACAATATCCATGCCGAAATCCATTAAACAAAAACCATACATAACAGTATTGGAGGGAGAAACCATGAAAAAAATAATGCTTACCCTGTCCCTGCTGGCGGCCGTTGTCATGACGGCAATGAGCATGCAGACGGTTTCTTTTGCCGCGTGCGTGAAAACCGATGACGGAAGCGGCGTTCAGATCCAGACCCTGTGGGCAGGCCAAACCATCGATGCCGGTACCGTATCGGTTCGGGTGGACACAGGAAACCTCATTGTCACGTACCTGACAACCGGCGGCTGGACAATCGATGAGGCAAATGTGCTGATCGGTACAGAGCCCCCGACATCTTCTGCGCCGGGCAGCTATCCTTACATAGCACGGGACGTCAATGCAAACACGACAACATTCACCATCCCCCTTGCAGACATTGGTTTTGGAGAAGATGATGATGAAGGAGATGATGAATGTGAAGATGACGACCAAGTCTTTTATGCCGCTGCCCACGGAACACTAATTAAATCAGACGAAGGTGATGACAATCAGACAGAGACCGCCTGGGCGGACGGCGAAGGAACGCTGCCCCAATCCTGGGGTACCTATTTCAGCTTTACCGTAACATGTGACTGTGAGAGTACCTGCACCGACACCGACGAAGACGGCGTATGCGATGATGTCGACAACTGCCCCGAGACGTACAATCCCGACCAGGAAGACACCGACGGGGACGGTATCGGGGATGCCTGTGATAACTGTACAGACACCGACGGAGATGATGTGTGTGACGATGTCGACAACTGCCCTGATACCTACAATCCCGACCAGGAAGACACCGACGGGGACGGTGTCGGGGACGCCTGCGATACCTGCGCCGACGCCGACTATGACGGCGTGTGCGATGATGTGGACAACTGCCCCGAGACGTACAATCCCGACCAGGCCGACACCGATGAAGACGGCATAGGCGATGCCTGCGACAACTGCGTATACCGCTATAATCCCGACCAGGAAGACGAGGACGAAAACGGCATAGGCGATGCCTGTGAAGAGGACCCCACATTAATAGAGCTGTCGACATTCGTGGCAGTGCCGGGCTTTACCAAGGTGCTTATTATCTGGGAAACCGATGCAGAAGTGGACAACCAGGGATTCAACCTATACCGCGCTGACGCAGAGGACGGGGAATATGAGCGCATCAACGATTCCATTATTCCCCCACGGGGTGAAATCTCCACATACGTGTTCGTTGACGACGTTGATGACATGAAAACCTATTACTACAGGCTTGAAGATATTGACACATACGGCATCTCGACCTTCCATGGTCCCGTAAGTGCAACGCCCAATGTCCTGTTCGCACTCCTTGACGTGCTATTCGGGCTGTTTTAAAACAAAAACCACTCACAAGCGTATTGGAGTAAAAAAGCCATGAAAAAAATAATACGCACCCTGTCCCTGCTGGCAGCCACGGCCATGATGCTTCTGGGCATGCACACTGCGTCCTTTGCCGCCTACGTTGTAACCGATGACGGGAGCGGCATACTGTCCCGGGACCTTCTGACCGGAGACGGCGTCAGCGTCGGTACCGTCTCGGTAAGCGTTGAAGGTGAAAACGTAATCGTTACCTATGAAACGTCCGGAGGATGGGAACTGGTGGAAACGTCTTTGTGGATTGATGATACTACGCCGAGACGTATTTCCCCGTCACGCTTCCCGTACCAGGCAGACGACATCTATTCCACCAGTCAGACCTTCACCATACCCCTTGAAGATGCGGATTTTGACATGGATGATGACGGAACCTGTGATGATCAAGAGCTGTATGCTTCGGCATATGCCGAGGTCGGGATGGAATCCGGAGATACCCAAGGCGCCTGGGCAGACGGAGAGCGCATCTATTCCTGGTATGCCGCTACCTATTTCAGCTTTACCGTAGCCTGCGGCGGAGATGACGATGATGATGAATGCGACGATGAAGATGAAGACGGCGTGTGCGATGATGAGGACAACTGTCCCGAAACATATAATCCGGACCAGGAAGACGAGGATGGAGACGGTATCGGCGATGCGTGCGACACCTGCGAAGACGACGAAGACGAAGACGGCGTGTGTGATGATGAGGACAACTGCCCCGAGACGTACAATCCCGACCAAGCCGACACCGATGAGGACGGTGTCGGGGATTCCTGCGACAACTGCGTATACCGGTATAATCCCGACCAGGAAGACGAGGATGAAAACGGTATAGGCGATGCCTGCGAGGAGGACCCCACGCTCATCGAGCTTGCCGAACTCAAGGCGGTACCGGGCCTCACAAACGTGATGGTCTATTGGGAAACCGATGCAGAAGTGGACAACGAAGGGTTTAACATATACCGCGCGGACGCGGAAGACGGGGTATATGAGCGTGTCAACGACTCCCTCATTCCCGCACAGGGGGAAAATTCAACCTATGTGTTCGTTGACGACGTTGATGACATGAAAACCTATTACTACAAGCTTGAAGATATTGACACATACGGCATCTCGACCTTCCATGGTCCCGTAAGTGCAACGCCCAATGTCCTGTTCGCACTCCTTGACGTGCTATTCGGGCTGTTTTAATAATAAAAAACTTTTCAGAGGAGTTCGTACAAAAAGGGCATCGGCTTCTGTCAGCCGGTGCCCTTTTTGTATGTATCTGCAACGTAACGAATGAGTCCCGTTCTTTTAAATTTCGACCAACGGGAATGGAGCATCCCGTTCAGCCGAGAACTTTTTTGACCATCGACTTTACCATACCTTCGTATCGCTTAACCACCAGCACCGATGTTGGTGAATAACGGGCCACTTTCTCCGGTATTTCACCGAACAGCATTTTATGAAAAAACGGTTCCTTGGCAGCGCCGATAACGACAAGATCAAAATCAGAGCTCGCCCGTGCTATCCCGCCGGCCACCGTTTTCGAGGCAATAATCATTTTTTCACAGACAATGGATTTGTTCAGAAATGCCAGGGTCTCCTTTATGTACTCCATACCCCTTTTTTTCTGCTGCTCGGTGGCCTCTTCCGTTACCACATAGCCTGCCGTAACCGACATATCAAATTCCCCGGCTAAGGCGCCGAGGATGGTTGAGGCCAGCTTTGCATTGGGGCCCCCTGCGGTGGGAAACAGACACGAATGCATTTCTTTGCGTTCGCCTATTTTGAGCAGCATCAGGTCACAGGGGGCCAGACGAATTACCCGGTCGGCAATCTCCCCGAATATGCGGTCACGTGCATTGGTATAGCCCTTCCACCCCATTACCAGTGCCTGGGCACTGTGCCGGTCAACAGCGGCAAGAATACCGTCGCAGGCGTGATGGGCTATTACCAGATCTGTCTCTACCGTTACTCCTTTGCTTGACGCCAGTTGTTTTACCTGGGCAAGCAGCGGTTCCCGGCGGTTTGTCAGGCGTATACCCTCATGAATGGGCATCTGACGCGGCACCTCTACGACACTGATTGCGACCATACGAATCTTTCGCTGCAGGCTGACCGCGCAGGCTATGTCAAGCAGAGGTTCAACGGTATCAGGGTTGTGCAGGGCGATAAGGACGCAGGGCTCCCGGTCGGGCCCTGCGGGTGAAAAGCCGGGCAGCAGGACTTGCGGCCCTGCCGCCGCTGCGCGTTTTTCAAAAACGCCGTAATAGAGAAGCAGGCCGAAAACAATCCAGCCTGCCGTTACGTACCAGGCAATGGGCTGAAAATTAAACTGGTACAGGGCAAGAAAAATATTAAGGCAGAAGCCGGCAAGGGGCACAACCGGATAAAAGGGCACGCGATAGATCCGGGGAATCTCGGGAAACTTTCTGCGCAGAACAATTACCGAGAGATTGACCAGGGCGAAGGTCAGCAAAAATATGAGGCTGGCCGCCGACCCTACTGCCTCAACAGGCAGCAGCAAAGCCGTACACAACAAAACAGCACCGGTTACAAGTATGGCTACGTGCGGTGTGCGGCGTGTTGCATGGACCTTTGACATGGGCTCCGGCAGCCACAAATCCCTGCCCATGGAGAATGCTACACGAGAGGCAGCCATAACCGTGGCGTTAAGTGCCGACATCGTAGAGAGCAGCCCGCCGAAAACTATGACGGCAACACCCATTGACGGCATAAACCCTTCGGCAGCCCGAACAATAGCCGTTTCCTTGAACATTCCCAGAAACTGCCAGGAGGGAAGATTGCCGGAATCGATGGCGGCCAGGGAAACAAAAACGATCAACAGATACATACCTACCGAAATGGCCAGGGCAATAAAGGTGGCCCGGGGTATGTTCTTTTCAGGGTTCTTGATCTCCTCCGCCACCGTGGCAATCAGGTCATACCCCTCAAAAGCGATAAAGGTAAGCCCCATTGCCACAAGCACACCCCCAAGCCCCGCGGGAAAGAAGGGGGAGAAGCTTTCCGCCGCCCTTCCCGGCTCTTTGAATATCCGGCTGATACCGAACACAATAAATATTCCCAGCACAAAAAGCTTCGACAGGGTAAGCGCATTCTCCGCCTTGCCGGTTACCTCAGTGCCCCGGAAATTTATCCATACAAAGAATATTCCAACCAGCAGGGTGATAAACAGAACGGCGGCGTTTTTGCCGGCAATGCCGAACAGGCCGGCGGACAGCCCGGGTGTGTACTTGTGAAAGAACTCCCAGAAATATCCCGCAAAGCCCAGAGCGTAAAGGCTGCACGCAACCGTGTAGGCAAACCAGAGCATCCATCCCGCCACAAAGCCCGTCGCGCCGGGAAAGGCCATGCGCACAAAGGAATAGCCGCCACCGGCACGCGGTATGGCAGAGGCGAGTTCTGCATAGGCAAAAGCGGTGAGAAGGGTTACAACACCGTTCAGGCCAAAGGCAAGCAGAGAGGCGGGGCCTGCCTGGCCCGCGGCAATACCCGTAAGGACGAAGATACCTGCACCGATCATGGCACCCACGCCTATCATCGTTGCGTCAAACAGATCAAGGTCACGGGCAAACGTAACCTCGTCAGAACCTGCATTGAACCTCGGCATAATCCTATACCACAAACAGTCTGACCAAAGCTTTACCTTATGTGAGTCTAATGGTCCGTTTATCAGGCCGGCATGGTACCCTGTTGTTTCATTGAGGAAAGGTCTTTGGAGTATAAAACAAGGATAGTCTCTTTTCAAGAATAATGATTGTGGGGAAGCGTATGAAAAAATTCCTTATATAACTGTCTTACGGTGGAACATAACGGGACGCGAAACTGCCGGGCCGGACGGTTTTTTCGTCACGACATTAAGACCGGCCGCCTTCCTTCCATTGCAGGTACTTCTTCAAATCATATCCGGAGGCCAGCCACACTGCATACAGCACTGCCGTATCATCAAGCCATCCGATAACCGGTATAAAATCACTGATCAGATCAAAGGGCATAATGATGTAAGCCGCCGCAAACACAATGGATGCCATGGTCAGCCACGGAGTATGGGGATAGCGTTTGCCGGCCCAGTCTCCAAACAGCAGGCGAAGCAGCCGCAATCTGGCAAACAGGCTGCCGACCACACCAGGGCTGATCTTTTTATTGCCGTGTATCATACCGCTACTCTATAACTGCTGATGACGATGTGGGAAACAGCCAGTCTGTTGCAATCCCGGTATATTCGGTGAATTCGATTATAGTGTCTCTAAAATATGACGTGACCTCAAACCTGAGATCATCCTCCAGCGGTTTATAATTGGCGCCCGGTTCAAATGTTACATCCCGGCAGTCGGCCCCCTTTCCCGTTGGGACAATGGGTTTCAGGTCCCGCGGCGCATGGTTTTTGAGCCCCAGGAAGCCGTATACACGCTCAAGGGTGCAAAAAGGGTCCTGAAAAAGACCCTCGCTGAGCAGCAGCAGCATATTTTCTTTCGGGAATGCTTCTTCCCATTTCTTCAGGCTGCCTACATAATCCGACATTACCCGCTGCCGGGGTTCAACAGCATAGACCCGCCAGTAGTCCCTGAACTCAACACCCTGCAAACTGCGCTCCCCTGTCCTGATGTTCTTGTTCATATGGTAGTTTGAATATAAACGATCAACGGGGTTGCGAAAGACAAAAATCAGTTTTGCATCAGGGGCCATTTCCCGGGCAATGGTGATGGAATCCCGTTCAAAGGCAAAATAGAAATATGCGGGTGACGCGTCAATGGTATAAAAATCTTCTTCAATGACCTCATTGTTCGTTAGGGGCACTTTTAGAAGATGATTGAAGAGATAATCATCATAGGACAAATGCTTGTTGGTATTTACAAGATAATCAAGTTCTTTTTGTTGCGTTGCAATAATATTCGGGTGCTGGACCATATACTTATATAATGAAGAGGTGCCGCATTTGGGAACCCCCGCAATAATGATATGGCCTTTGTGATACTGAAGTATTTTTTTTACTTCAGACATACCGTCTCCTTGCGTGCCCGTAGTGTTGCTGATAGTGGGCCACCTTCCGCGCAGCCCCGCGCACCGGGCCCCAAATAAAAAATCGGCAATTATCAGGCCAACAAAAATATAGTGGAAGGTAAGACAGTTATATCTTTTTTACCTGCAGCGGCGTACTGGAAATTGTGCATTTTTTGCCTACCTGTTGTTATATACAGGAGAGAAAAAAGATAAGCTGCCGGGAAGTGTAGCGTGCTGTGGATGAGCTGCTTTTAGTACACATATTATGTCAGGTCGACTTTACCGAACGCACTTTGCGCACCATACCCGATGAGGGTATCGCATACGGAGCACCGGATAAAGTAACCTGCGGCCGCTCCTTTTTGTTTCAACGATTTCGACCTGATCCTGTATGTTTCAACATGATAGAGCCCCAGCACAATGCCGCACTCGGGGCAATCATACGCTTCGACCTTTTCCGAACTTTCGCTGCACGCATAGGTGTTGAACGCTTTTTTATCGGTGCTGTAGTTTTTCCATTCAATAATTGTTGCCGAACCTTCAACGAGGCCGGAAATTTCAAGCTTATTATCATGATCGTTACAGGTTAACCCCTGGAGCGAATCAGCAACGATGTGTCTGTTGTGAGCAATTTGAATTTTCCTTTTCTTAATCAGAGCTTCAAGCTTTTCCTGCTGGTCAAAGAGTTGCTTTAACGTCTCATCTTCTTTGTATAATTGTGAAATGGATTTATAATCTTCCATTTTGACAGCATACCCTTTCTATCTGTGCACAGTACGTATCCTCGATTAAAGGGTGTAAATCAATGCCGCCACTCAAAGGCGACGTTTTCCACCCCCTAAAATATTCATTTATATGTGTATTGTCAAGCCCTGCGTACGCCATTGTTATTAATAAAAAAATCACCGAAGAGGTTTTGTTTTTATCACAATTTATTTTTTTATTGTATATCTTTGTTCTGTTTATTGATTTTGACACGATGAAAGAAAACTGCTATTGTCAAAATTGATGTACCCCGTCCTTTTCATCGGGCGGGGTATCTCATTATATAAACTGATCCTATCGTTAACAGGTAAGGAAATGTTATGACAAATGATGTCAAAAGTGGTGACGGCATTACCAAACGCACATTGGGATACCGCTGGGTAATACTGTTTATTATCTGGCTGTTGTATATAATCAATTATTTTGACCGGATCAGCGTCCTGGTCTTTCTTCCCTATATCCAGAGGGACCTTAATTTAACGCCGGTGGAAATCGGCTGGCTGGGTTCTATCTTCTTTTTCGGGTATGCCGTTGCACAACTTTCTTCGGGGTATCTTGCGGACAAAATAGGCCCTAAAAAGACCATGAACATCGCCATATGGGTTTTCACTGCCGTAACATTTCTCACGGGATTCGTCAGAACCTTCTGGCAGTTTATCATTCTTCGTATCAGCCTCGCACTGGGCGAGGGACATCATTACGTACCGGCAGTGCGGACAATTGCCAACTGGTTTCCCCGGCACGAAAAAGGACAGGCAAACGGATATTTCACCACCACATGGGCTTTCGGGCCTGCGGTAATTCCAATTATCGTAACATGGCTGTCGGCAGACGTATTTGGAGGAGCATGGAGGCCGGTCTTCTTTGTCCTTGCAATACCGGGGATTTTGGGTGTGTTCGTTCTTAACAGGTATATGGCCGACAATCCCCGGGACATGCTGCAAAAAGGCAAAATGTCACCGGAGGAGTATGACCTGATTACGTCGTCGGTCGGAGAGACAGCCGACGTACAGACAAAACAGTATACAACCAAGGTATTTGCCTCGGATATCCAGTACTACCTGTTTACCCTGAATTTTTTTATTCTGCTTATGATCTACTGGGGCATGACGACCTGGATCAGCACCTTTCTGGTACGACAGCATGGTATGGATATTAAAACCATGGGGTTTTATGCTGCCATGCCGTATATTGTTGCCGGATTTGCCATGTGGCTGGGCGGTTTTATCTCGGACAGGCTGTTTCATGGAAGGATGAAGTTTGCTACCATAATCGGCTTTCTGGGCTGTATTCCGGTACTCTATTTTATCGGTCAGATCCCAAAGGGAGAAACGGGACTTCTGCTGCTGGGCCTGGCTTTGGGCGGGTTCTTCGTAAACTTCCCCTGGGGGGCTATGCAGGCATTTCCTTCGCTGCGGTATCCCAAAGAGGTGGTGGGCCGGGCAATGGGAATTACCAACGGCATAGGGCAGTTCGGGTCTTTTATCTCACCCCTGATTTCCGGGTACCTTGTTATCACACTGCCTGACAATTCCTATAATTTCGGCAATGTGTTTATTTTCTGGTCGGTTTTAGCTCTGCTGGCCGCTGTTGCGTCTTTTTTCCTGAAAGAAACCCCGATAAATTAGTGCCCTCATCAAAATCGACTGCCCTGTACCATTGCGCCCTGCTGCTTTGAGGTATCCGACGCTGACTTTTTACAACCTGCCACCATATGTAAAGGAGAACTATAACACATGCAGAAAAAAATCGGCTTTGACAATGAGGTATATTTACAGCAGCAGTCACAGGCCATACTCGACCGCATAGAAAAATTCGACAACAAGCTGTATCTCGAGTTCGGCGGCAAACTGCTTTTCGATTTTCACGCAGCACGTGTACTGCCGGGATTTGATCCCAATGTCAAGATGAAGCTGCTGCAGAAACTGAAGGACCAGGCTGATATAATTTTATGCATTTTTGCAGGAGATATTGAAAGAAAGAAAGTCCGGGCCGACTTCGGCATAACCTATGATTCCGACGCACTGAAACTCATTGACGATTTAAAAGAATGGGGCATCAATATCACGGCAGTTGTCATTACCCGGTTTGAGAATCAACCGGCCGCAAAGGTCTTTAAAAACAAGCTGGAGCATCGCAATATAAAAGTCTACGTTCACCGTTACACCAAGGGGTATCCCACAGATGTGGACATTATTGTAAGCGATGAAGGCTATGGCGCAAATGAATATATTCAAACCACCAAGCAGCTGGTGGTGGTCACCGGACCGGGACCCGGCAGCGGCAAGCTGGCAACCTGCCTGTCCCAATTGTACCATGAGCACAAGCACTCGGTAAAAGCAGGCTATGCCAAATTTGAAACCTTTCCCGTCTGGAACATTCCCCTTAAGCACCCGGTAAACGTTGCGTATGAAGCCGCAACCGCCGATATCAGGGACTACAACCAGATCGACCCCTTTCATCTTGAAACCTATCAGGAAACGGCAGTTAATTATAACCGCGATGTCGAAATCTTTCCCGTGGTAAAAAGAATCCTTGAGAAAATATCGGGCATGGAATCGGTCTACAATTCACCGACCGATATGGGGGTCAATAAAGTAGGATTTGCCATCACCGATGATATGGTCGTTCAGGAAGCCGCCAAGCAGGAGAATATTCGCAGATATCTCCGGTACAGCTGCGAGTACGTAATGGGCTTCGTGGACAAAGAAACCGTACAACGGGTTGAGCTTCTCATGAAAGAGCTCAACTCCAATATCGGCGACCGAAACGTCATTGCATTTGCCCGCAAAGCATCTGCCGAGGCAAAAGAAAAGAGAAAAGGCAACGAGGGAATTTTTTGCGGTGCTGCAATAGAGCTGTACGACGGTACTATCATAACAGGATTCAACTCTCCCGTCATGCACGCGTCATCGAGTCTTATCATCAATGCAATAAAAAACCTGGCCGACATGCCGAACAAGATGCACCTGCTGCCCCAAAACATCATAGAGTCCATAAACAGCTTTAAGACCGGCTTCCTCAATGCTAAAAATCCCAGTCTTGATCTGGAAGAAACCCTTATTGCCCTCAGCATCAGTGCAATGTCGAATCCGGCTGCCCAGCTTGCAATTGAAAAGCTTCCGGAACTCAGGGGCTGCGAAATGCACATTACCCACATTCCTACCCGGGGTGATGAAGAAGGCCTGCGCAGGCTCGGTATCAATGTCACCAGCGACCCGAATTTCTCAAGCAAAAACCTGTTCACGACATAAAAACAAGATACGGGTCCGGGGCGGACCATATGCTTTTTATGGGTCAGCCCGCGTCTTTTTTCAGTAAAACGGGTCTTGCGCCGGCGGGGCGTTCCGGCCAGTAGTGCTTGGGATAACGGCGCCGGAGATCCTTTACCACCTCATGATAGGACCCTTTCCAGAAGCGGGGCAAATCATCGGTAATCTGAGCGACACGCCTGTTGGGGGCAAGCAGATGAAGCCTTACGCTCACCTTTCCGCCGCCTATGACGGGGATGCTGCCTACGCCGAACAGGTCCTGTATGAATGCCTCCGCCCGGGGCGCTTTCCCGCTTTCATAACAAATGTTCAGCTTTTTGCCGTTGTCAAGGCGCAGCTGTTTCGGTGCAAAACGCCTCAGCGTTTCCCGGTCCTCCTGGCCGAGCTGTTCAAGAAGATGCTGCTCCAGGGGGTGCTGCTCCAGCTCCCTGAGGCTCTGCTTTCCGTGACACAGCGCCTCAAGCAGCAGATCAAACATATCTCCACGAAAAACGGGGCAGTTATGCCAAATATTGTTACTGCTCAGCAGCTCTATCCGCGCATGATACTCCTCAACAGGAGCGTCATCGTCGAAAGGATAGGGCCAGTTTTCTTTCAGCATCTTTGCAAGCTCCTCTCCGCCTGCATCCTTTGAGACTTCTCCCCCCCCAAGGGTTTCAATCTTTAATTTCCCGTAATAAATGTCATGGGAGACCTGCACCGTACCCTTTTTTTCGTTAAACGCACGGACGGTCTCCTTGCGCACCAGGCCGCCGGGATCTGCTTTGAGCATGCTCAGGTCGATTTTTGAACCTGCCCACACCTGGGTGCCCTTGGCCGCGTTTGCCTTCGGGTTCTCCGTTGCGTCCAGAGCAATAAAATAATCAGGCGGGTCCAGGCACAGCACGCTTCTTTCTGAAATCATACCGCCGCGTCCCATACAGAAGTTATACAGCGGGGATCCTCCTTTGCGTGCCTTTTTTACGGTACGCTTTACGGCCAGCCTGTCAGGGAATCCCCGCAAAAGGCACCCGGCAATTTTTTTCTGATCGGTCCTTTGTGTCGGCAGCTGCCTTTTAAGGCCCAGCTGTTTTGACAGGCTGCAGTAGAGCCCCTGAACCGTTTTTGCTTTCTGTTTGTTGATAAAAAAACGGTCGAATTGTTTCGGCTGTTTCAGCAAATCAAGCTGAAAGCTCACGTCGCAGGGTGTCTCCTCGTGTCCGGTAATCTCGTTTCTCACAATGAAACCTTCACTTATGAGGCATGCTGCCAGCAGGGCGTCCTCAGGGCAGCCGGTTTCGGCTCCGGAGACGGCTACGGCGCCCAGCCGGGGATGCAGGGGAAGAGCCGCCAGCTGTTTTCCAAATCCGGTAATCTGTGAATGTTCATCAATGGCCCCAAGCAATGCAAGAAGCTCATATGCAGCTGCGAGGTTCTTATCTCCCGGCGGCTCAAACCACTGCAGTATTTCCGGAGAAAGGCCCAGTGCCATGACATCAAGAAACACGTGAGACAGATCAAGGCGCAGTATGTCGGGAGGAGTGAACGGGTCCTGTGCAAGGAACTCCGCCTTTGAATACAGCCGGTACACCACACCCCGTGCGGTCCTCCCCGCCCTTCCCGCACGCTGAACGGCTGAAGCCCGGCTGATCCTTCTTACCTCCAGGGTGGGTATGCCGCTCCAGGGGGAAAATGCCGGAATTTTTGCCAGGCCCAAATCGACAACACCGGTAATATCGGGCAGTGTCAGCGATGTTTCAGCGACGTTGGTTGAAACAATAACTTTTCGCTTTTCAGTTTTTTTAAAAACCTTTCTTTGCTCCTGAAAGGAAAGGTCTGCGGCAAGGGGAAGGACCTCGGCCCTGCCGGCGGGTATTTCTTTGCGCAGCAGTGAAATAATTTTCAGGATATCGCCGATCCCGGTGAGAAAAACAAGGATGTTTCCCGGGCACCTGCTGTCGTTGATCATTCTTACAACAGCCTGCACCACACCCGGCTCCCATCCCCTGGTCCGGGCCTTTGATTCGTTCTGGGCGGCAATATTTTCTGTTTCCACGGGAAATACCGAACCCTTCGCATCAAACACCGCAGCATTGCCCAGATATGTTTCAAGCGCCTCGGTGTCAAGAGTTGCCGACATGACGAGGAGCTTCAGATCCGGCCGTGCGGTTGCCTGGAGATGACGTACCAGGGCCAGGGCAACGTCCGTATGGATGTTTCTTTCATGGAACTCATCAAGCACCACCACGTCCACGGCCTGGAGCTTCGGGTCCTGATGGAGCAGCCTGACAAAAAGCCCCTCGGTAATAAATGTCACCCGGGTCCCGGGTGACACCTTTGAATCCTGCCTGATGCGATAGCCCACCGTCTCACCGCACCGCTCATCAAGGAACCATGCCGCCCGCTCTGCGGACAGCCGGGCGGCAAGGCGCCGTGGTTCAAGAACCAGTATCTGCCCTTTTACTGCGTCCAGAAGATACAGAGGTATTCGCGTGGTCTTGCCCGCCCCGGGTTCAGCTTTAACAAGACAGGCCTCATGGGCCAGCACGGCATCAGTGATGTTGGTGCGGTATGTGTCAATGGGATAACTATCGTTTTCTTTCATGTTTCGCATCATAATACTTCAAGTAATCCGACTTTTCCTATTTTTTTTAAAAAATCTTGAAAAAACATGCTGTTTTGTGGAATGGTGAGGGAAACATATTATGACTGGTATCTTAAACCCTATACACCGTAGTAATGATCCTCGCCCAAAGAGGCTGTGTCATAATTAAAAGTCCAAAAAACAAGGCTTTCATATTTAGCCTGTAAAGAATCTTTTTCAATTTTTAGGGGTCAGACCCCTCCGAAAAATAGCCCACAAACAAACAAATTTGAATTGTGACACAGCCTCAGAGGGCGAGGCTTTAGGATGGCCCCCATTGGGGGCCGTAAGTTTTGGTCCCATTTTGATCGCGCCGAGTCTGAGTATCTTGCTGCGGATCAAAGGGCCAAACTGTCTGAGCGAAGCGAGTTTTTGGCCCGCCGCAGCAAGGTACTCAAGCGAGGGTAGCCGTAGGCCCGATCAAACGGGAGCCCTTTCTTTTGAATACTTTTCTTTGGGCAAGCAAAGAAAAGTATTACTATATTGCTGTTCGTTCCTCCGGAGACTGATTTATTATTCCCGAATCGCTCAAAGCTTTTCGGGTCACACGGCTAAAAGCCGTGGTTTTATAAATAAAATAAGGAGCCCGTATATGATAACCATCGATTATGAAAAATGCACCCGGTGCAACATCTGCGCCGGCTACTGCCCCGGGGGTATTATTGCTGAAGGCCCTGAGATCAACAAGGACATTCACTGCCGTTGCGTTAATTGCGGACATTGTTTTATGGCGTGCCCCGCAGGTGCAATCAGCCTGAAGGGATTTGATGATGTTTCCGTCCCCCCCTACTCAAAAGATATTCCCGTCTTGCCGGAGGCCATGGAAACACTTTTGAGGAGACGGCGCAGCATACGCCATTACCGGCCTGAACCGGTTTCACGCGAGCACCTTGAAAGAATAGTTGCGGCCGCATCTCTGGTGCCGACGGCTCACAACTGGCGGGCCTTCAAGGCATATGTCTGCACGGACAGAGCGGTGATCAGCGAGGTCCGCGACAAGATTACACGGCACTGTGCCGGGCTTCTTGATGTGCTTAAAAAACCTGTTAAAAACATGCCTGATGCAATGAGACAGGAGCTGGTGTTTGCCTTTGACCACCTGGTGGTTAATCCACCTGAAGGAAGAGACAGCCTTTTCTGGAACGCGCCTGCGCTTCTTGTTTATACCACCCGCAATCCGCATCCCCTGTGTGTCGGAGACGCCTGGACCGCGTCCTTTGCGGGTGCGCTGTACGCCGAGACACTGGGGGTAGGCACCTGTTACAACGGTTTTCTGATTATGAGTTTGAATGAGGAACCTGCCATAAAACCGTTGCTGAAAATCCCCGATAACGAGCTTGTGGTCGCGGGCTTTACCCTGGGGTATCAGGATGAAGAGCATTTCAGGTATCCGCCCCGAAGGCCCATGCCGACGGTTTGGATATAAAGCCGCGGTGCGCCGTACGGCGCTGCTATGACTCGGCAGCAGGCCCGGTGGGCTGCGCAGGTACGATCGTCCGGTCCTGGTCCATGAAAAGGTCCCTGTACGCTGCGGTAATCATGCACACAGACAGCGGGATGGTGATGAACAGACCCAGAAACACCGGTATGCAGCCGGCAATATTGATGAGGGTGATGACCAGACAAAAACCGAACATCCCGAACCAGTGTTTGTTTACTTTTTTTCTGCTTATTTCCATGGCCGGCCAGAAATCAATATTCTTTTCAACAATTAAATGCGCGGCAAAAAGATAGGCAACGGTAAGGTAAATGCCCGGGACCACCAGCAGGAAAATACCGATGGTAATAAAAACACTGGAAACAACGGTAAAAACAAGCAGGGGAAGAAAATGGCGAAAACCCCACAAGTAATTGGTAAAACCCACGGTTTCATTCCTGAAAAACATCAGTGAAACAATGATGAACCCGGCTAAAACGGGATAATAGATCAAGAACCCTGCAAAGGGAACGGAGCTCAGAAGCACAAAACAGATTGCCGCAACAACGGCAAAGGCTATGGAGATACCGGCATCCTTTTTAAATATCTCCCACCCTGCTTTAAGCCACTCGCTTACCCGTATCTCGTAATCCCGGTTTATAAGCTCTTTAAAATCCTGTATTCCCTTGTTGGAAGGTCGTATGAAAAAAGATTTTGCTGAATAGTCCGACATGGCTTACTCCTTTTTTAAGTCCCTCGTACACGGTTCAGAGGGAGTGTGCCGATATGTGGGGTTTTCGTACATGCCGTTTCATAACAACAGGCTGTTCAAAAATATCCGGATGTACGTTTAAAATCCCGCCATGGCGGGACTGTTGGATTTTTTTCAACAGCCTGATAATGGGTACTATAGGATAAAGGGGAAGATGAGTCAAAATAAAAAGGCCCTGTTCACAAGGCAGGAAAACAGGATAAAAATGCATGCTGTGAATACAGGCAGATACCTTCAGCCGGCAGCGGCCGGATGCTTTTACAGCTTCAGCAAACCATCCTGGTGAGCTTCATGGTGTGCTTCAGACAGCACCATGGCACCCTGATGCTCGGCAGATGAGGTTCGGCCGCCGTAATATGAGTAGGCATCTATATGCATGTCGCCGTTCCGGTATGCGTTAATGCACCCGTGATCCTCGGGTTTTTCTATAGCGGCACAAGCCAGGAAAGCCAGAATCACAAGTAATTTCTTCATGATATTTGTCCTTTCTGAGAAACTACTTATACTATATATTGTAGTTCTTAAAATTAAAATGTCAATATGTAGTATAGAGTTTTAACAAAAAAATAACTTTTTTTATATTAAATCCTTATTGAAAACTATTTTCCTACTGCCGACCGATTTATGTACACTATTGCACACGTTTTTGACGGATGCGGTCAAAGTTGTAAAAAAATATTTGCTTTTTATTGCAATAAATAATGTTAATTTTATACTGTTTAAAATTAATGATTAAAGTTCTTTTTAAACGATTCAACATATTTTATATATAAATAAGCACAAAACATGCCCGTACTATGAGAATACACCTCTATACTGTTGACGAATAGTGTTGTTACCCGTATAAAGAAGGTATCAAAATCACCTGCATCATTACCGTGCCCCTACATAAAAAAGGAGTCACCCCATGACAAAAAAAACATTCCGTATTCCTGTATGTATGGTTATCGCTGCCCTTCTGGCACTATGTGCATGGCCGGTATATGCCGGACAGGGGTCAACAAAAAAGCCGGAATACTCTCACCGGCTCATCGTAGAGCTTGCCTCCCCGCCCCTTGCCCGGTGGAGTACCGATATGGGTATAAGCCGTCACAGAAACGGACGTCTTAATGTCATGTCCGCCGAGGCACGGGACTATATCACCCGGCTCCGCACCGAGCAGTCCGCTTTCATCCGCTGCCTGAAAACCGCCCTGCCCGCAGCCTCGGTTTCAACCTATGAAAATGAACACGGCGACCGGGTGAAACATACCTATCACGTAGTGTTCAACGGCATGACAATTGAACCCGGGACAAACAATACCGACGGGGCCAGGCGCTCCCTGCGCGGCCTTCCGGGTGTCAAAGCGGTTTACCGCGACCGTGCGCACTATCAGACAATGTACGCGAGCCTGCCCCTGATCAACGCCCCTTCAGCGTGGAACAACCCTGCCGTCGGCGGCGGGGAGAACGCCGGTGCCGGCATTAAGGTTGCCTCACTGGACGGCGGCATCCACAAGGACGCACCCATGTTTGACGGAACAGGGTTTTCCTATCCCTTCGGTTTCCCCGAAGGCGGCCTTGGCCTGACGGCAAACAACAACGGCAAAATAATCGCTTCACGGGCGTACTTCCGGTCCGGGGACCCGCCGGCCCCGGGAGACGAAAATCCCTGGCCGGGTGAGAACGGTATTTCACACGGTGTCCACACCGCCGGTACGGCAGCAGGTAATCCGGTTGATGCCGATTATCTCGGCGTGCCCGTTCCACTGAGCGGGGTCGCCCCCGGGGCCTGGGTGATGAGCTACCGGGTCTTTTATCCCGGTGTCAGCGGTATCGGAGCTTTTTACACGGCTGAAGGAATTGCCGCCCTGGAAGACATCGTGCAGGACGGGGCCGACGTTGTCAATAATTCCTGGGGCGCCGGCCCGGTGAGCGTCGGCGGAGAGAATGACCCGGGAGACCAGGCACTTATCAACACCGCGCGTGCCGGGGTCTTTGTCAGCATGGCCGCCGGCAATGAGGGGCCCGGCAAAGGCACCACCGATCATCCCTCAGGTGAGTATATTACGGTGGGCGCCTGCACCACGGGTGGTTCTTTTGCCGCGGGCATGATACATATCACTGCCCCCGGGCCCGTCTCTGAAACCCTCCGGGACATACCCCTGGGAACCGCCGAATTCGGACCGGGACTTCCGTACGGAGAGACCGTCTCCTACCCTCTTGTCACCGCCCGGAGCGTTGATCTTCAGAATAGTGAGGGCTGCTCACCCTGGCCCGACGGTTCTTTTGACGGGAAAGCCGTGCTTATCAGCCGGGGGTCCTGCAGCTTTGCCGACAAGGCATACTATGCCCAGCAGGCGGGTGCGACACTTGCCGTGATTTACAACAATGACGGTGACGGCACCATGGATATGGGCTGCGGGGGCGAGTACTGCGATGAAGGACTTATCACTATAGCGTCGGTTTTTATCGGTCAAAGCCATGGGGAGGAGATATCCGGGTGGTATGAAACACACGGGGATGAAACTGCTATGGAGCTTGATATGGTTGCCCGCCAGGTGGGCAATACCCCTGACGTTATCGCTTCTTTCAGCAACCGGGGCCCCGGTGTGGGCGGCATACTGGTTCCCGATATCGCGGCGCCGGGTGTGGGCATTCTTTCACAGGGATACGCGCCGGGGACAGAAGGAGAAGACCGGCACCTGGGCTACGGGCAGGCGCAAGGCACGTCGATGGCCGCTCCCCATGTGGCGGGCGCGGCAGCACTCATCCGGCAGATCCACCCCGGATGGTCCAACGATTATATTAAATCGGCCCTCATGACAACCGCCAAATATCTTGATGTCTACAACCATGACAACTCAACCGCACAGCCCCTGGACATGGGCGCGGGCAGGCTTGACCTGACCAGTGCCGCTGACCCGGGCATTGTCCTCGACCCCCCAAGCCTGAGCTTCGGCTTCATGAAGCAGGGAACCGGCAAATCACTAAACGTCACGGTAACCAGCGTGGCGAACACCGCCGAGACGTACGACATATCAACCCTCTATACCGGCAGCGGATTTGACAACACCGGCGAGCTGGAGGGTTTTTCCGTTACCCCTTCGTCAATTTCACTTGCCCCGGGTGAATCAGCCGTCATTTCCGTCACCTTCGACTCACAGCAGGTACCGGGCACCGGCGACAAGCAGGGCTTTATCATCATGCAGGGAACCGGCGGGCACCATGCCCACATGCCTGCCTGGGCACGGGTACAGCCTTCCACATCAGAAAAAATACTCATCATCGACAATGACCTCAGCACCCTTACCGGCGGCTCGCTTCCCGACTATGCAGACTTTTATACCGGGGCGCTGGATGAGCTGGGCCTTTCATACGAGCTGTGGGACGCCGATCTTCATGCCGACAACGACACCACCATACCCGATGCCGCAACCCTGTCCGCCTACAGGGCGATCATCTATTATACGGGTGACAACTTTTACCCCGACGGCTCCTTTGCCGTTTCAACGCCCCTGACGCTTCTGGACATGGACCGACTGACGGAATATGCAAACGGCGGCGGTAGTATCATTGCCATGGGCCAGGACATGGCATACATACTGGAAGATTCCTTCTTGTACGCCGACATACTCGGAGGGTCCTGGCTCCGGGACAGCGTTACCGGCAGTACCGACAACGAAACCTTTCTTCCCGAACTGCCCGTAATTCCCGTTATGGATTCACCCCCGGCATTTGCTGATATCTACCTTGATCTGGGCAGGAAGGGTGACGGTGCCGGAAACCAGGGGTGGATTGATGAAATAGAGGATAACAAGGTACCGCTTCTCAGATATCCGGGAGCGGATAATATTGAAGACGGCGTTGTCGCAATTGCCAATCGCGACCAGCCGAATCTTGAGCTGCCCGGCCTCACCTACCTTGGCCGTTCAATCTACGCAACCTTCGGGCTTGAAGGGGTAAACAGCGACCGGGGCACAACTACCCGGGCGGAGCTGCTTGAAACATTCTTAAACTGGGCAGCTGATGAGCCGCAGGTAACCATCAGCGATGAAACCCCTGAAAACCAAAGCAACCTGACAATACTCGGGGCAGATCTTACATCAAACATCCCCGGCACCACCGCTGTTGCCTACCGGTGGGATTTCGGGGACGGCACGGATTATAGTTATTCTCACGACAACATGAGCTCTCATGTCTATGAAACATGCGGCACCTACACCGTGCGCGTCCAGGCGCGTGACACCTGGGGAAATATCGCCATCGGATCACGTGAAATCGACATCACTCACTGCACAAACCCTGAAGACATTCGCTGCTTCATTGCAACGGCAGCCTTCGGCTCACCCCTTGAACCGCATGTTGCTGTGTTGCGGAACTTCCGCGACCGCTTTCTCATGGGAAACCCGGTGGGCGAAAAGGCAGTTGAACTTTACTATACCCTTTCCCCCCCTGCGGCACGCTGCATAGCGGAACACGAAGCCCTGCGCAGCGCTGTACGGTGGTGCCTGCTTCCGGTGGCGGGCATGTGCAGTGTGCTGCTGCAGTTCGGAACGGTACCGGCGCTGGTTATCCTGTGTTTGCTTGCATTCGTACCGGCAATGGTAATCCGGTTAAAAAGTAACCAACCGGGTCCGAAGAGCCCGGCTTTTGATTACGGCCGGAGGCCGAAAGCCAAGGTTCCACGGTAACGGGTTGTGTGCTTTTGCCTCCCCGTGCACAGCACGGGATTTCCGGCAATCAATGGATAATGTGTCATCCGACAGGCTGTTTTCCTGGTCCATGCAAGAGATAGGCTTGGGCGAAAACCCGTGGATTCCGGATATTCGTCTGTGACGGATTCCGGAATAACATTATTCACACAAAGGCTCATGGTCTTCGGGCAGTGTCCATCTTCCCCGGCGGGTCCGGTGCGTAACAGCACGTGCCAGGCGCTGCAGAAACGCCGTTCGCGGTATTTCATGTGCTCCCATGCGAAGCAGGTGATCCGTGGTTATCTGGCAGTCGATAAAATCAAACTGCCAGGCCGCCAGCATGTCGGCAAGATACACGAGGGCGACCTTGGACGCGTCCTTTGCCTGGGTGAACATCGACTCTCCGAAAAACGCCTTTCCGATTGAAACCCCGTACAGGCCGCCGGCAAGCTCCGTGCCGTCCCACGACTCCACGGAATGGGCAAAACCGGCCCGGTGAAGCTCTGTGTATGCCCGGATCATGTCATCCACAATCCATGTTCCTTCGCCGCCGCGCCGCCTGGCTGTAGCACATTTTCCTATGACACGGTCAAAGACACGGTCAAAGGTAACGCTGAACTGTCCCTTTTTGACAACCCTTCTGAGGCTTTTTGACACCTTCAGTTTTGACGGCTCCAGTATGAGCCGGGGATCAGGGGACCACCACAGTATGGGGTCTTCATCCGAGTACCAGGGAAAAATGCCCATAGCGTACGCACGCAGAAGCCTGATGAGGCTGAGATCGCCGCCGACGGCCAGCAGTCCGCCGGGCTCAGCCTCATCAGGGGAAGGGAAAAGCGGCTCATCTGGAAGTTGATAGACAGGCATATGATGTAATTTTTTTCAGAAATAGCGGAAAAGCAGAACCGCACACATAAAAGGACCGGGTAATTTCGTATTGCCTGATAAATCTGTCTTCTTGCCCGCAGGACGTCTATGCAACGGTAAAAACAAGACGCCTGTTGTCATCATCAGGCGGTGTGTCATCGGTTACAGCGGGATCAAGATCGATGGTCAGGGTTCCTCCTTTTGTCAGGTTGCCGAACAGGAGCTCGGTTGCCATGGGGTCTTTTATTTCAGCCTGAATCAGCCGGGCAAGGGGCCGGGCACCATACTCGGGACTGAAACCGAAACGGGCAAGCCAGTTGCGCGCGGGCTCGGCAAGGCTGATACTCACCCGCTTTGATACAACCTGAGCGCGGATCTCTGCCATGAACTTGTCCACAATTTTCTTCATTATCTCGATGGACAAGGGATTGAAGGTTACAATCTCGTCCAGACGGTTGCGGAACTCGGGACTAAAAAGTTTTTCTACCGCCTTTTTACCTTTGTGGACGTCAACCCCCCTGCCTGCGCTGCTGAAACCGATACTCTGTGCTGCCATTTCCCTGGCGCCGGCGTTTGACGTCATCAGCAGTATCACATGGCGAAAATCAGCTTTTTTCCCGTTATTGTCGGTAAGGGTTGCGTAGTCCATGATCTGCAGCAGAATATTAAAAATATCAGGGTGTGCCTTTTCAATCTCATCAAGCAGCAGCACGCTGTGAGGATGCTTTCGTATGGAATCGGTCAGAAGCCCCGCCTGCTCAAAGCCCACATACCCCGGCGGCGCCCCGATCAAACGGGCCACCGTGTGCTTTTCCATGTATTCGCTCATATCAAACCTGAGAAACTGCACCCCGAGAATATGTGCGAGCTGTTTCGCGACCTCTGTTTTGCCCACCCCGGTAGGGCCGGTAAGGAGGAACGAGCCGATGGGCTTGTCGGGCATGCCGAGCCCGGCCCGTGAGCGTTTAATGGCTGTGGCAAGGCTTTGAATTGCCTCGTTTTGTCCGTAAACCCTGTTGGAAAGCTCCTCGGCAAGATTATGTATGGCAACCTTATCCGAGCTGGTAACACTCTTTGTGGGGATTTTCGCCATACGGGCCACAACTTTCTCAATATCATGGGGGGTGATATTTTTTCTGCCCCTGGCCTCCGGTCTAAGATTAAAAATCGCACCTGCCTCGTCAATGACATCAATTGCCTTGTCCGGCAGAAAATGGTCATTGATATGCTTTGCGGACAGCTCAGCGGCCGCTTTCAGGGCACCGGGCGTGTAGTGCACATCGTGGTGGTCCTCATAATAGGTTTTCAGCCCTTTCAGGATTTCAACGGTTTCCTCCATGCTCGGCTCACAGATCTCGATTTTTTGAAACCGCCGGGCAAACGCACGGTCCTTCTCAAAGTGGTTCTTATACTCCTCATAGGTCGTTGAGCCGATGCAGCGGATCCGGCCCGATGAGATTACCGGCTTGAGGATGTTGGAGGCATCCATTGAGCCCCCGCTGGTTGCGCCCGCACCCACAACCGTGTGAATTTCATCTATAAAGAGGATGACATTTTTCTTGCCTTCAAGCTCCTTGATAACTGCTTTTAACCGCTGCTCAAAATCGCCCCTGAACTTGGTACCGGCAAGCAGCCCGCCCATGTCGAGGGAATAAATCTCCGTATTCAAAAACCGCTTTGGTACATTTTCATTGATAATGCTCAGGGCAAGCCCCTCTGCAATGGCTGTTTTGCCGACACCCGCATCTCCGACATAGAGCGGGTTGTTTTTAACACGACGGTTCAGTACCTGCAGGGTCCGCTCCATCTCGGCTTCACGGGCGATGAGAGGATCAATAAGGCCCACGCGTGCTTTTTCTATAAGATCCACCGTATAGCGCTCAAGCGCGCTCGGGGAAAACTTTTTTTTCTTTTGTTTCTCATCTGTTGCTTCTTCTTCAGGCTTTTTTAAACCGATTTCCAGGGGCTCATCTTCACCGGCAGCGGAAATACCATGTGAAATATAATTTAACAGCACGAGACGGGTAATTCCCTGGGACTTGAGAAAGTAGACCGCGTATGACCCCTCTTCTTCAAAGATCGCTGCAAGCACGTCGCCCGCATCCACTTCCGCCTTCTCTGATGCCTGCACCTGGAGCAGTGCCCGCTGCAGCACGCGCTGGATGCCTATTGACTGCACCATTTCCCGGGTGCTGTCATCCGGCAGCATCTCCAGCTTCTTGGAAAAGAAGTCTTCCAGCTGCTGCTTTAACTCGTCGATATCCGCACCGCAATTGCGCAGTATGGAGCCCCCCTGCTCATCATGCAAAAGAGCAAACAGGATGTGTTCGATGGTGAGCATCTCATGACGGCGTTTCTGTGCTTCCTTAACCGCTGCAGCAAATGCCAGCTCAAGTTCTTTTCGTATCATGTCAAATCTCTTCCATACTGCATTTTAGGGGATATCCGCTTTTTTCCGCCAGGCTGTGCACCATTGAAACCTTTGTTTCGGCAACTTCATAAATGTAGATTCCGCATATGCCGGTCCCGTTTTTGTGAACACTGATCATGATTTGTGTTGCTTCGGACGGACACTTGTTAAACACGGTTTCCAGAACCTGAACAACAAAATCCATGGTGGTATAATTATCATTATGCAGCAAAACCCGGTACAGTGAAGGTTCTTTAGCCACACTGCGTGTCGTTAAACTCTCTTCAAATTCCGGTACTCGTTCATTCATGGCACTGGTGCTCTTTTATATGAAACAGTACTAAAAAACCAGCCTGAAAAGATGCCGGTGCTTTCTTTCTATATATTTAGATATATTTACTTTCGGTGTCAATAGCCAAAACAGTGTTTAAAAAGAGCCCCATTCAACACAAGCTTGAATTCTTATTAAAAATTAAGGTATAATAGATGTTTTGTCAAGCTATGGGAAGCATTATATCGGTTGCGAGAACAAATTGGTGCTTATGCGGCTTCAGGATTTCAACTACAGGTTACCCAAAGAATTGATTGCCCAGCATCCCCCTGAAAAGCGGGACAGCTCGCGGCTCATGGTACTGGACCGCACAAGCCGGGACATTGAACATACATCCTTTCATGAAATTACCCGTTTTCTGAAAAAAGGCGACCTGCTTGTAGCAAACGATACCAGGGTGGTTCCTGCCCGGTTATATGGAAAAAAGGACACCGGCGGGTGGGTCGAGCTTTTTTTGCTCAACCCTTTGGAAAACGGCGCGGAGGGCTCGCAGGTATGGGAATGTCTGCTGAAAAGCCGAAGAAACATCAACGCTTGTTCAACAATTTTTTTCACCGATGAACTTACCGCGGAAGTGCTGGGAACCACGGGCAGCGGCACATGGAACGTAAGACTTGTGTATGAAGGCGAATTTGAAACCATTATCGACAAACTCGGCAACACCCCCCTGCCCCAGTACATCAAGCGGGACAGATCATCTGAGCATGAAGGCAGTGACCGTGAACGCTACCAGACGGTGTATGCTAAAAACAGCGGTGCGGTGGCGGCACCCACTGCAGGATTTCATTTTACCGGCCCCCTTATTTCTACCATCCGGGAAAAGGGGGCCGACATAGTTTTTGTAACGCTGCACGTCGGATACGGTACGTTCCAGTCAATCCGTGGTGAGGTCGTTGAACAGCACAGGATGCACCGGGAATACTTCAACATAGACAAAGAAACGGCAGCAGCCGTAAACAAGGCCCGGTCAGAAAACAGGCGCGTAATTGCGGTGGGCACCACCACAACCAGAGTGCTTGAAACCGTGGCACGGCACAACGGCTCCGCACAAAGCGGACGGGGATATACGGATCTTTTTATTTATCCCGGATATGATTATAAATCGGTTGATGCACTCATAACAAACTTTCATTTGCCTAAATCAAGCCTGTTGATGCTGGTGTGTGCGTTTGCCGGAAAGGCGTTCATCCTGGATGCATACAGGCAGGCCATTGAGCGGAAATATCGTTTTTTCAGCTATGGCGATGCAATGCTTATTTTATAAAAAATTGATCCAATCCTAAATTTTTGTTTCTTTTTTCTTGAATTATGGTAAATTACTAAGCTATTTTTTTATTTTAATTTATTGGAGGAATAACCGTGAACTTACCAGATTTTTCATTAATCTCTACAGCCTATGCCATGGCCCCATCAGGTGGTGAAGGTGGCCAGGGTGGCGGGTTTTCCGCCTTTTTTCCGCTTATTTTAATGTTTGCAATTTTTTATTTTCTCTTAATCCGACCGCAACAGAAAAAAGCCAAAAAACATCAGGAGCTCGTCAACAGCCTCAAGCGCGATGACATGGTTGTTACCACAGGCGGTATCCATGGAAAAATCACCGGGGTTACCGATACCATTATAACCATTGAAATTGCACCGAATGTACGCATCAAGGTTTCCAAGGGGCACGTTTCAGGGCTGAGTGAGGGAATAAAGAAACAAGCTGACTAAAGATAATAAGGAGCAGTCATGACGAAAAGCTTAAAGTGGAGAGCAGGGCTCATTTGCGCTGTAATTATCCTGGCGCTGGTGTATCTTGTACCCACGTTTGGAACAGTACCCGTATGGTGGGAGGGTAATCTCCCGTCGGAAAAAATATCACTTGGACTTGATCTCCAGGGCGGCATGCACCTTCTTCTCGAAGTAGAGGCGAACAAGGCTGTTGAAAACACCATTGACCGCTATGTGTCTGATCTTGAAGAACTGTTGTTCGAAGAACAGATACCTTTTGATCATGTTGAAAAGAAGGGGATCAGCAAAGTTGCCGTTGAAATAGTCGACCCTGCTTCACGGGAAAAACTGCAGGATATTCTGGAACGCCGTTTCAGTGTGTTGAAAATAGTTAAAAAGGCTTCAGAAAAAGACCTCACCTACCTGCTTGACCTGGATGCAGAGGAGCAAGAATATATCAGCCGCCTTGCCGTTGACCAGGCAATTGAAACCATCAGGAACAGAATCGACCAGTTCGGTGTCAGCGAGCCCATAATACAGAAGCATGGTGAAGATAAGATACTGATCCAGCTTCCCGGCGTAAAGGATCCGGAACGCGCCATCAACCTCATCGGCAAAACCGCTATCCTTGAATTCAAGATACTTGACGAGGAAAACAGTGTTGACGATGCCCTGAAGGGAAATGTCCCTGCCGGGAGCAAAGTCTATTATCAGCGGCTTGCTGATGCCAAAACCGGTGAAGTCAGTAAAGTCCCGTATCTGCTTAAAAAGAGAACGCTGCTTACCGGCGACCGGCTGGTCAATGCCCAGGTGAGAATAGATTCCCGGTTCAATGAACCCTATGTCGGTATCGAGTTTGACGGCCGGGGTGCCAAAATATTTGAACGCATCACAAAAAAGAACATAAAAAAACGTCTGGCTATTATTCTTGACGACAATGTCTACTCCGCGCCGGTCATCCAGGAAAAAATCGCCGGAGGCCAGGCCCAGATTACCGGACGCTTCACCATGGAGGAAGCCAGGGACCTGGCCATTGTCCTCCGGGCGGGTTCCCTGCCCGCACCGGTTATGATACTGGAAAAAAGGCAGGTAGGCCCCTCTCTGGGGCTTGATTCCATAAATCAGGGAATAAAATCCATTATAATGGGCAGCATCGCCGTGTTCATTTTTATTATTTTTTACTACAGGCTCTCCGGTATTGTAGCCAATACTGCCCTGTTTCTTAATATCATCCTGATTCTCGGTGTGCTGGCAGCATTTAAGGCCACCCTGACACTTCCCGGCATAGCGGGCATGGTTTTAACGGTGGGGATGGCAATTGATGCCAATGTTCTTATCTTTGAGCGTACGCGCGAAGAGCTGCGCCTGGGGAAAACTCCCCGTGCGGCCATAGACAGCGGTTACTCCAAGGCGCTTATAACAATCCTTGATTCCAACTTTACCACGCTTATAGCAGCGTTGTTCCTGTTTCAATTCGGCACCGGTCCCATCAAGGGGTTTGCCGTTACCCTGAGCATTGGAATCATCGCCAGTCTTTTCACTGCTATTGTCGTAACGCGGTTTATCTTTGATTACTTTCTCACAACACGGCGTATGAAAACGTTGAGTATTTAGAAAGGATAGGACGGTGCAGTTCATAAAACAGACCATAGATTTTGATTTTGTAGGTAAAGTCCGGTATGCATCAATTATATCACTTGTTGCTGTTATCATATGTGCCGGCAGCCTCATCATTCAGGGAGGCCTGAAATACGGCATTGATTTCGCCGGCGGCACATTGATCCAGGTTAAATTTTCAAAACCCGTAACAACGCAGTTCTTGCGGGAAATTATTGAGCAGATCGAAATGGAGGGCTCCTCAGTACAGCCCTTCGGGGAAAAAGCGCTTAATGAATATCTGATAAGCATACAAAAAACCGTTACCGATCTCGAAGGACTTTCCGGAAAGGTGAACAAGGTTTTTGACAAAGAGTTCGGCCGGGACAGCTTTGAAATTCGGCGGGTTGAAATGGTCGGGCCGAAGGTGGGAAAGGACCTGCGGGAAAAGGGCTTTCTCGCGGTCACCTTTTCTCTGCTGGGCATGCTTATCTATATCTGGTGGAGATTTGAATTTAAGTTCGGTGTCGGGGCCATCATTGCCCTTGCACACGACGTCATCATAACCCTGGGTGCCCTGACAATTACCGGGCGGGCAATCGACCTGCCCATCATTGCGGCCATCTTGACGGTAGTAGGCTATTCCGTAAATGATACAATCATCGTGTGTGACCGTATCAGAGAAAACAGACGAAAAATGGTGCGGGAAAAACTTGCAAAAGTCATTAACACCAGTATAAATAATACGTTAGGCAGAACCATTATTACAAGCGGCACCACCCTTATGGTGGTTCTTGCGCTGTTCATTTTCGGCGGCGGCATTATCCATGATTTTGCCTTTACGCTGCTTATCGGTGTTGTTGCCGGGACCTATTCTTCGGTATTTATTGCAAGCCCGATACTTATTTTCTGGGAAAAACTTGTTCATGACAAAAAAGGCAAAACCTCGGCTTAAGGCATACACTGCCGGGTGATGAAGAAAAGGAATATTTCGTGATATCTGTTGAAAAAGCACTCTCAACAATCCTTTCTCAGATAACCATGCTGGGAACCGAACGGGTAAGCATAACAGATGCCCTGGGACGTATACTTGCTGAAGATATTCATGCCCCGTACAATGTTCCGCCCTTTGACAACTCGGCCATGGACGGATACGCTGTGCAGGCCGCTGACATATCCGGAGCAGACAGTGACAATCCGGTACGGCTGACCATAACAGGTGACCTGCCTGCGGGATATACAAGCGACCGGCCCGTACAGCAGGGCCGGGCAATCCGCATTATGACCGGAGCGCCGGTCCCTGCCGGCGCCGATACCGTGGTGATGCAGGAAGATACCCGCTCAGACGGCACAGCGGTTGAGATCTTCAAACAGGTTCCTCCAGGCACCAATATACGGCGCTCGGGCGAGGATATTACCACCGGACAGCTTCTTTTTTCCTCCGGCACGAAACTTCGCCCCGCCCAGATCGGTATCCTTGCTTCTGTAAAGCGGCCGATGGTTACCGTGTTTCAGCGGCCCCGGGTTGCGATACTCTCCACGGGTGATGAGCTCGTTGATCTGGATGGCGAAATCACCCCGGGCAAGATCGTCAGCAGCAACAGCTATTCCCTTCTTGCCCTGGTAACTGAGAACGGCGGTATCCCCATCAGCCTGGGAATAGCCCGGGACACAAAAGAAGCGCTCAGGGACAAGCTGCTTCAGGGGCTTCATGCTGATGTCATTCTCTCCTCGGGCGGCGTTTCAGTGGGTGATTATGATTTTGTAAAAGATGTGCTCGGCGACCTCGGTATGGATATGAAGTTCTGGAAAGTGTCCATGCGCCCCGGCCAGCCGCTTGCCTTTGGACTGATCGGCGGGAAACCGGCGTTCGGCCTGCCGGGGAACCCTGTTTCCGTTGTTGTGTCTTTTGAGCAGTTCGTCCGGCCCTCCCTGCGCAAAATGGGCGGACACAAACAGCTGTTCCGCCCCGTCATTAAAGCCATAGCCCGGGAAAAGGTTACAACAAAAACAGGCAAACGATACTTCGTTCGCTGCAACGTAACATGGGCCGATGGGTCCTACCATGCTACGACAACCGGCGAGCAGGGCTCGGGAATCCTCATGTCCATGGCCGCGGCAAACGGCCTCATGGTTGTCCCTGAAGACCGGGAAGTTGTCAACCGGGGCGACACGGTCACCGTCCAGATTCTTGACCGGGAATTCGGCTCAACGGAAAATCTTAATTATTAATATAAGGAGTTTGTTTTGGCTGAAGCGTTTCTCAATCTTAAGCGTTCACACTTCTGTGGAGACCTGCGTGGTGCGGATATCGGCAAAACGGTAACAGTTATGGGCTGGGTACACAGCAGGCGGGACCACGGCGGTGTCATATTTGTAGACCTCAGGGACCGCCGGGGGCTGCTTCAGATTGCGTTCAACCCCGAAGTCATCAGCAAGGAGTTCTTTGCCCGGGCACACAAACTGAGAAGTGAATATGTTATCGCTGCTACCGGTACCGTCGCACCCCGCCCGGAAGGAACGGTTAATCCCGGCCTCAAGACCGGCGAGGTGGAAATAAAGGCAGATACGCTGATCATTCTTAATGAATCACAGACCCCTCCCTTTGAAATCTCAGACAGAACAGAAGCCTCTGATTTACTGCGCCTGAAATACCGGTTTCTGGACCTTCGGCGGGAGGCTGTTCAAAACACGCTGTTGTGCCGCCATAAAATTTATCAGGCAACACGAAATTATTTAACCGACAAGGGGTTTGTCGAGGTTGAAACACCCTTTTTAACAAAGAGCACCCCGGAAGGTGCCCGGGACTATCTTGTTCCCAGCCGCATTGAACCGGGAACTTTTTATGCGTTGCCGCAGTCACCGCAGCTTTTTAAGCAGATACTGATGATCTCGGGATTTGACCGCTATTTTCAGATTGTTAAATGTTTTCGGGACGAAGATTTGCGTGCCGACCGGCAGCCGGAATTCACCCAGATTGACATGGAGCTCTCATTCATCCAGGAGGAAGATATCTACGAAATCCTGGAACACATGATGAAAGCCCTTTTCAAAGAAGTACTCTCCGTGGACGTGGAAACCCCCTTTCCGCGCCTTACCTACCAGGAAGCCATGGACCGTTTCGGCGTTGACAATCCCGACACACGCTTCCCCCTTGAACTTACTGATCTTACAGCAGCGCTTAAAAATTCGTCTTTTAAAGTTTTTGCAGGCGCCATTGAAAAAAAAGGGGCGGTAAAAGCACTTAACGTAAAGCAGGGGGCCGGTTTCTCACGCAAGGAACTGGATGATTTGACCGATATTGCCAGAACATATGGTGCCGGGGGGCTGGTATGGATAAAGATAACTCCCGACGGGTGGCAGTCTCCGGTGGCTAAATTCCTCAGCGATACGGAAAAGGCTGAAATCGCCCGGACAGCTGATGCGTCCGAAGGGGACCTGCTGCTTATAGTAGCCGACGCCTCTTTTACGACGGCCTGCAATGCCCTGGGCAATGTCCGCCTGCATCTTATACGGCAGCTGGAGCTTAAGCCGTCACAGCAATTTAAATTTGTCTGGGTGCATAAGTTCCCGCTTCTTGAGTATTCATCGGAAGACAAACGGTGGGTTGCGGTACATCATCCCTTCACCGCACCCCTGGAGGAGGATATTCCGCTTCTTGAGACTGATACGGGCAAAGTTCGTGCCCGGGCCTATGATCTTGTGCTTAACGGCAGCGAAGTCGGTGGCGGCAGTATCCGTATCCACCGCCAGGAACTACAGGCTAAAATGTTCAGCCTCCTTGGGATCGGAGAAGAAGAGGCTGAGATGAAGTTCGGATTCCTCCTTGACGCCCTTCGGTTCGGGGCACCTCCCCACGGCGGCATCGCCCTCGGGCTTGACCGCCTGGTCATGCTCATGACCGGGGCAACCTCGATTCGGGACGTGATTGCATTCCCGAAAACACAGAAGGCATCGTGTCTCATGTCGGGGGCACCCTCCCTTGTGGACCAAAAACAGCTGCGGGAATTGCACATCAAGTCAACGGCAAAGAAGTGATATCTTTCGGCGTCTTTGAGCAGAAGCCCGGGCAGGCAAAGACCTCCCTACCGGTGCTCGGCGGGCTCCTGGGCCGGAAGATATATCTCAAAGACAACGCCCGGCGGGTCGTCCACCTGCAGTAATATGCGGCCTCCGTGGAGTGCAACGATCTGATTGCTTATTGCAAGGCCGAGACCGGAACCGGTAGCCTTGCGGCTGAAAAAGGGATGAAACACTTTTTCCCTGTCATCCTCTTCTATGCCCCTCCCCGTATCGGCAATAGAAATTTTAATCCATACGTCCTCTATACGGGTTGCTATTTTCAGCGACCCTCCGTCCGGCATGGCATCTATGGCATTAGTAAACAAATTATAAAAAACCCGCTTAAACTGATCGGGGTCCAGGGCCGTGGGGACAAGGGTGCTCAACAGGTTTCTTTCAACCGCTATATTGTTTTGCTGAAACTGAAAAAAGAACACCTGGAGGGTCTGTTCAATAAGATCATTGAGGGAAACCTTCTTGAGATTAAGATGCGTGGGGCGTACAAAATCAAGCAAATCCGACAGAATGCTCTCCAGGCGGTCGATCTCATCGACGATGATCTGCAGGTATTTTCTGTTTGTGCTGTTATAACTCTCCTTTTTCAACAGCCTGCGTGCGAACCCCCCTATCGACACCAGGGGGTTTCTGATCCCGTGTGCCACATTTGCCGCCATTTCACCCACCGCAACAAGTTTTTCCGTCCTGATAAGACGGTCCCTGTTTTCCTTGAGCTGCCTATTGGCATTGTCAAGCTCAACAACTTTTGACTGGAGTTTCTTATACAGGTCCGACTTCTGGATGGCCAGGCTCGCGCTGACCGCAAAGGAACGCAGCAGGTCCATGTCGCGATTTTCAATGGCATTGTGGGTGATGGCATTATCAGCCCAAATCAGCCCCAGGACTTCATCGTCGGCAACAAGGGGAACAAGCGCAAACGCATTGCTGCCCATTTTAACAGCCAGCTCTTCCGGGACCAGCGGATGGTTTTGTGCGTCGGTAATGTTGAATGTTTCTCTTTTCCTCAGGGCCTGTATCAAAATGTTCTGTTCGTCTGTCGCGGGTATCCTGATGCTTTTTACAATATTATTGACATGTGAATCAATCTGTCCCTGTGCATTGGTGTAGGAGTAAAGAATATCATTAAGGGAAAGGTTTTCCCCCAGGATCTTCCCCCAAATTTTTTGTGCCTCGTCGTTGTCTGACGGACCTATGGCCACCTTGCCTTCAAGGCAGGTACCCTCTTCATTGAGCAGGAACAAAAATGTCCGGTTAAAACCGAGCCCATGATGAGAGGTTGCACCGACAAGAATGATAGTAAGCACAGCGTCAAGTTCCATGGCGCTGGAAAGGGCTTCGCTGATCTCCTTGAGAATTGAAAGTTCCGTTACTTTCTCTTTGAGTATCTGCTGTGAATTGGTGAGCTCCTGGGTCCGCTCCCGCACCCTTTCTTCAAGCTTTGCGGTGTAGTCCTGCAGTTCCTGCTCAAGCTTTTTCCGCCCGGTAATATCACGTACCATATAGGTGAAAAACAGTTCTTTTTCCATGCGCCAGGAGACAACGGACTGCTCAATCATGAATTCTGAGCCGTCTTTCCTCAGGCCGCGACCCTCTGTTGTATGATACGTATCAGGTCCTGCAGCAGGGCCGGGGGCGCTGTTGAACATGTGCTCGTGTGCCGCTTTAAACCGTTCCGGCATCAGGATGGTTACCGGTCTGCCGATGATATCTTCTGCAGCATACCCGTACATGTCTTTTGCGCATCTATTCCAGGAGATAATGTGCCCCCGGGCATTTATCAAAATAATCCCTTCATTTGCGGTCTCCACAACAGTGCGATGACGCTCCTCGGAATGGACAAGCTCTCGGGTCCTGGCAGCCACCTTTTCTTTCAGGGCTTCGGCATAGTTTCTGAGCTGCTCCTCATAACGCTTACGTTCCGAAACATCCCTGATAATTAACGTTACGCTATCGCCCTGGGCTGATTTATGAAGACTTGATGTTTGTTCAATGGGTACTGTTGTTCCATCCTTTCGCAGACAAACACCGGATAAAACTATTTTATATTTCGTTTCCCTGCCCGGCTGAAAAAATTCACAAACTGCCTCCTTTTGCTCTTCGCGAACCTCTTCGGGGAATAACATGTGTACGCTTCTTCCGACAAGCTCCTCAGCCGAATAGCCGAACAGTTCATGTGCTTTTCTGTTGGTTTGAATAATGGTTCCATCCTGCTTGAACGTTAGAATCGCATCATTCGCATTTTCTATAATTAGCCTGCTTTTGGCTTCCAGATCTCTTATTGCTTGTTCCTGCTGCACTGTGGCTGTAATGTCCTCAAGCACATTCAGAACCGCCCAGATATTGCCGTCGGGACCCCGCACCGGTGTGCTGGAAACCTTAAAGCTGGTGAAATTCTTTCCCTCACCGGACGCAATCACCGCTGTATGTTTTTTGCCGTCAACAATACATTTCGCTGCGGGACAGTCGGAACATCTGCCCTGGGTGGAAAAACAGAATGCCTCGTGGCAAAGGGGCGAGGACTCCACATCAAGGCCGGGAAACCATTCTCGCAAGGTGCTGTTCACCTCCACGAGACGACAATCCTTTGTCATTACGGCCAGTCCGTAGTTGGTGCCTTCTATGAGGGATTCAAGGGCCGGGTAGGACTCTCTGAGCTTTTTAAATTCTTTTTTGATGTATGTGAAAACGGCTTCGGTTAACATGGTAATAATAGTCTAAAAACATAAAACTTCTTATTACTATGGGTAAAATACAGCATGGTACAAACGGGAATTGATTACGTAAAATATTTTTTCGCAACCTTCCCGAAGCCTTCTGCTGCCCCTTCAATCACCCTGTCTTCAACACAGTAGGAAATCCTGAAATAGCCGGGCCCGCCGAAACCGCTCCCCGGCACAACCAGGACCCTCTCGCGCTGCAGTTCCCTGACGAACTCAACATCGTCGATGGGGCTCTTGGGAAAAAGATAGAAAGCCCCTTCAGGCCTGTTAAAGCTGTACCCTAAATCTCCAAGCATACCGCACAGGAGGTCTCGTTTGCGTTTGTAAATATCGATATCAACCGAAATTCCCTGCACCTGCCGGACGACCCGCTGCATTGTTGCCGGGGCATTGACAAACCCCAGGGTCCTGTTTGCAAATACCAGTCCGTTCATCACATCACCCAAGGGCTCAAGCGCGGGATTTACGGCAATAAAGCCCAGGCGCTCTCCCGGTATCGACAGGTCCTTTGAATAGGATGTGACAATAATGCTGTCCTTATATGCCTGCAGTATACTCGGGACTTTGACGCCGTCATATACTATCTTGCTGTACGGTTCGTCGGAAACAAGATAAATTTCCTTCCCGAAGGCTTGTGACTTTTCTTTAAGAATGCTGCCCAGCGCTTCAATGGACTGTTTATCATACACCTTGCCGGTAGGATTATTCGGTGAATTTATGAGCACTGCCTTTGTTTTCTCGGAAATTTCCGAAGCTATTGCATCCAGATCAAGCGAGAAGTCATCACGTGTTGCGACCAGTTTGCTTACGCCGCCATGGTTGTCGATATAAAAATTATATTCAACAAAAAAAGGCTTTGGAATAATAATCTCATCACCGGGATCCAAAAGAGTCTTTAAAACAACATTAAGGGCACCACCGGCACCGCAGGTCATAACAATATGTTCCCCGAAGATCTCAATGCCGTGATCCTCGGAAAGAAACTCTGCAACAGCCTCTCGGGTCTCCGGGTATCCTGCATTTGACATATAGGCATGCTTGCTGTGGGTCCGCTCCTGAGCAATGGTTTCATAGACGTCAAAAAATTTTTCCGGTGGGTCCAGATTCGGATTGCCGAGACTGAAATCATACACATTCTCAGCGCCGTACTGCTTCTTAAGGGCATCCCCCTCCTCGAACATTTTTCGTATCCATGATGCTTTCTGCATAAAGGCCTGGACTTTTTTTGATATAGCCATAATTACTCCCTCCCTAAAAAATCCTTTTCACAGGTTGCCTAACCTTAACACAATCCACGGCGCGAAAAAACAAAAAAAACCCTGTCTGTATATTCCACTGCATGCGGTAAGGGGGGGGTCTCGTGTTGTGCCGTGAGATATCTTTATTGCATTAAAATTTTAAAATATGTTAAAAGATAACATCCTTGTATCTCCTCACTGCGATGACCGATTTCAATACGGATGTTGGAACAAATTGTAACGAAAACGCTGTGCATCGCGGTGTGCGGGGAGGAGCACATATACTAATATAGTACATAGTCTCGACCTTGACATCAATTAAACCGCCGTGAATTTTATGACCATAAGGAAATGGTTTATCCGGCTTGCCCTCGTTGTTTCACTGCTCGGGGGCACGGGCTATGTTCTGTATGCTTTTTATACAAACGGCTTTACGGATATCGAACATGTACTTGAAACGCTCTTTTCGGGTCTCGGTTTGTGTGTTGCCGTATTCATTGCATCATGGATCGCTTATATGGGCCTGTGGATTATTGTGTGGATACTTTATTTCCTGATAACCGTTATCAATGCGAGATTAAAAGACGTGTGATGCCCCGGCAGGGCATCCCGTTGCCTAAATCTTTATATTTGAATACGTGGCGATTGTCGGTAGCCCCCGTGTTGCGGGGAGCCCGCCTATCCAGCCCGGGGCGGGAAGGGGCTTTCGCGGCACACCTCGTTACATTACTCTACGCATAGCAGGGAGGATGACATGGCTGATGAAATCAAAGCATTTGAAAGGGCCTTCGACAAACGGCTGAAAAAAGATTTTGTTCAGAACCTTAAAAGCACACCCCGGGAGCTTACTGAAGAGGAGCTGAAAAACCGGATAATCCGGTTTCTTGATGATCACTGTATCTGCACCCTGGCGACATGCTCAGACAATATACCGCGCTCCACAATTCTTCGTTATCGTAACAGGGGATTAACTATCTACTTTTTTACCGAAGGAGGGGGGAAAGTAAAAAATTTAAAGGTTAATCCAAAGGTTTCCGTCAGTGTGTGCGGTGAGTACACGGGATTTCAATCAGTCTGCTGCCTTCAGGCATGGGGAACAGCGGCCATTCTCAATCCCCGGGAAGAAGAATACCGGGAGCTGAAAACGTTTTTTAACCTGAGCCAGCGGGAGGACGTAAAAAAGGCGGGCATTAAGGACGTTCCCGATATGTTTCTCATCCGTATTGATCTCACACGAATGCGCTTTCTCAGTTTCCCCGAAGCAATACTCAACCAGGAATTACAGGTCGGCTGAGAATCAAAAAGCACCTGCTCTGTTGCCCCGGACCGCTGCCCTTTGCGCTCCGGACGAACAGACTGTTCAGGGCACGGCCGTTTGTTTAGTAATCTAATATTTTACTTTACATTAATTCGGGTTTTAAATAGTATCCGTAAAAATTATTTTTACATGAAAGGAGCTTTTACATGTCCGATATATTTCCAAAATTCAAGGCTGCTGTTGCGCAGATTTCACCATCGTTCTTGAACAGGGATGAAACGGTCGAGAAAGCATGCACCACGATTGAAGAAGCAGGGGGCAACGGTGCAAAGCTTATCGCCTTCCCCGAAAGCTTTATCCCCGGCTACCCGTACTGGCTGTGGATGGAAACCCCTTTTGACGCTGCAAAGTATTTTAAAGATTTTTTTAAAAACTCTGTGGAGGTCCCAAGCCCCGCAACAAAAAAGCTCTGCCGGTCGGCAAAAAAGGCCGACTGCAATGTGGTCATGGGGATGTCCTCACGAGAGGGAGGAACCCTGTATAATGCCATGCTGTTTATCGACAGCACCGGTGAAATTATCGGATACAGAAGGAAATTGATTCCTACCGTTGCCGAAAGAACCGTGTGGGGAAGAGGAGACGGCAGCGACCTGCGGGTCTACAACACGGATGTGGGCAACATAGGCGGTCTTATATGCGGCGAGAACAACATGTTTTTAGTAAAGTATGCTCTCCTGGCAAAGGGTGAACAGATACATATCTCAAACTATCCGGGCACGCCACTGAAAACAATGCGCGGGTTTAACGAAGCAATAGAGCTTATCATGCGCAGCTTTGCCATTCTGGGGCAGGTGTTTGTTCTCAATGCAATAAATGTGGTCAATGATGAAACGAAGCAAAAGATTTTCGATACCGATGCAAAGATGCAGCACTATTTCGACACCAATAACGGCGGTGCAAGTATCATTTCACCCAGGGGCGTGTATCTGGCAGCGCCGGAGCTGCATACAGAAAAGATACTCTATGCAGACATAGACATGGAGATGATTATAGATTCAAAATGGGCAACAGACTGCGTGGGCCACTATGCCAGGCCGGACGTTACAAGGCTTGTGATCAATGAAGAACGATACACCATCTGTGAAACGGCACCCCCCCATATAGACAGTTCCCGGGTGAAACAGTCTGGGGAGTTTTCGAAGGATCTTACCCTGCTCAACGACGAGATTCAAAGGACCGGCAACGCAACACTTCAGAAGATATTTTCCGGTTTTTTACAAAAATATATCTCACATCAACAGGAGGGAATTTCATGACAAAAAAGTATGACCTGGTAATCGTGGGAGGGGGGCCCGCGGGCCTCATGGCCGCACGCGTTGCTGGAGAAAACGGTCTGAAATGCGCCGTGCTGGAAAGAAAGACCGACATCACGAACATCACGAGAATTGACGGCGGGATCCTTTCTCCGATGAATGAATATACCTTCGGCCAAACGGTCACGTTCAATCCCGAGGCAAAAAAGATCGGTTTTCCTGCAAGCGGATTTTCAATCACCTATGACGGTCCGTATCAGAACATCTACGGATTCAACCTCTATTCTCCCAGGGGCAATACCATTGTGTTCGGGGACAGGGAAAAGCAGAAAACAGACCCTGAAAAATACCGCGCCGGCGTTTCCCTTGACAAGGGCCTGATGCTCCAGGGACTGCTGGACGACGCGGCAAAAAACGGTGCGGACATGTATCCAGGGGTCAACGTAACCGGGATTGAAACACATGGTGACCGGGTCCGGGTAACCGGTAATAACGACGTGTTTGAAGGGGTATTTGTCATTGCCGCAGACGGCGTGAATTCCCGTATCGCCCGCCTGATGGGAATGAACAGGCACCGTGAATTCTATGCCACGCATCCCGAATGCGCATGGAGCATCCAGGATGTCGATCTTCCTGAGATCGAGGGGATCGGCTTTTTCTTTACGTCCTATGGTAACTTTTACGTGTCAAGCTGCTGCCGCAAAAACCATTATCATGTGGGCTCCACCTCGTTTAAGCCGACTGATGATTTCCCTGGGCTGCTGAACAGGTTTGTCTATGAAGATGAAGTTTTCTCCCCCTTGTTTAAAGGCGCAAAGAAAACAGAAGAGGTTTCCTGCGTGATCAATATGCTTTCTCCCATGAAAGAACCCTTTAAGGACAACGTGCTCTTTATCGGCGATGCGGCATGGCTTATGGAAGTTACCAATGTTGCTGCAATGTGCTGCGGCTGGAAGGCTGCAAACGAAATCACCCTGGCAATGCTTGACGCAAAGCGCGACAAAGAAGGCATTGCCGGATACCTGGAATGGTGGAATACGTACTTTTATAAACCCTACGGACATGTCGAATTTAAGCCCATCGAGCTCCAGGATTTTTTTGCTCCCGGCGATATTGACTATCTTGCCGGTCTGGTTACCAAGCCGCTTATAGCAACCATGGATTTTTACAAGCTCACCAGCACGCTGGGAAACACGTTCGCGGAGCTCTTTCCCGTTATTCAGGAAGAGCGTCCCGATGTTATGGAAAAACTGATGTCGGTAGTAAACAGGATGGACGAAGCAGAGGCAGACGTAAAGAAGGCCGGCTTCCCGAACCGCTGATTACAGAACACGTGTTTGAATATAGGTGAATAAAATACAGATCAAGGGAGACAACGCATGATAACCATTAATCGCGACGTGTGTACAGGCTGCGGAGGGTGCATTGATCTGTGCCCGGTAATAGCAATACGGATGACTGACGACAAGGCGGAGATTGATCCTGAAACCTGTACGCAATGTAAGATCTGCGTTAAGGTGTGTCCGGTGAACGCCCCGCAGGAAGAAGGCTGAGGGCCGAAAAGGTGATTCTGTTTCTATGACGGCTGAGCGCGAAGGGACATGGTTACGGTACAGCCGGATCCGTCATTGTTTACCGCAGAAACCGTGCCTCCCATGGCGCTGATGTAGTTCCTCACCAAGGAAAGTCCGATTCCGGTCCCTCCCGTATCACGGGTCAGCTGATTGTCCACACGGTAAAAATTGTCGAAAACTTTTTTCAGGGCATGACGCGGTATTCCCGGTCCGGTATCTGAAACGCTTATTCGTATCCATTTCCCCTCGGACCTGATATGGAGGGTTATCTCCCGCCGGGGAGATTTATTGCCGAATTTAATACTGTTTTCAATCAGGTTAATAAGCACCTGAAGCATTACTTCACGGTCATAGGCAAAAGGCTCGATCTTGTCCAGCTGTACATGCAGTATAAATTTCTCCTTGCGGAGCTTTTCATACATGATGCTCCTCACCTCCTGAACCACCTCTTCAAAAGTCCCTTCCTGGAGGTTCAGGCGCCGCTGTTTTTTCTCAAGCTTGGAGAACTCGAGGACATTGTTAATCAGGCGGCCCAGACGGGCACTTTCCGAGCCAAGGATACGGAAATATTCCTGCTCCTTGTTATGGTCACGGGCTATGCCCTGTTCCAGCATTTCAATGTACATCCGTATGGTGCTTAGGGGCGTCTTGAGTTCATGGGTAACCGATGACACAAACCCTGAGCGGCGCTCGGACAAATCAACAACTGTTTGCGCACTCTTGTAAATCCCAAACAGCCCCAAGAGAACCACCCCCGCCAGAACAATCAGCATCGAGGTCAGGGTCCTGCGTCCGGATGACCGGGGTATGTCGTCACAATTAATGTTGGCCTCCAGGAATGAAAAAGGCCGCGGGAATGCACGATCAAGGGAAAATTGCGGCTTTTCCGTAAAAGCACCGGCCCGCACAGCCGCTACTTCCCGGTTTTTATCAACCACTTTCAGGCGCATATTGGTAAAACGTGCCATGGGCTGTAAAGCAAAATACTTTTCCGTAAGCCGGTCCAGAAACTCTTCAATTTCAATCACAAATCCCTGACGGTACACCTGACTGTTAAGCACAATGCGGCGAAAAACATATACCAGGTGGTCATCAATAAAAACCGACTGAAGTGGATCAATCTCCACCTGAAGCTTGGCGTCAGGTGAAATAGCGGCGTCACTGTCACGACCACGGCTGTTGTGGTAGATCTGTTGATAGCCGTCTTCCTGGCTGTTTACATAGTGATTAAACATTGTATCCATGAGGCCGGCAAGCGCGTCCATGTTGAAGGTGATCTGCTGAGCTTCAAGGTCTTGTGTAAAGGCGGCCCGGTGTTCCGGGGGAAGAATATTGAGAACCTGGTCAATAGTAATCTGCAGCACCCGTGTTTTCTGATCGTGCAGCGGGCTTTTCTGTTTCCGGTATTCTGAAACGTGAACATAGCGGTCGGCAAAGCCGGGTGGCCGGTTCTCTTCATTCATGGCTACCGTACTGCCGGGGCCGATGTCGACGCATTCGGACATCCTTGAACGTTTCTTGTTGAAAACCTCATTTGCCGCCGACAGCCGTGCCAGTATCTGTTCCCGTTCCTGGGGAATGCGTCCATTGGTTTCAATGGGGCGGGTCTGAAATGATCCGTCGGGATTATTCTGGATATATCCCAGGATATAGGGCTCTTGTACTGAACTGGAAACCGCCGGTTGTTTTGTGCCGGTAACATCAACCGTGCCTGCAGGGGAATAGCCTTGATTGTATTCCTCTATTGCACGGCCCTGTTCCCGTATAACCAGGGCCTCCAGTTCCTCTTCCATCTCGTTGAAGATGGCATCGGCAAAAAACCGCAGCTCCGCCAGTTCTTCCTGCTCAAGACCTCTATATGTCTGCTGGATAAAATAAAGAAGCGGTATGGAAATGGCAAAGCAAAATACGAGAATAAAGAATCTCAGTTTTTTCATGTATCTTGCTCCAGACGGTATCCCTCGCCCCTGATGGTTTGAATCAAAGGCACCTCAACAAGTGCGCTTATTTTTTTCCTCAGCTTAAGTATATGGATATCAACGGTCCTGGTCTCGATGTCTGTATCGGCATAATTCCATACCTCTTTCAGAAGCTCCTTTTTGGAAACAATTCTGTCTTTGTGCCGATACAGATAGGCTACCATATCCATTTCGCGTCTTGTCAGCTCAATGGAATGCTCCCCGCACGACGCCGTGAGGGTTGTTCCGTCAAAATCTATACCGTGGAAGGTGACGTGGTCGGCTCCCAGGTTCTTTCCCATTCTTCTGAGCAGGGCCTCAACCCTGACCATGAGTTCACGCAGAGAAAATGGTTTGCTGATATAATCATCCGCACCGGCTTTGAACCCCGCCAGAATATCCTCTTCGGATCCCTTTGCCGTGATCATAATAATTCCCTGGTTCGGCTTTGCCTTGTGTACTTCCCTGCAAATAGAAAAGCCATCAAGGGTGGGGAGCATCACGTCCAGAAGGATGAGGTCGAAATTCTCTTCGAGGGCTTTTGTAAGCCCTTCCCCCCCGTCTTCTACAGCGGTGGGCTGATACCCGTTGAACACCAGAACATCCTGCAGCCCGTTGCGAATAGCAGGGTCGTCTTCAACAACGAGTATGTGCGCTTTGGTCTGTTTCATAAATGCTGCCCTCCGCCCCGTTAATCAGCTGTCCCGTAACATCTCCGGGGAAATAGAAATAACATGATAAGTGCCTATATTATAATCAATTATCAACGATTTAAAAGTAAAAGTTATGTAAAAAACCCTTCTTTTCTTTTTACATTTCTTTGCATTGCATTTCACCGATCATCGGCTACCATAAATAATAAAAGATATGCACACGCCATGTATCGCCGGGGAAAAAACTATGCTCTCAATAATAAAAATTCTGAATCAGATAAAAGTGAAACTATTCGGCAAGAGCGTGCATTACACGTCATGCAAAACTTCGTCTCCGGGCTATGGTGAAGAGATTAAAAAAAACCTGATGCGGCTTCAGTTGCTGCGTGTGTGCCGTAAACAACTCCACGCTGAATTTGAGAATTGTTCCAAAAGCTGTGAGCAGCTGGAAGAAACAGTTGCCGTGACAACAAAAAAGCATACCATTCGTTTGTTGCTCAACCAGCTGAATCCCCTGCTTAATCATCGGGATGATCTTGAACATGAGATGAGGTTCCTGGACCGGGAAATCATGCGCCTGAGCACCATGCTTGAAACAAGCCGGCTGCCGTTTGAAAAGGCTCTACCACGTGAAGATATGAGTTGTTATGAATCCATACACAGCAAGGAAAGGAATACCGGCCGGGGGATGTTGCAGCAAGGTTCTGCCGGACCATCCTGAGAACAGTTTAAAAATTAACCTGCGGCAGTTATGCTGCAGGGTTTCATAGGCAGGAGGGGATGTCGGTTCCCCCTCCGTTGTTCCTTCCTGTCACCCTTCTCTTTTTTTTATATTTTTTCTTCATGGATGGGAGGGAGAAGGCAAGGACGCCTCCATTGCCTTTCCCTCCCGTCCCCTCCTCCTAGCCCGTATTATTCACCAGTTGTCGTAACGAGGCGCAGAAAGCCCTGTGGATAAAGGGCAGAGGGAGCAATGTTGACCCGGAGGCATAGTTGCACTATGTTGAGGATCAAAATTGTGAAGCGTCCTTTAAACATAGGGCGCTTCGAGCCGCAGTAGATAATTGGTGAATAATACGGGCTAAAAATTCATCGCTTCGGCTCATTGGGCATATCTTCTGTAAAGTCGAACTGCGTCATCATCATCATGAATTTCTTCAGTGTTTCCGCCGCCTCGTGACGAACAGGCTCTTCATTGAGCAACAGGCTCTGGGCGCTGCTCATGATAAAAGAAGCATACAGGTTTACATAATCGCTGAGCATTTCAATGATCTGTGGCCCATGTTCAACCGGAATATTCCCGAAAATCATTCCCTCCGAGGAAAAAGCCTTAAACGGCCCGAGGGCGGGATAGATCTTTTTGATCTCTTCGGTCACCTCGTCAACCAGGCCGGGCAGATCTTTGTACTTTTCTCTCAACAGTTTTACCGGTCGGCCGTACTTTTCACCATAGGCTTCACTGCGGGACAGCGGAATGAGATCGGTTATGACATGAACATATTTCCCCTTGTGTACATCAACATCAGCCGCATACATGGGCAGCGGCAGCTCAGGAGACGGGGTAAGGGTAATAATAAATGAGTTGCAGGTATCAAGGGTCTCCCTGTTGAAAAAATTCTTGATTTCAACGTTACGAACCGTCTGGGCCCGCAGGGTCTGAAAGGACGCCGTACAGCTGTCACCCGGTGCATACCACGTTGTCTCACCCACACTGTCCATGCCGGGAACGGGTGACGGCACCTCCTTCACATCACCCAGTACCTCCTGCAGTTTGCCGACAATCATGCTGCCGATGTCAAAGGTGTTGATGTCAATGGACATGAAAGCCTCCTTTGATAAAAAAACATGTCTGCAACAAAAGATTGTTTAGAAAAGTAATATTTAATAAACTAATTAGTTTTCTATTAAATGTCAACGGAAAAGTGCGGCACCGTCATGACACCCATAGGCGCGGCAACAGAATGAAAAAACTCCGGCAAATTTTGCTCTTGAAAAAAAAATTGCACTATGTGAAAAAATGGTTTATGCATAGCAGTCACAACCGCATTATTACCCTTCAGGAGGAATGACATGGACAAGAAAAGCACGGCACTTGTTATCATTGATATGCAAAATGATTTTGTTCATGATGAAGGCTTTTCCAAGAAAAACGCACCGCCGGATGAACACGGCAACAACCCGCTTGATGTGCTCAAAGAGCCTATTCCGCATATTTCCAGCCTTGCGGCGTTTTTTCGTGACAACAATATGCCCGTTATACACATCTATACCGCCTGCGAGGCGGATTATTCGGATGTTGCCCTTCCCCGCAAAGTAATGACAAAAGCCAAGGAAATGGGCGCCCTGGTAAAAGGCACCTGGGGTGCAAACATTATCGATGAGCTTGCCCCTCATCCAACCGATCATATGGTGAGAAAAACCAGCTATGGCGGATTTTTCCAGACCCCTCTTGATCGCACCCTTCGCAACATGCAAGTAACCGACCTGATCATTACCGGGGTAAACACAAACTACTGTGTGGAAACAACCGTCAGGGAGGCGGTGGCATACGGGTACGAGGTTACCCTGGTCAGTGACGCAACGAAATCCTTTGACCTGCAGGGGCATGAGGCGACCCTGAAAGTAATAGCAGCGGGATTTGGTGAGGTTATGAGCACCCGGGAAGTGCTGCAGCACATTGCCGCCTGACCTGTTTTAAGAAATATGCCTGAGCCGGCTTGGCAGTATGTAAAACGCCACAACAAACACTATAAGGTATTTTTATCTATGAAGGCACTTTCCATACGGCTCAATGACTCTGAATTTATTTTTGAAGATATTGACCGTCCTCAAATAGGCGCTAATCCCTATTCTCCCGACGATGTCATCGTCAGGGTGGCCTCCTGCGGCATCTGCGGAACCGATCTTATGTTCTATCGCAAGGGTTTCCCCAAAGGTGTTCTTGATGCCGAGAAGGTGGGTCTGGGACATGAATTCTCAGGAACCGTAATGGAAACAGGCCCGGGCGTCAGAGACCTCAAGCCGGGCGTCAGGGTTGTGGGTGAAGTGACAACGAACCCCTGCGGAGAATGCATTTTCTGCAGGGCGGGAAACAATCATTTCTGCAAACAGGCAGGGGCCTTCATGCTGCATCAGGGGGCATTCAGCGCCTATCTGCCCATGCCCGCGCGCAACCTTCATGTGCTTCCCCACACTGTTTCATTAGAAGCCGGGGCGCTCTCCCAGCCATTCAGTCTTGCGGTCAACGCCCTGAAGTTCGTGGGGAAGCTGCAGCCCCGTGAAAACATCGTCATCATGGGCCCGGGACCCATCGGGCTGCTCATGGTGGTGCTTGCCCGGGTATACGGGGCAGAAAACATCATCGTAACCGGTCTTGAAAAAGATGACCGGCGCCTTGCCCATGCCCGCACCGTCGGTGCGGATCACACCATCATGATCGACAAGCAGAACGTTCACGAGAACGTAATGGACATAACCGGCGGTGCCGGAGCCGATATTGTCGTTGAAATTGCCGGCTCTGCCGACGCGGCCCGCTCCTGCTTTTCCCTGGTGCGCACCTGCGGGAGGATTGTCCTTGTCGGCGCAGGATATCCGCCCCTTGAGGTTGATCTTGCCGGACAGGTAATGATGCGGCAGCTTTCCGTTCTCGGCTGCAGAGCGGAGCCGACCCCCTGCTGGCTGGAAGCAATGCGAGTGCTTGCTTCAGGCAAGGTCACCCTTGAACCGCTCGTAAGCCATGTGCTTCCGCTTGAAAGGTGGGAGGAGGGGTTCACCCTTGCAATGGGCGGTGATGCGCTGAAAGTGCTGCTCACGCCATGACAGGAGCTGCCGGATTCATGAGGCCCGCCAACCGGCAATTCTGACTCAATCGGCAAGCAGGATGGTAATGCGGATGGTCATCGTCCCGGACCGGTTAAAAGCGGGAGGGTCACCCGTAACCTGAAGATCTCCCAGCGTACGGGCTTTCTCAGCAAATGCTCCATAGCGGGAGGCCGGAATTTCAGCATCGATAGCATACGGCTGCCCGGGGCCGCCGTCATATTTGTCCGATACAACGGTGCCTGCCGCCTCCGCCACAAGGGCCTTTACCTGATCGGCTACATGCTGCCGTCTGTCGCTCTTTTCAGCAGAACCGGACAGCGCCGGCACGCGGCTTTGTTGTTCAGCGGCATCTGTTTTTTTTCGCGTCATCATTTTCCTGTCCCGGGCTGCTTCCCGGCGAACAGAGTATGAAGTGCCGGCAGCCTTGGCCTTAAGGTGCAGGACCAGCTCAAGCACCGGAGAAGATATCTGTTTCTCGTTTTTTTCTGTTCCGAATACCGTTTCACCAGGTGCACCGGGTGCCCCAGCGCCGCGGCCGGACACGGCCGGTACCGGCGGCGAAAAATCTTTTTTTGCTGCAGTCCCGAGGGCTTTAACGGCAGAGCGTTTTTCACGGGCCGGTGCAGGAAGCGGAGCCCTGGGTGCCGGCACCGCTTCACGAAAGGAGGCGGTCTGATCTTGTTCATATGTTTCCTCCCCGCCCGTGGAGACCTCAGCTTCCGGCCGCATCCTTTTCGTGTCGGCCCTTTGCGGCGTGTGCTGCTGAAACGGATACACGATGACCATGACAATCACTGCGGCCGCCGCAACACCCACAACCTCCCACGCTGCCTTTCGGGAAGCCTGCTGTACCAGCGCTTCAAACAGGCGTCGGTAAAAAGGCTTTCGGTATATCCTGGCCCGGACCTTTTCCGTGAAATCAGCCGGAGCCCGGACCTGCTGCAGTGATCTCATTCTCCTCATATAGCCCTGTAATGACTGCAGTTCTTCAGCACATGCTGCGCATGTTCGGCAATGCTCTTCAACACGCAGGGCTGTTTTCTGATCGAGAACATCATCTACATACTGAGACAGCAGTTCTTTTGTTTCGGAGCAGTTCATTTACAGAAGTCCCTCCAGCTTTTTTCTCAGCTGCTGCCGTGCCCGGGCGATTTTCGACTTTACCGTGCCCAGGGCGTGACCCGTTATATGGCTTATTTCCTCGTATGACCGTCCCTCTATATCCCGCAAAACAACAACCTCCCGGTGTTCCCGGGCCAGAGAATCTATTGCTTCCTGAATCAGCGCCTCCTCTTCCCTGTGCTCAGCGCTGTCTCCGGGATTGGGTGATCCGCTGGGTATATAATCAACCGGCATTCCGGCGCCCTTTTCACCATGCACATCCAGCCGAACGGATGACGCGCGCTGCCGGTATTCCTTTGAGGAGGTTCTGTTCCTGCAGGTATTCAGAGCAATACGGTATATCCATGTGGACAGCCGCGATTCAAACCTGAATGTGCGCAGGGAGCGATAAATCTTTACAAATGTTTCCTGGGCGCCGTCATCTGCATCTTCAAGGCTTCCGAGATAACGGTAACAGAGATTAAATACAGTATCCTTGTATTTTACAACCAGCAGATCAAAAGCCCGGCTGTTGCCGGACAAAAAGTCACGTACAAGCTTTTCATCTTCACGGACATCCTGGTCCTGACGTTCGTTGGCGTCACTCATTTAGACAGTTTTCTTTCCTGTTTGGTTCCCAAAAAACGTGTCCGGGGCAACTGCTCAAATATACGCGGGTATGGTATCACGTTATCAACGAAAAAAAAGTCGGAGAATTGAGACCGTTATATTGACAACAAATCCATGCATTATTTATACTGTTGTTGTTAATCACAAAAAAACGTTCTGTTTCGGCAATACAAAGTACTGTGTAACCTAAAAGAATTGAGGAAACCATGAAAAAAACAATGATTGAAAGACCTTCAGACGCGTACAGACTGCTTAATCCCGGTTCTGTTGTATTAATCAGTGTAGGTGACGGCACGGCAGACAACCTGTTTTCAGTGACCTGGAACATGCCGGTACGACGGGACCCCGGCATGGTAGCTATTTTGTCGGGAAAACGTCATTATTCCTATCCGTTTATTGAGCGCACCGGAGAATTTGCCGTTAACATTCCCCATGGGAACATCATTGATGCCGTGCTGGGGTGCGGCAGGACCTCGGGAAGCAGCGTTCCCGACAAATTTGCACGTTTCGGCCTTACACGCCTGAAAGCTGAAAAAATAAAGGCCCCCCTTGTCGACGAGGCAGTGGGCTGTGTTGAGTGCCGTGTGTGTCAGGTGGTTGATCTGGGTGCTTCCTCTTTGCTGATAGCCCAGATTCTTGCGGCCCGGGCTGCACCGGAACATTTTAAGGACGGTGAGTGGTGCTTTGATAATGGACTGAAGCTGCTGCATCATCTGGGTGGTGATCGTTTTGCGGTAACCGACCGGGAGCTGAGCCCGCGCAAGCAGAATGAGTAAATTGGCCGCAATGAGGCTTTAAAGCCCCTGCAGTGGAGAAGTCCGCCTGGCTGCGCACTCTTTGTTCCCGGCAAACAATGGCGGTATTATTCTTGCCGGGGATACTGCTCGAGCCCGGCTTTTATCAACTCGGTTCCCACGCCCAGCACATGGGCAACAGCGGCTGCGCCGGGTACGCTGTCCAGTACTGAGGGGTCATCTGTTTTCATGGTAACGTGGGCTTTCTCATCCCTCACGTGCAGGTCGAAAGCCGTCCGCCCGCCTTTTGCAGGCCGTATGCTCCGGGTATGGATGTCGGCCTTTTTCGTGCCGAATGTCACAACCATGGCGCTGGTTTCCTTAGCCAGTGCGGCATATGACGGATTATCACTGTTGAGCAGTACCGTATGCCCGGCGCCAAGGTGCCGCACAAGTTCCACACCTCCCTGTCCGGACGAGCCGCCGTCGGTTATAATCCCTATTGTGGGATCACAAATTTCAGCAAGCCGGCGAATGCCCTCGGGCCCGTTCATGCCCATTTCCAGAATTGCCGCTTTGTGCCCCCCTTCCAATTCACAAAGACAGCGCGGCAGCCCGACCAGGTCATTCCAGTCATCACGGCTTTTATACGCTACCAGCGGCTCCCGGGCGATGTGCCAGGCGAGGTCTCTGGTCAGCGCCGTTTGGCTTCCGGCAATAGCAACAACAGGCAGCCTGAGTTTTTGACGCCAGTAACGTGCGATCTCACCCATTGCTGCAAGGGGATCGTCGACTTCAATGAGATTTTTTCCGGTGTGCTTTTTCTTCACCGTGGACAGAACGCTGCTGCCCCGTTTAACAAAGGCCGCCGAGGCACCGCGCTTAAAAGCATCTCCGATAAATGAATGGCCGTCACGACGCTTGCCCTTCAGTGGAACAAAAATGCTTCCCGGTGTTGCTTTTCGTGAATCAAGGCACACCAGTTCCATCATTGCCAGCGCATATCCCGTAACGAGCCTCCCGCCGGTAGCCTTTACGATGTCAGAAGTAGTCAGTCTGATGCTCATGTCTAGTACCTCCCGGAATGAATAACAGTCTTCCAATTACAACACGACAAACAGTATGTAACTATAGTATGTTTAGTGCTGAAAAACAAGGTGCTTTTAGATTGCCGCATAAAAGCAAAAAAAGGCTGTATTTTCAAAAAATATATTACTACAATACCGTTTAAGATCCCATACACGCCATACTATTAAAAAACAATGGATATCAACAGGCCGAAACAGAGAAAAAAAGAGCAGCTCATACAGGCTATTTTAGATGCCGCAGAAGAGCTTATTCTTGAGCAGGGCTACGCCAATCTCAGCATGCGTAAAATTGCGCGAAAAATCAACTATTCTGCAACGGCAATCTACAAATATTTCAGCAACAAATCTGAAATCGTTTATCACATCATGCAGAATATATTCACCCAGATGGTAACCGAATACAGGGCGGTATTATCTGAAGACATACCTGATCCGGTCAGGCGGCTTAAGAAAGTGTTGAAAATATCCATCAAATACGCCGTTGACAATCCGTCTCACTATAAAATGGCGTTGCTCTTTGATATGTCCCAGCTTGAAGAACACGGAGAAAACGAGACCAGCCTTCAGCCTTTTTACATCATTGTCGAATTGGTTGAACAGTGCATAAAAGAGGGCTATATCATCAACAAAGACCCGGTCATCATTGCACAGGGATTTTATGCCACTGTTCATGGTATTACCTCCCTGCTCATTCTCAGACGTGACTTTCCCTGGAAGGACAAGGAGGCATTGATAGAGCACATACTGGACACCCAGATCAACGGGCTCAGGTCATCGTAGAGAGCCAGAAGTTTTTTGCATTTTAGGATAAATCGTAAGGATTAACTATGTGTTATGCAGCAAGAACGCTGCTGACTTCTTCCCTTTTACGCCAAAAGACAGGCCGGACATCATAGTTTGCCAAGAGTGAAAACGCGACTCCTATGGTTGTTTTCGATATGCTTCTTTTCGGTGAGCGATTTTTACCACATATACGATCAGAATCCGATCTGCAATTTCGTATAAAATCCTGTAATTCCCTTGACGAATTCTGTATTTTTCATCAGCGCAAAGCTTTTTGCTGTTCGGTGGGCGGGGATTGTCCGCAAGCGCCTTGATTCGGCTGATGACCGGCTTCAAGTCCTTTTTGGGCAACCGGTTCAGTTCCCTGACTGCCGATTTCTTGATCTCTATTTTATATTTTTCCATTTGCTTTCAGGTCTTTCAGGACCATATCAAATGAAATGGTTTTTTCAGCCTTTCTCTCCCTAAAAGAACGCAGGTCTTCCTCATCTTCTGCAAGCTCGCGTCGAAGCGCGTCATCCACGATATCGGAAATCGACCTTGATGTTTCCGCTGCCATAATCCTGAGAGCCTTGTGAATTTCAGGATCAAAATATACGGTTGCCCTTTTATTCAGTGTTGCCATTTCAAACCTCCTGTTGATCGTCTTTTCCCAAACATAGCATCATAACGTTATAACGTCAAGGAGTTGCAGCGCTTACCATGAACAACGCGTCCGGGGAAAATCCCCTGTGGATTCCACCTGGTACAATTATCCAAAAAACCTCTGCATAAGGGCATTGAAGTTATTGTCCATTTCGTCTAAAGACCCGCGCATTTTTTGTTTTGGACCTCGATCGATGTCACCCATTTCATACAGGGAGGCATTAATAGAGCACATACTGGACACCCGGATCAGAGGACTCAGGTCATCGCAAATATGAAGAAATTTTTTATACTCAGGAGGACTCTTAAGGATTAAATAGTCCGGTGTCGGTTGTTAAATCAAAAAAGCATTAAATAAAGAAAACATAAAATATAAGATTGACACTGAAGTAGAATAAAACAAAACCCTCTTGCTACGTTATCTGTCATCCAGCTATTTTCAATTACACAATTTATTGTGTTTTATTTTTTAGAACCCAATAAATTGTCTTACAAAAAAACATTGAAAAAACAAATTATTACAAGATTATTGGGTTTTTATTGGGTTTTATTGGGTTTTTAGGCCCCCAAAAAAGTTGTCCGGGGCTCTCATTTCGGATACCAACGCCCGGCTTTTGTACGCCCCTTAGACCAAACAAGACCATCCTGTTTCATTTCCCTGACCAATGTTTTAACCTGTTCACGGGTAAGCGCGGGAAGAACATCCATAAGTTCTGCAAACCGGGTACCGGTTTTTTTATTATCGGTAATATGCTTTAAAAGCAATTTTTTCTTTGTATCTCTGTCAAGTCCTCGTTTACGAGTATAAACTCCCTTCTTTCCAATAAAAGAATAATATCGTCGTGCAAGAATATATTTCCGTCCAACCCGTTCTATAACACCCATCTCACGCAAAGGAATGAGCCTTTCTTTCAACATTGTTGGTACAGGTTGCTCACGATGAACATAGTCAAGGAGAAGAAGGTCGACAGTACTTATTCCGGACTGAGTTAGGCTGCTGACTTCTTCAAGGAAACGTAAAAACCCTGTATCCTGAACATCACCAAACAGCTTGACAAACACCTGATAATCATCAGACTGTGAAAAATCAGGAACTCTCTTGCTCTCTTTAAGACACTCTTCAAACATTCGGTCAATCCCCTGTCCAGATCGTTCAACCAGTCCACATTTGGAAAATGCTTCAGCAATACGACGGTTACGGGGAGACTGTTTCCAAAGGATGTTTTCAGAATCTATACCGGGTGGGTACCCCCCTGGGCTAACAACTTCTATTTTATTAGGGCACTGCCGAATAAATACAGACCCTTCCAGACGGTAATCACGATGGCTGACCGCATTTAAGATAGCCTCTCGAATAACAGCCTCATTAAATGTGGAAATTTCCCATAAAAAAAGCCCCTCCTGGTACTGATGCTTATCATTTCTCAAGTTTACCGTATCCCAAAGCTGATCGTGGTAAAGAAGAAAGCCTTCACGATACTCTTTTCTTTCCTGGCATTCTATAGAGCTTTCTGAAGTACGGTACTCAAATATAATTTCTGACTGCGCCAAGTGCTTGCCGAGTGCTTTATGGGAACCACATAAAACAAGAGCTGCGTAGGTTATCCCTCCATCCACGACCAGTTCGGCATCTGTTAAAAGTTGTTCTGCAGAAAGTCGATCAAGAGTACTGTTCCCTGACCGCCGCATCCACAAATTTCGAAATTTTTCAATAGCTTGAGAATCCAAATCTTCCATGGTGGCATCTGAACATATCTGTGCCGAAAAATCAGGCTGAGACTCAGCAAAAATTTGTTTCAGCCTGTCCGGCGTCATAGGAATGAGATCCTCACCACCACGCATCCAATATGCACCGTTATATTGAACGGGCATACCAACTGGTCGAGACGGCATGCGAACAATAAGAACTCTTTGACCTTGATATGAAATCTCATCAATATCAATACGTAAATGCAAACGCTCTATCAAACCCGCCTTTGTTTTTTCAATGTTTTTAAAAGCGCTAGTCCCCACAACATTGCGAGGTCTCCTGTCTGTAACTCCTAAAATTATTTTACCACCCCCCTCATTCGCAAAGGCAACACAATATTTCACCAGCTTTTCAAAATCAAAGTGATTTTTAGCCTCCTTGAATTCAAGGTGTTCATCTTCGGTACTGTTCAGTAGCTTTCCAAACTGTTTTTCTAAAACGTCCATCAATAATCCACTCACTTAGCTTTTGTACTATTATCAATTTAAAAATGGACCAGCATTTTCTTTCATTTTTTTGCCGGCTGGATGAACGATCCGAAGAAGCAAAGACTCAAGCTCTTTCATATGCTCATCACGTACGGTTAAATAAACACTGAACCTGTCCCGGGAACCGTGGTGACGGTCTTTCAGGTGGGTTTTAAGACGGCCCATGAGATTGCCGACAAAACCCACATAGTAACGCTTGTCTCTTCGGTAAAGGGCATAAACACCCGACCGGTTTTTGATAATTTCCTGAACAACTTTTGGATACTCTTCCAGAACTTTCCAGAACACATCTTCAAGATGCTGGAGCATCAGTTGCTTTTGTTTTACCATCCCCCCTTATACGTAGAAAAAACTGCTTAATTCCCGTTAAGCAATGCAGCATATACTTTATTGAACCTTATACATATTAAGGGAATTTAGCAAGGAAAAACATATCAATTCGCCTTCTCTAGCCGTTCCCAAATTACTATAGCCGGCACAAACGACACGGCATTATTAAGCTGGTGATACATCTGTCATTGCGGGGAGCGGAGCGACGCGGCAATCCCTTGGGCTTTCGATATGCTGTGAGATTGCTTCGCCTCCGGCTCGCAATGACGTTGTGTGATGCAGGTGCCTGTGCACGCTTTGCTGTGGCCTTTTTTTGTTTGTGAGCGGCTATGATAGCGTGTGAAATGTTCTGGTGAAGGTTGTATGTCCTCCGCTTTCCGGTGATATGCCGTTCCCGTTTGACTTCCTGCCGTTTTGTTTTATACTTTAAACTAAGAAAAACGGTGCGGAAAGGCGGGGACAATGAAGACATTATTGCTGGTGGTCGTGATAGCGGCTGTATGGTTTTTGCTGCAGGCCTACATACTTCCTCATTTCGGCGTGCAAACCTGACTGGTTAAAACCCGTCAGGTGACGGTCAAGCAGATAGATGAGGGAACCACATCAGAAAAGGATGGTAACATACCGGTAAAGTAGGCGGCGTTTTGCCGGTTTGTGGGGACAGGGACGTGCGTGCTTATGCAGCCCTGACATCGTGCAGGGTAAAAGCGGTTATGGGGATGGTTATAGTAAGAATGCCGTCTTTGTACTCTTGTGTGATTTCAGACTCTTTCACACCTGCTCCGATCTCGATAATCCGTTCAAACCGGCCGTAATATCGCTCACTCATATGGCGCTGCTGCGCTTCCCTTCCATCTTCTCTTTTTCTCCGTCCGCGTATAATGAGGCGCCCTTTTGTAAACACAACGCGTATGTCTTCTTCCTTAACTCCCGGAATATCTGCCGTAATCAAGAATTTTCCGTCCTTTTCTCCCACATCAACCGCGGGCACCCAGACAGGCTCCTCTTCAGGCTCTGAAAAAAGGTGATTGACTGTTGCGACATACGCATCCCAGTTTCTGAGCAGATCAAACGGCCGTTTTATTTTAAGCATAGATAGTGCCATATATAACGCTCCCTTCTTTCCTATACGCTCTTTTTTAAACACTAAAAAACTAAGCATGGATAGGCTGATGTCAAGACACACACTTCATTTATTTATGTTGACAACAGTGCCGGTTGTCCGTTTAAAATAGTACAGGAGGAAAAACTCATGAAAGAAAAAACCATACCGCCTGATCTGGCGGCTTGCATTGCCTTTCACGGTCATCTGTGCCCTGGAGTGGTGATCGGTTACCGTGCGGCAAAGCACGCGCTGAAGAAGCTGGGCGCTGAACGGGCTGCGGATGAAGAGCTGCTCTGCATTACCATGACCGACAGCTGTCCCGTGGATGCCATACAATTTTTGACCGGATGCACCCTGGGAAAGGGAAATCTCATCCTGCGGGACTACGGGAAAATGGTTTTCATTTTTTTAATACGAAGCAATACCCGCCTCGTGAACGGTATCCGCGTTTCTCTCCGGCAGCCGCCTGAAAAGAAAAAAAACCGGACAAAAAAGGACATTGCAATGAGCATGCTGTCGTCGGCCGATAATACGCTCTTTAAAACCCGGAGGCTCAAAGAGTATGCCGTCCCTGAGCGTGCCCGTATATTCTCCTCGCTTCCCTGTGCTGTGTGCGGGGAACGAACCATGGAGCCCCGGTTAACGGTTAAAGACGGCAAGCTCATCTGTCCCGAATGCTGTCCTGAAGCGTATACCCGGGGCTGGTGACCTTTCCCGGCGCCGACAACAAACACATGACAGCCATGAACAAAAGAGCAAGCGGTATACTGCACCACATCACGTCACTGCCCTCTGCCTGGGGAATAGGTGACCTGGGCCCGTCTGCATACGCCTTTGCGGATTTTCTCTGTCAATCAAAACAGCGCTACTGGCAGACCCTCCCCCTTAATCCCACAAACCTTCTGTTCGGCAGCTCTCCCTATCACAGCAGCTCATCCTGCGCAAAAAACCCTTTGCTCATAAGCCCTGAATTCATGGTCCGGGAGGGTTTTTTAAAAAAAGAAGATCTCGCCGCGCCGCCCGGCTTCCCGGTGCAACATGTCGATTATCCTGCTGTGGCCGAATATAAAGAGCGCCTCTTTCGCCTGGCCTACAAGCGTTTCAGCAAGCAGAAAACAAGCGTCGAATATGAACGGTTCTGTCACGAGTCCGCAGCCTGGCTTGATGATTATGCCCTGTATGTTTCCCTTAAGGCCCATTTTAACGGGGCGACCTGGGACAAATGGCCCCGGGAACTCAGGGACCGCCATCCCAAAGCGCTCCAATCAATCAGGCAGAAACTCAGCGGGCCCATTGAAATGGTGCGGTTCCTCCAGTTTGTGTTTACCCGGCAGTGGTTTTCTCTGAAACACTACTGCAATCAGAAGAATATTGAAATTATAGGCGATGTGCCGATCTACGTTGTACATGATTGCGTGGACGTGTGGTCAAACCCGGATATCTTCAAACTTGACGAAGAAAAGCGGCCATACGTCGTCGCCGGTGTGCCGCCTGACTATTTCAGCGAAACAGGCCAGCTGTGGGGAAATCCCGTGTATCGGTGGGATGTGCTGCAGGCGCGCAAATACGACTGGTGGACAAGCCGGCTGGCGCACAACCTGTCCCTTTTTGATATCGTGCGCATCGACCATTTCAGAGGTCTCGTTGCTTTCTGGGAGGTGCCCGCATCTGAGGAGACGGCAATTGACGGAACGTGGGTCACGGTGCCCGCCATGGATTTCTTTGATCATCTCGCCAAAAACCTGCCGGCCCTTCCTCTTATTGCAGAAGATCTCGGATTGATTACCCCTGATGTCAAGCAGGTTCTCCGGCAGCTGGAATTTCCGGGCATGAAAGTACTGCTTTTTGCCTTCGGAGACGACATGCCGGCAAACCCCTACATTCCCCATAATATTGAGAAGAACTGCATTGTATATACCGGGACCCATGACAACAATACCGCCAGGGGATGGTTTGAACATGAGGCAACACCCCGGGAAAAAAAGAATATGTTTCAGTATCTGGGCCGAAACACTGCTGCCGGCAGGGTTCCCGGAGAGCTCATGCGGCTTGCCATGATGTCCGTGGCAAACACCTGCATTTTTCCCACACAGGACGTTCTGGCACTGGGGCAAAAAGCAAGAATGAACCGGCCCGGCACCGCCCGTGGCAACTGGAGGTGGCGCCTCGCCCCCGGGCAGTTAACACCCCGGCATGCCCACTGGCTCCACGACATGACCGTTTCGTACGCAAGAGGGTGATTCTGCAACAGGGAACCATCCGCAGCGCTGCTGTTTTTGCCGGTATCGTACCTTCACGGCCTGAAAACAGGTTTGCCTGTGTGCGGTTGTTGTTTAAATTGATAAATTAATATTTTTTTTAAGATCATTGCTGTCCAAAATAATCTGATAAAGGCTATTTGGACAAGATAAGTTATTGAAATTTCATAAAGCAAATGATGGCTTCAAATCCAGGTTGTCATCTTTCTAAGTTGCATGCTGTCCAAGACCGTGAATTGGTAACATCTGCTGAAAAGACTCGGGTTCTATTAGGGGTACATCAAAGGGAGAATTGATCCAGTCCCAAAGGTTGCGATACGTAAACAGGTTCCAGCGCAGCAGTGCTACCAGGTTTGACAGGGACCAGTTAAGTCGTGACTTGAACTGCAGGAATTTTATCAGCTGATCTGAAATGATATTGCGGTTCTGTGGTACAGACTGTTTTTTGACAACCCGATACTCGGCATTGTCTTTGAGCCGGGTTGCGAAAAACATCCCGTCGCAGCTCCACAGATTAAACAGCTTATAGTCATTGCAACCTCGGTCCATTGCCACAATAGAGCCGGGAGCAAGGGGAAATTTACGGGCAAAGGTGACATCGTGCTTCTTGCCGTTAGAGATATAGGCATATGTGGGCAGATACCCGTCATGGTCCAGCAGCAGATGCAATTTTACTGCTCCCTTGGTTCTTCTGAATTTGGCCCAGGGGAACAGCGAAAGACACAGCGATATGGTGGTGCTATCAAGTGAAAGCAGCTTGTTTTTAAACGTGAATTTATGTCTGCCCGGAGCAGCTCCCCGACAGGTTTCCAGCGTCTGATAAAACAGGTCCCGATACAGCGCCCAGGGACGATGTGCATTGGCGTAAGACAGGGTGGACTTTTTTTTGGGCTACCGTCATCCCAAGGTGACGCAGCTTGCCGACACAGCAGGAGAGTCCTCCGCATATCTCCCGGAGGCTTTTTGCCTGTGCAAGCTGACAGAACAACATAGAAACAAACTGGTCCCAGGATGAAAAACCTTTTGAATGGCGTTGAGCGTTATGTTTCATTACCAGACGATAAAATTGGTTTCGATCAAATACAGCAATAAGTTGACTAAACAGGCTTGCTTGTTTTACCATATTGGTGGTCCTCCTTGTTTTGGGTTTTGTGTTAGTGGTAATACAATTTTTCCCAAAACGGAGGACTTTTTCAATTGCTAATTCAGTAAAATCTATTTTGGACAAGAGTGATTATCACTAATTTTCTCTCAATTCAAAGACTATTTCAAAAGGTCGGAAATCGGAATTAAAGAAAGGCCTACATATCTTCGGCTGCTTTTCCGTTACCCCTGCCTGCGGTGCTCTTTAACAATGCTCCGGCGCATACGGCCTGGCCAAGGGAAATGCCGCCGTCATTTGTCGGGACAAGTGAATGGGAAAAAACCTCGAAGCCGCTCTCGCTGAGCTGGTTGATACATCCTTCAAGCAGTATCCTGTTCTGAAAGCACCCCCCGCTCAGGGCTACACGGTTAAGGCCGGTGTGCCGGCTGATTCTTTCGGTCATGCCGGTAAATGCCCTGGCCAGCATGCGATGAAAGGCACAGGCCAGTTCCTCACGGCAGTGCCCTTTGATCCGCAAATCCACAAGGGCCTTCACGGTGGGGGCAAAATCGAGTAGGAATGTTTCGTTTCGGGTTTGGATGGTAAAGGGCAGCTCCAGGTCGGTCTGTCCTGCTGCGCACCCTTCAAGCTCCATCGCCGCCTGCCCCTCGAAGCTCACGCTCTGTCGCACTCCCAGAATAGACGCGATACCGTCAAAGAGCCTGCCCAGGCTTGACGTGGTGAAACAGTTGACGCCCCGTTCCATCATCTTTTCAAGGGGTTCGTAAAAATGGGCCTGGGGAACAAGCGCGAGCCTGTGCGCGATCTCTTTCCAGCCGCGTGCGTAGGCATGCCTGAGAAGGCTCACGCCGATGCGCCAGGGTTCACGGATTGCCTTTTCTCCGCCCGGAAGCAGAAAATAGGCAAGCTGGCCGGCGCGGTTGAAGGTGGACTCATCGGCGACAAGAAACTCACCGCCCCATATATGGCCGTCAGGCCCGTATCCGGTGCCGTCCATTGAAAGCCCTATGAGCCGGCCCGAAATACGGTTTTCTGCCATGCAGCTGACAATATGTGCGTGGTGGTGCTGCACCCGTATGATCTCCTTTGCCCCCAAACGTTCGGCGGCATGTGTGGAGTAATACCCGGGATGAAGATCGCAGGCAATAACGTCCGGCCGGCATTCGGTTATGTGCTGTATAACACCCAAGCTCTCATGAAAAAACCGGCGGGCTTCGGGGGTTTCCATATCACCTATATGAGGGCTTAAAAAGGCCGTGTTCTGTTTTAAAATGCACAGTGTCGCCTTGAGATGGGGGCCCAGGGCAAGCACCGCGGGGTAATGGTCTTTAAGGGTAACCGGTTTGGGCACAAACCCCCGTGATCGCCGCAGAAGCCGCGTCTCGTTGCCGGCAACCATTGCAATGGAGTCATCACAGCGCACCAGAATATCTCTGTTATGGACCAGGAAAAAGTCGGCAATACCTGCCAGGCGCCGGACTGCCTCCCGGTTGCCGATACATATGGGCTCATCGGTCTGGTTGCCGCTGGTCATAACCAGTGCCTCAAACCCTTCTGCCAGAAGCAGATGGTGAAGGGGGCTGTAGGGAAGCATAATGCCCAGACAGGGCATCCCCGGTGCAACGGCCGGCGAAAGGGCCCCGTTATGTTTCTTTTTCAACAGAACAATGGGCCGCTGCGGATCGGCCAGCAGGCCTTTTTCATGAACGTTCACCGCTGCTGTCCGGGATGCCTGTTCGACGTCGCGCACCATAATCGCAAAGGGCTTTTCTTCCCTGAATTTGTTCAGGCGCAACCGACGAACGGCAGCGTCATGTGTTGCATCAACACACAAATGAAATCCGCCTATACCTTTTATTGCGAGAATCGACCCGCTTTGGAGCTGCTCCAGTGCCCTGACAAGGGCACGGTCCCCCGAGCAAAGAGCCATACCATTCTTGTCGAGAAGGGTAAGCTGCGGTCCGCATTCGGGGCAGGCATTGGGTTCCGCATGAAAACGCCTGTCCGAGGGGTCCTCATATTCCTTCTTGCACCGGGGGCATAAAGCAAAGCATGCCATGGATGTGTTGACCCGGTCATAGGGAATTGTCCTGACGATGGTCAGCCGCGGCCCGCAGTTGGTACAGTTGACAAAGGGGTATCGGTAGCGCCTGTTTTTCGGGTCAAAGAGCTCGTTATAACAGGCCGGGCAGGTTGCCGTGTCGGGGGTAATGTGCACGTCGGGCCGCCCCTGTGCCGTGGACGGGAGTATGCTGAAGCCCGTATCACCCCGAACAGGTATCTCGGTTTCGGTCATGTCGGCGATGTCGGCAAGAGGGGGGAGCTGTTTCACAACCCGCTCCATAAACCGGCCGACAAGGTCACCGGGCCCTTCCACTTCAACCATAACGCCGCCGGGCGTGTTTTGAGCAAACCCCGAAAGGGCCAATTGCGTGGCTATCCGGTAGATAAAGGGCCGAAAACCAACGCCCTGTACTGTTCCGCGGAAAAGATAACGAACTCTGTTAACCATGACCCATGATCACCAAAATATGCACAATCACCTATTATAGTAAACCACCGTCTGCTGCGCACACCAGAACTATGGGGGTACATGTGCCGTGCGACAGCTCCGGGACAGTATTTCTGTTTGTATGCTGTGCAATACCGCTTGGTTGCAACTAATTAATATAGCGTTAATTTTTCAGTTCTGTCAACCTTGGAGATATTTCTTTTAAATAAATTGTTGCATAATTACGGTATATTGATTAATTTTTATGGTTGATAGTAACCTGCAGCGATATCGTTCAAAGAATTTTTAAAACACTCCCGCAAAAGAGTACCGTCATGAACCTTGCCCACATGAAAACCTCAAACATGCCCAAAAGAAAGCTGTTTGAAGTGGAGCGGGCCATTGTGCGTGAACTGACCGACGCCTGGTGCCGTGGGAACACCTATTACAGCGACGATTTTTCAGAAAATGTCGATATCTCTTTTAAAGGAAAACGAATAGAAATCACCTTTGCCAACAAACAGGCCATGCGGCACGGGTCCCCTGAGGCAACGGTCAATGAAATGATGCGGGGGTTGATCATTACCATGGCCTTCGATCCCGTAACGGGAGAGCTTCTGAAAAATTATGAAGCAATTATCGGGAATATTTTTGATGTCTTCTTACACCGCCTGAAAGAGATTGAAAAAAGAAAATTCATCTTTCAGCGTTTACAGTCCCTCGAGCTCGGATTTGCCATAGCCTTCGGCATGCCCAAGGAGTTCTACCCCATAAAGCATGCCCGGCACATCCTGGAAGATGTTCTCTTTGACGCCAGCCTGTCAAATGCCGAGGCAACAGTTGAAACACTTATTCATGACATGTCTGAAACCGAGGCACTGGCAGCCAGGGAGCACGGGGTCACCTTTCACATCTTTATGGGGAAAAAGGATGAGGCAAATTTCATAAGCCTGCCCCTCGGCATCCAGCAGACGGATTATGTTTCGCTCCTGGGCACCTATACGCTTCGCTGCAACATCCTTGCAGAACTTGAAGGAAAACAGTCCATAAAACGCGGCATCATGAAAATAGACGCGCCATCCGATCCCCTCAGTTTCATGCATCACAAAGGACTGGATCTGGCGGTGAACAAAAATGATCTCATGGCAAAGCTGGCAACAGCCGGCGACGCCGGGGCGGTGGCGTTGACCCGCGATGAATTATCATTCATTAAACTGCTGTACAACGAATATGTGCAGCTGGCCTGTTTCCTCTTAAGCAGCAAAAAAATAGATCCCCTATTGCGACTTCTCGTTATTTTTCCCCGGCTCAACATTTTCAGCATACTTCACCGGGAAAATACCGCCATTCCCACGGAGGAGCCCCAAACCCTGGGTGATCTCGCGGCCCTGGACAGTACCCTGTTTACCATAAAAAAAGCTCCTCACCGCAAGACAAGAACGAAGCCCAACCGCATTTCGGAAAAAATTATCCAGGAAAAGGTTTTTGAGGCCATTCAAGCCTTTGCCTCCAACATTAATCGTAACATTTACAAACCCCTGACCGATATCAAGCGAGGGCTGCTCTATTTTTCCTGGGCAGACTACAATGATGCCGAGATACTGAAAAAGGTAAAAAAGAACTGTGAAGAAATGTCGGTCTATCTGAAAAAGCTCAACCGCATTCAGCACGTGGTTATCACGCCGGGAGGAAAAGATGTGGACCTCGAGACCTCCATCAGCGGCGGACCGCCCCGAAAGCGCTCGACCGCCCAGGAAGAGATTGTACGAAACATCCAAACAGCGGAAATTGAGCAGGTCAGGGAGATCATTGTCTCAAAGATGCTCGAGTATCTTTCCTTTCTCACCGTGCGGCTGGAGCAGCTTGAAAAGACGGGGTCCCGGTTTATAAAGCAGGAGATAGTCCGCGAGATAGAATCGCGCTCCACCGCCATACTCGTGCAGTCCAAGGCCTTTTATAAGCTTATTATGAGAAAGAACCGTTGAGAAGGATTCGAGGGGTCCAGGATTAAAGGATTCAAGAGAAAAAAACAAAAACAGTGTGTTGGGTGGTTTCCAGGCGTTTACAGCAATTCACAAATTACTATAGACGGCACAACTCCCTGGTGTGATATACCTGTCATTGCGAGGAGCGTAGCGACGCGGCAATCCCTGTGGTTTTCAAAATGCTGTGAGATTGCTTCCACCCTCCGCAGTAACCTGCTACGGAGGACGGGTCGCCTCCGGCTCGCAATGACGTCGTTTTTTCATGCAGGTGTACATTCCTCATTGTGGACATTTATTCTGTTCGTAAGCGGCTATGATATACGGTGAATTGCTATAGCAGGCATTTAATCGTCTTACAAACAACGTGGAACCTCGACCCCTGAAGTCCTTGGATCCTTTTGCCGATTACTGTAAGCAAAACCATAACAAGAGTCACGTATGACGTATTAAATATATTGCTGGGACACGACTTTAGGAACAATGAAAAAACGCGTACAGGTCCGCGGCACGCCTTTTTGTCATAGCGGGGACCTGTTCAAGCTGTTCCAGCGTTGCCTGCCGCGCCTGCTCCATACTGCCGAAATGCTTCAGAACCGCAGCCACGCTCTTCTTGCCCACACCCGGCACGTGCTCAATAGATGAGGTGAAATCCTTCTTCTTCTTGAGCTCCCGGTAATAGGTTACGGCAAAGCGGTGCGCTTCGTCCCGCACCCGCTGAAGCAGCAACAGGCCCGGTGCGTTGGGTGGAAAATGAACAGGGTTCTTTCTGCCGGGAATAAAAACCTTTTCCTGCTCCTGTTCCTGCTGCTTTATCTTTGCCAGGGCACAGGCACCGATGTCGGCCCTGTCATGATCATGAAGCGCCTTGCAGAGGATCCCCAGCTGCCCTTTTCCACCGTCGACCACAATCAGGTCGGGCGACGGGCTTTCATCCTGTTTCTTGGCAAGCTGCCGGGACAGCACTTCATACATCATTGCGTAGTCGTTGGGCTGATCCACCGTCTTGATGCGGAATTTTCGATATGCGTCCTTAACGGGCTTTCCCTCCTCAAAAACAACCATGGACCCCACCGCCGAGGTACCCATAATGTTTGAAATATCGAAACAGGCAATACGCAACGGCAGACTGGTGAGCTGCAGCCTCTTGTGAAGATCAGCCAGCACATCCTGCACCTGTTCTTCCCGTTCATGGTCCTGATGAAACACTATTTCGGCATTTCGGGATGCCATGGTCACCAGGTCTTTTCTAAAGCCCCGCCGGGGAAACAGGATCCGCACGGCGGATGTCCTTTTTTCCCTGAGCCAGTCTTCAAGTATTGTCATGTCCTCGAAGCTGAAGGGGATCAGTATTTCACGGGGGATATATTCGCCGCGGTAATAGTATTGTCCGACAAACGACGAAAGGACCTCCTGGTCCGACAGCTCCAGCTTTCTGAGATGAAAATTTCTGCTCCCGGTCATTCTGCCGCTTCGCACAAACAGCACCGTAACGGTCATCCGGCTGCCGTCACGAAAAAAAGAAAAAATGTCCCTGTCGTCACGGTCACGGCACACAACGGTCTGCTTTTCAAGGGTCTGTTCGATAGCGCTGATCTGATCACGGATCCGGGCTGCCGCTTCAAAGTTGAGGTGCCGGGATTCCTGCTGCATCCTTCTTTTGAGTTCCGAAACAATTGAGCTGCTCCTGCCCTCCAGAAAAAGCCTGACGTCCGTTACCGTTTGATGGTACTGCCTGCTGCTCACGGGACGTGAGCAGGGTGCCGGGCACTGACCCAGCTCATGATACATGCACGGCCTTTCCTGCTTGAGTCGCTTGCGGGAGCATTTGCGTATCGGAAAAATCTTGTGCACCACCTTCAGGGTTTCACGGACCGACTGGGCGGATGAAAACGGCCCGAAATAGAGGGCCCCGTCCTTTTTGGGTTTTCTCACGACGGTAAGATTGGGAAATGGTTCTTGCGTGGAAAGCTTCAGATAGGGAAACTCCTTGTCGTCCCGAAACAGGACATTGAACCGGGGGCGGTACTTTTTTATAAGATTATTTTCAAGAATCAGCGCGTCTTTTTCCGTGGGCGTTATGATGGTCTCAAAGTCAGCAATTTTTGAAACCATGAGTTTCGTTTTTTGCGTTGCGTCACGTGACCGCTGAAAGTATGACCGCACCCTGTTTTTCAGAGACTTTGCCTTGCCCACATACATAACAGAACCCCGGCGGTCTTTCATGAGATACACGCCGGGGTCTGTGGTGAGTTGTGCCGCTTTTTCGGCAAAATCTGTCGTCTTATGAGGATTGTCTTTGTTCATCTAACAAGACGTGTGCTCAATGCAGTGATAGAAACGGCTGATGAAACCGCCGGCCCTGTTTAGAGGGCATCTGTTATTTCCTTGACCACGGCATCACTGCTTAATGCTTCAATGGTCTTCAGGGAGCCCTTTTCAGCGTAGTAATCGATAAGGGGCGCTGTCTGGCTGTTATAGGTTTCAAGACGGTTCAGGATGGCCTCTTCCGTCTCGTCACTTCTCTGTATGACCGGGCTGCCGCACTTGTCGCAGACACCCTCAACCTTTGTGGGATTGCTCTTTACGTTATAGATTGCCTGGCAGGAAGCATTGGAGCAGGTCCTGCGCGTTGTCAGGCGGTCGATGACCACCTCTTTGCCGATAGCAAGGTTCACCACAAGGTCGATCTTTTTATTCAGCTTCACCAGCAGGCTGTCCAGTTCTTCAGCCTGGGGAATTGTTCGGGGGAACCCGTCCAGGATGAAACCTTTTTCGCAGTCGGGTTCCTGAAACCGCAGTTCCATCATACCCATAATCAAAGAGTCGGGCACAAGGTCTCCCCTGTCCATGTATTCCTTGGCCTTCTTGCCCAGGTCGGTCCCCTCTTTTACCGCATTCCTCAGTATGTCGCCTGTTGAAATATGCACAGAACCGTCATGTGCTGCCAGTAGTTTGGACACGGTTCCTTTTCCGGCTCCGGGTGCGCCAAGTAGAATGATCTTCATGATTCCTCCTTCTGTAATAGTTGTTGGTTCGACAGTTCTTTTGTCTTGTTTGTATGGTCCTGTCTCTGTGTGCATGCAGCTGCCTGCTGATACTGCGTGCACACGCTGACACCATGTATGCACAGGTGAAAAACATTATTAGAATTGGGGGCTGAATGCAAGAAAATATTTTTAAAAAAACCCCCTGGTCACAAAAAGAAGGGAGGGGGGGATATACCAGACGACCAGGGGATTTTATACTACTGTTTTACTCAATGGGAAATGATACACCCGGGGCCATGAACCCCTTGGGGTCCACCACGCCCTTTATCACCTTTGCCATGGCAAAGTGGGCGGGCGTTTCGTTCCATGTTCTCCCGTCACGGCCCACGCC
>Ga0272442_10000070_pt1 | contig 152320 bp, 131 predicted proteins | sample SSMForm2O_FD_200262 | JGI IMG/M metagenome (GOLD analysis project Ga0272442, IMG submission 200262) | Marine sediment archaeal communities from Little Sippewissett salt marsh, Falmouth, MA, United States - SSM-Form-2O | ecosystem: Environmental > Aquatic > Marine > Wetlands > Sediment ... | reverse complement strand
TTCTGCTTAAACGTTTACGTTTTTCCCACAGAAAGGATAGCCGTGACTATCACTTTTGACAACCACCAACTGTCAGATTAGATCGTAGCTTTTACAAATAACTTAATAGCCAAACAGCGTGCCGGCTCGTTCGCTTGACAGCCTTTTCGCCTGCTCGCTGATTCGATTTCAGCTATGCTTGTCAGCATATTATTTATTCCAGCATTCCAGCATTTTTGAATTCCAGCATGGTTGTTTTATTCCCCACCATAAAAGCTTTTGTACCATTCAACAAACCTCTTCACCCCTTCCTTTACCGGAGTGTTCGGCTGATATCCAAAATCATCCGCCAGGCCGGAAACATCCGCCCAGGTTGACGCAACATCACCCGGCTGCAAAGGAAGGAAATTCTTTTTTGCCTCTTTTCCAAGCGCTTCCTCAATTGCCTCGATAAATTCCATAAGTTTAACGGGATTACTGTTGCCGATATTATATAGCCGATACGGTGCCGTGCTTGATGAAGGGTCCGGTGAAGTCCCGTCCCAACTTGCACGCCCGCCGGGCGGCGTATTCATTACCCGTACCACGCCTTCAACAATATCATCAATGTAGGTAAAATCACGCTGCATATTACCGTTGTTAAACACATCAATTGATTTGCCTTCCAGAATGGCTTTGGTAAACAGGAAAAGCGCCATGTCGGGCCTTCCCCACGGCCCGTAAACAGAAAAGAACCGTAGCCCGGTTGCCGGTATTCCGTAGAGGTGACTGTATGTGTGTGCCATCAGTTCATTGCTTTTTTTACTTGCCGCATAAAGGCTTACAGGATGGTCAACATTATGACTGGTTGAATAGGGCATGCTTTCGTTAAGTCCATATACGCTGGAGCTGCTTGCATAGAATAAACAACCGACCCCAGAGGGGCCGGTTTTGAAAACCCCTAGAAGGGGATACACTGCCTTGCCCCCAGAGAGGACAAGGATAAGTTGGCCCGTTGGTTTTTTATGTTAATGCTTCTTATCTCTCTTTTCCTGGTATTTGATATATTTCTGAACCATCTCGGCATCCAATCCAACGGTATCAACACAATAGCCTCGTGTCCAAAAGTGATTACCCCAATAGGGTTTCTTTTTGAGATGTCTGAATTTGTTAAATATCCGAATTGCTGTTCTACCCTTCAGTGTCCCGACATATTCTGACAACGATATTTTCGGGGGTACCATGACCAGAACATGAACATGGTCCCTTTGAACATTTATTTCTTTGATTTCTGCTCCTTGCTGTGCTGAATATGTGCGTATGCTTTCTTCTGCTTCTTTGGCTATTGCTCCGGTTAATATTTTATACCGGTATTTTGGTGTGAAAACTATATGGTACTGGCAATGCCACACTGTTTGTGATAATTTTTGGAAGCGGCTCACGTTCCACTCCTTTCCTGTGTTGTTGGACCAACTCAGGTTTGGGTGTAGCATGAGCCGTTTTTTCGGCATAGCCTTTTTTATGAACCTTGCCCAGAGGGCAAGGGTTTTATTGCTGTACTAAATGGTTGACCTTATAGTGCCTGCAGGCTTCGAGGATGTTTGTGAACCCGACAATATTGCTTTCGATGTAAGCATATGGATTTTCAAGGGAATATCGCCGTTTGTCAAGGTAGTTGTCACCTGAAGGTTTTCATTTAAGCTGCCTTACTTATCTCTTTGTGCACGTCAGCAGGGTTCAAATAAACAGTATCAATATGATCCCAATTTCTGATACCCCTTGACCACCTGTGAGGATTTCTCCTTCGTGCTGCTTCATAGGTTCTCTTGCGCTTTTTCAAAATTTCTTTATCTTCGCCGCTATGACGCTGCATCGGCGTAACATATTTTATCTTTGAATGCCGGTGCTCATTGTTATACCAGTGAACAAATTTTGCTACCCACTGCCTGGCCTGCTCTATGGTTTCAAAACTTTTCGGATAGCCAACGTTGTATTTTAACGTTCGAAACAACGATTCCGTATACGGGTTATCGTTACTGACCTGTGGCCGTGAGAACGACGGGGCAACGCCGAGCTTCTGCAGTGTTGCGAGCATAGTCGCTGATTTCATAGGACTTCCGTTATCAGAATGCAAGTGAACACCGCTCAGGCGTTGTTGTCTCTGCAGTTTTTTCAGTATCTCGGAAGCCACGTCGCCACTCTCATATGCATGCACTTCCCAGGCAACAATTAACCGGCTCCAGACATCCTCAAACAAATACAGATAATAGAATTGTCCTTTTATAATCGTTTTTAAATACGTAATGTCCCAGCTAAGCACCTGATTCGGTCCTGTGGCTTTCAGTTCCTCGGGCTTCTTGCTCTTCGTGCCCGGTTTGCTTTCTGTTCTATGTTTTAGCAGGCCCCGCTTTCTCAGCACCCGGTACATCGTTGATTCTGAACCAATATACTCACCCTCCTCGGCCAGTATGGCAACAATTTCATTGGGTGTTGTGTTTCTGAACCGCTTGCCGCAGCAGATATTGACGATTTGTTCCTCTTCCGGCTGACTCATTTTATTGCTCGGTTGTTTTTCAGCAGTGCTGCGTTTATCACCGGCTGTATTTTCAGCCCATCTGTTTATTGTACGGGTACTCATATCCAATATCTCACAGGCCTTACTCTGACGGGCGCCGGATTGTACCGCTTCATCAAAAAGCTCCATAATCCTTTGCCGTTCCTGCACATGGGTCAGTTTTCCTCGTCCCCCCATAGTGCATCCACTTTTTTTTTCAGCACTACCAAGGCACTCATTTCCGCCAGAGCCTTGTCTTTGCGGTGCAGCTCCCGTTCCAGTTCTTTGTTTTTCTTTTTCAGTTCCCGTATTTGTTCATCCTTTTTGCGCTGGTTCAGATTCTTTTTCATTTCCTGCTGCCAGATCTCTATATGTTCGCTGCGAAGCCCTTTCTCCCGTAGCCATTTGCCCAGATCCTCGCCCGACAGACCGGCGGCTTCCAGCAGCGCTTCATATTTATCTTCATGTGTCCATTGTCGTGGGCTTCTCCGAGCCTGTGCTGATCCTCCATTTTGGTATTTTGCCAGCCAATTGTAAAGACTTTGTTCGCTTACTCCAGTCTCCCGACTTAAACTCAGCACGCTCGGCCCACCGGGTAATAACAGTTTCTGAACCATTGCTTTCTTGAAATTTTCCGCATACAACATTTCTGTCTCCTGTAAGCCCCCGGATTTTTATCGCCCATGGCAGTAACACTCCCGGGTACCCCGGAAGTGTTACTGCCATGGGAATCCTTCTTCTTACAGGTGACAACTATCCTGACATGGGGGGCTTTACCCTGTTAAATAAGATTTGAGCCTCTTTTTCAAAAACATTTTTCCATGATAAGTTTTTAGATATTTTTCACGTCTCGTTGCATCCTGTTAATTCAAAAAACCCTCGTAATAGACCAATTCCAAGGGTCTACGTTGTTTTGTTGATTCAACAAGACCTTTTTGATGCTGCTCAAAAAGTCTATAGTGTTTCCTTGAAGTCTTGATACTGTCAATTAAATCAATTATCTTTACGGAAAAATCTACGGCTCTTTGCCAAACATATAATTCTTCATAGCCGAATTTCATTTTTTACTTTGAGCTTTCATCTTTGAGCTTTTTAGCTGATTGACTCCAGATACAGCTCCGCCCCCTCAGTTACAGAGCGGGTAAACAAGCTTATAAGCAAACAAGCAAAACGGCTAGCAAGCGGGCCGGTGAACAAATCGTCTTCTCAATACCTAAAGCCTGTATGTTTTACCACAGCGGCAGCAGCTTTTTAGCAGGGATTCCCAGGTTAGCTGCAGAGCCGTTTGCCTTTTTTGCATTGCCGTCAAACAGCAACACGATATCATATGTATTAGAATCTATATTAGTCAATTCTTCCAGATTGTTGCAGTACTGAACAAGGCTGAGCTTCAGGTCTTTATTTTTAATGATAGAAACGACAAAATCTTTTACGATCGAGGGTCCTACGAAAATGATACGGGTGCGGCCGCTCATCTCAAGATCAAACAGTCTCTCACTCAGTTTATCCTGAATACTGTTGTATTCGTTGAGTTTCTTTATGACAAAATTTACCGCCAGGCTGGATTTTTCTTCAAACCCCTTGGGTGTCAGAAGATATAAGTAGCCTATCTTCTTGGGATTTTTACGAAAATTGCCGACCTTGACCAACCCCTTGTTCAGGAGAGATTTGAGAAGATAGTTTATCTGGCCGAGGCTGATACCCGTATGGTCGGCAAGCTGCCGCTGGGTGGATATCTCCTGGTTGTCCAGGGCATCCAGTACTTTGAATTCTTTTTCGGTAAGCTTCATTTTACGGAAAGGAGCCGGTTTTGTTCAAAACTGAACAAAATTCTATATCGAACAATGTTCAATGTAAAGAAAAAAATAAACGGATATATGTTTTTATGCACTTTGTGTTCCATCAATGTTTTCAGGAAGTTGAACATTGTCGTATTTTTGAACAATTTTCGGAGTCAGAACAATACTTGTGCAACCATTTGACTTTACTACTGTATTTAAAAAAACAGTTTCGGCTTGATGGCTATCCGGGTTATGTTTTTTCAATCACGGTAAAGACATTTTGTAAAATTACCGAAAATAGTGTATTTTGTATGAATATTTTTACAGCATTTGCCCAGGCAATCGGTAACATTACTTCGATGAATGTCTGTTTTTTGACGCAATCGTTTGGTCAAGTGGAAAATTTGTTGATTTGTTGAATAGGAAATTCGTAAATGATAAAAAGTTAATCTGTTGAGTGGTGGATTTGTTAAATAGGTGAATAGTCAATTTGTTTGCAGAATATACTTATTATCTATTAAACCAATAAAACCAATCGACTACTTAACTATTTCTCTGATTAACCAATATACCAATCAACCATTTTGAAGCTTTTTCATGGGAGACAAAAATGACTGTTTCAAAGGTACCGTTACTGGATCTGAATGCACAGTATGACCCTATAAAAGATAAGGTCTTACAGGCCATTCAAGAAGTTTTTGAATCAAAGCAGTTTATTCTGGGGCCCCAGGTGGCAAAGCTTGAGCAGGCGGTTGCCGACTATGCAGGCTGCATATACGCAATAGGCGTTACCTCGGGAACCGATGCTTTGATCGTATCGTTAATGGCCCTTGATATCGGCCCGGGAGACGAGGTAATAACCACGCCGTTTACTTTTTTTGCAACAGCAGGAAGCATCTGCCGTGTCGGGGCCGTACCCGTGTTCGTTGACATAGACCCTAAGACATACAATATCAATCCGGAACTCATAGAAGAAAAAGTGACCAAAAAAACAAAAGCTATTATGCCGGTTCATCTTTTCGGCCAGACGGCTGATATGGAAGCTATAAACAGCATCGCGGGCAAGTATAACCTTGCAGTCGTTGAAGACGCTGCCCAGGCTATCGGGTCATCATACACCACGGCTGATAGTGAAATAAAAGCAGGTGCAGCCGGTGACCTTGGATGCTTTTCTTTTTTCCCGAGCAAAAACCTGGGATGCTGCGGTGACGGGGGCATGGTAACAACCAGCAACAAAGACCTGGCATACAGGGTGCGCATACTTCGCACCCACGGGGCACATCCCAAGTACTATCATAAAATAATCGGCGGCAATTTCAGGCTTGACTCCATCCAGGCAGCAGTGCTTTTAGAGAAACTTCCCTATCTGGAACAGCAGCATAAAGGAAGACAGGCGGTTGCAGACTTCTACGATGAGCAGCTTGCCGGAATAGTGCAGACACCACTGGTCAATGACAATTACAGGATGATTTACAACCAGTATACCATTCGCACACCTGAACGTGACGCGCTGCAGGAATTTTTGAACAAAAACAATATCGGCAACGCAATCTACTATCCGGTCCCCCTGCACCTCCAGGAATGCTTTCAGCACCTTGGATACAAAGAAGGCGATCTGCCTGAGTCGGAAAAGGCAGCAAAGGAAGTGCTCTCTATCCCGGTGTATGCAGAGCTGACCAGCGAACAGCAGGAATATGTGGCGGGGAAAATTGGGGAATATTTTGGGAAATAGTTGATTGGCGTAATTCCGGGGACACAAAACTTAATTATACAAAATTAAGTATTGTGTCCCCGGAATTACATGAAAAATTTGCCGATTATGAGGAAGTTTTTTGACAATGGAAGGAAAATAAATATATCAAAAATATTCTTATTTTAAACATATTTATATAATTTAACACATTTTGTTGTAGGCATATTTTTTGCTTTCTCTTTTGTAATAAAAAAATTATGTAGTGAGGAGAAAGCATTTATGAGAAAAATAGTCCAGGTAAAAGAAACCCTGCTGTATGTTTCCACAATATCTATTATAGCTTTTTTAATGTTTCAGTTTATCAGGTGGGTGTTGTAATATGCAGTGAAGGATTATATCTGAATAACAGGGGCTAAGGATTCACGGGTTGACGGTCACGTAAAAAGTCGTCGATGAAGTCATTGCGAGGAGTGTAACGACGAAGCAATCCCGTTTTTTCAAACACTTATGCTCCTTGAGATTGCTTCGCTTGCAATGACCATTGTTTACTTTTTTACGAATCCATCACTGGTTCAAGTGAAAAAATCACAGGCAAAAACAGGGTTTTCCAGATAACCACAACACAACTATTCAATTTTCTTCCATAAAATCCCAGAAAAACCCCTCACCTCTTGGGCACGTTCATACGAAAGCTGTTGTGGATAAAACAGAGAAAAATCACACCTAACAAGGAAACCAGCATACATACGAGGCCTGACAGAAGCATTTTCCGCTTTGAAATCGACGCTTCAATCCTGAACTGCAGCGGTGTCGTTATCGAATAGGTAAACGTCTGTGGACTGAGATTCTTGTTTGAAAGCTCGCTGTATATTTCATTTACCTGATTGAGGATGGAATCCATCTTGCCGGTTATTTCCCGTACCCGATTTCTAATAAATGCAGCCGCAGCTTCCTTCTCTGCCGCAGGCACATCGTTTTTAAAACCTTTAAAAGACGCGAGGAGGTTTGCATAGTACTTCACCTCCGATTCCATCTTCACCTTTTCCATTCCCTCATCGATCAACTGCCGCGTCAACCCCTGCCTGAACTCCAGGTCCTTTCCCTGGGATGCAATGTCCGTTAAACGGTCGATAAACGTGTCGCTTAAAACAACCTGTGCCTGGGTGGACTGGGTGTTCTGACTGCCCTTGTTTTTATCTTCAAATGAAGCCCGGCCGTTTGTGGCCGTAGAAGGTTCCTTTGAATAGATGCGCAACGAGTCGATAATTGAGTTGATCCTCCCCTTTGCCTCTTCAAGCTTCATTGTGCTGTAAAATTTCTGCCCCTCGAAATAGTAGATACAATAATTCAAATCATTCGCAACGCCTTTAACCTGGATAACGCCAAGCAGCGGCTGAAGCTCAAAATATATTATGTCTTCCAGTTTGAGAAGCAGTTCACTCAATGATGCCTGTTCCGTTGAGGAGCGGACCAGCTCCGCACCCGGCAGTTTTTTCAGATCGTTTATATTCTCAATAATCTGTTTGATTTTTGTTCTCAGGATACTGATGACAACGATAAACTCTTCATGTTCAATGACCTGCTTGTCAAGTATACCGTCCGTAAAGACCGGTATCTCGTAGCGTAAGACCCCCCTGCCCGTAATCGACGTATCAACCCACAGGTTAAGAATATCGATAAGTGATTTGTGTATTATTGAAGAAGGGATTTTTTTGATTTTCTCGGTAAACTGGAAATTCAATGTATATACGGGAGACGACCGGCTTTCTTTCAGTTCGAGAAACTCTTTCTCGATTCGCGCTCGGTCAACAGCGGACAGGCCTTTTTCAGCAAGTTTTGCCTTGTACTTCTCCTCCAGCATCACCAGGCTGTCGTTTGTCTGGAGGATGTATAAAGAATCTTTGAAATCATCAAATGAAATATATTTTTCAATGTTGTTTCTCTCAAAAACTTCCAGAAGAATCGGGGCGTGGATAATATCGTTGGTGCTGAACTTCATGCCGTTGGGATACCGGCCTTTCTGGGCCCCTTCAAATTCAAGCCTGAAGCCCATCCGGGCAATATCCTCCGACGGACTGGCCAGATAAACAATTATACCCATAACGACAAAAACCAGGCCCAAAAAAACCATGGTTACCGTTATAAACTTTCGATACCGCCAGAGGGTTCTGAACAGCTGTCCGATCTCAATGGTATCGTCGTCTAATTCATACGGTTCATTTTTGAAAAGGTTCTGCTTGTGCTTTTCAACAGGGGTTCTTTGAATTTCCATAGAGACCTCATAATGATAGCGAAATTGCAAACAGGCTAGCCGGCTAAACAGCTGGATAGCTCAACAGCCGACATGCACTTTATTAATTGGTTTTGTTATTTTTGATGATCCCGTAAAAAGTAATGTCCCCGCCTATTGAAAATCCCGTTGCTTGTGCGGGGCAAGGCGGGACATCCCGGTGCTTAAATTTTATTTTTCAATACGTACTGCTTGTCGTTAGATCCCGTATTACGGGGACCCAGCTTACAAAGCGGGGCTTGCTCAGCACACTCCGGTCACCGGTTGTGTCATTGCGAGGAGCAAAGTGACGAAGCAATCCCGTTATTTCAAGGACTTATGCAAGCAGAGATTGCTTTGCTTCGCTCGCAATGACCATTTTTTCAACTTTTTACAACGCTGTTAAATTTTGTTTAGGTCAACTTGAGTTTTCTAAATTAGCAAATATGTTTATATAAAATATCTCTAAATTAGCTTATTGAACACAAAATTAGAAACAAAAGATGCCTGAATAAATATATATAATTATTAATATAAATTAAAAATAATCTTTTTGCAATACAATAAGCTAACATGCTGGCAAGCCACAAGCTTGCAGGCGAACAGGCTGACAAGCCGGCAAGCAAGATAGCTATGAGCTACCAGCTTTGAACTTGATGCTTTTGACTATCAGCTACGAGCTGTACCTTTACGCTTGTTTGCCTGCTCATAGTTTCGCCTGTCAGCGTGCCGGCGTGCCGGCTTTCCCTATCTCTCGTTTGAGCTCTTCAATAATCTTTCTTGTTTTCTTTGCATCAATATAGGGTACGGGCGTTTGCAGCGCCTTTTCATAGTGATAGACCGCCTTCTCTTTTTTGCCCTGGTGCCTGAAAATTGAGGCAAGGTTAAAATGTGCTAGCAGATGCGAGGGATTAAGCTGAATTGTCTTTTTGTACTGTTCAACGGCCCTGTCATCATCACCGCTTCTCAGATAAACATTTGCGAGATCAAACCGCACGCCTGCCTGGTTCGGATCAACGGCAAGGGATTTCCGGATCACGTTTAACGCGTCCTGGTCCCTGTTTGTCCCGAGATAAAGGCGGCTGAGGCGGGTGTATGATTCAAACAGTCTGGGATTACACTCGATTGCTTTTTTGAAAGCTTCTTCGGCCTTCTGATAATTGTTTAATCCCAATTGTGCAATGCCGATATAATGATAGACAGTGCCCTTCTTGGGAGTGCGCTTGCGTGCCTTTTCATACTCTGCAAGGGCCTGCTCATACTGTTTCTGTTTTAAATAGATGTTTCCCGCCAGCACGTAACCGTCAGCCGCGGTCTTCTGCTTTTGTGTCAGCGGTATGATTACGTTCCGTGCTTTGTCAAGCTCACCCGTTTTCACGTAAAGGCTGCTCAACGCTTTGCGCACGCCGTCCATGCCCGGATTTCTTTGCAGCGCCGTTTCGTAGGCCTTCACCGCGTCCTGTACTCTGTTTTGTTTCATATACACATTGGCAATGTTCATATAGGGCTCTGCATAATCTTCCATTGACGGCAGGTACGTGCGCAAGCTGCGGGCCAGTTCAATTGCCTTTTTATAGTGCTCTTCAGCCCGGACATAATCTTTCTTCATAAAATAGACAACGCCGAGGTTGTTATGTACTTTGGGTGACCCCGGTGTGATTTCTTTGAACCGGTTAAAGCACTCTTCGGCCCTGTCATAGTCCTTCAGATTCAGGTAGCAGTGGCCCATATTCAACATGGTATTTATGTTGTTGGGATGCACGCTGAGTGACTGCCGGTACTCTTTGAGGGCTTCCCTGTATTTTCCCTGGGCGGTGTAGTTGCGTGCAAGAAATGTTGAAATGTAGAGGTTCCATTCATAAAAGATCTTTGACTTTTCAAGAAGGTGATTTACCGTCTGGATGTTTCCCCGTCCCATCAGGTTCGTTGCGTGGACAAAATATTTGTCGGACAGAATAACCTTGCGCAAAAACAGCACGGACATTGCAAGAAACAGAACAAGCACCGCGGCCGTGCCGGCCCGCATGCATACCTGCAGGCCGCCGGCTGTTACACGGACCTCCTTTTTCACCCTGTTCGCATAAAGAAATCCCATAAGCCCGAAAAATGTAAACAGGTATATGGGCGGCAGCGCACGCTCCATGGGAAAAGAAAATGCCGCGAACACGAGATACGACATAACACCGAGGGCAATGAAGAGCGCGCGCAGCCTGCCGGGGCCGTCGGCATCCGAGCAGACTTTCCAGAAGATATAAAAAAATGTAAAAAATACACCCGCGTAAACACAAAATCCCAGGACCCCTATTTCAGCAAGAAGCTGGAGATGGTCGTTGTGCACCCGGGTCAGCTGCGACTCGTCACTGAATGTCCAGTCAAGCTCGGCTGCCCTGTGGTAGAGGGGATATTCGATCTTGAAATTACCCAGCCCGACACCCCACAGCAGGTTGTCCTTCACCATAACCGCGGCATTCTTCCACCAGATAAGCCGAAGGCTGACGGTTCTGGACTTGAGATTGGTGAGTGTTGCAAAACGCCCGGTCATCTTCTCAACGGGCAACACGCCGGTATATGCCAGGCCCCCGATTCCCGCGCTGAAAAGAACCAGGGCGGCTAAAGCGTAAACAAGCCGTCTTTTCGTCAGGCCTTTTCTGAGTGACGATGAAAAGGGGGGAAGAATCGGCACCACACATAAAGCAGCTAAAACAGCAATGAGCGCGAGCCAGGCCGACCTCGTCTGGGTATATGCCAGAAAAACAACGGCAGTTAAGAGGCTTGCCAGGCCCAGACATGTTATCCGGATCCGTTTGGCGATGACCACGCAGCCCATGGTCAGGGGAAACGTGAGAGCAACAAAATGTGATGCCATATTGCGGTTGCTGAACGTGCTTGCGGGAGGCTTTACCTGGGGAATCCAGTCGATGTGAAAAAGATGCTGCAGAATACCGATGAGGGAGACCAGAAAGAGAGTCCCGGCAGCGATATAAAAAAATCTATCTACTGTCTTCTCGCCCCGCAGGGTGTTGACCAGCAGAAAATAAAAAATTATGCCCGCCCCCCAGTTCAAAAGATAAAAAACCGCCTGGTACGGATTGGCAGCCTGAAAAAGAGACAGCAGACAGAAAACGTAGAAAAGAAGCACGGGAACATCAAGGGGCGTTCTCTTCCAGGTAAAAGAACCGTTTTTGCAGTGTCGGAACACGTGGAGGAGTGCCAGAAAAACGATGCCGCTTTGCAGAAAAAGCATCTTGGGATAGTTATCAAACTCGCCGGGTATGGTGAAAAAGATAAAGGGAGAAACGCCCAGCAGGAAAAGGGGGCCCAGTGAACACACCGTATCGAGAAAGCATCCCGGTTGCTGTGTGAGCTCTGAGCGTATGGTCCCTTTCTGAGCAGCGTTCTTATGCTGCAAATTCCTTTTTTTCTTCGTTTTTTTGGACATAAAAATAAAGCTATAAGGGTTCTAGGATCCAAGGGTTCTAGGATCCAAGGGTTCTAGGATCCAAGGGTTCTAGGATCCAAGGGTTCTAGGATCCAAGGGTTCTAGGATTCGAGTGTTTGTTTTCTAGAGATTTCATAAGAGCTTTCAGCATCCTTTCAACTTCAGCAATTTCCCCCAGAACTTCCTTTGCAGTTCAAGCTTGTGGTTTCTTGGATCCTGCGATCCAGTCGCAGGATGACGTTAAAAATATAAAACAATTCCAATAGGGTCATTCTGCGGTTTAACCGCAGAATCCAGGAATTATGTCTTCATATAAGTCTTTCCATTCCTGATTGTCTTTTTCAATCAAATCAATTTTCCATTTCCGTTTGTAATTTTTTAGACGTTTTTCTGTATTGATTGCATTTTCGGGATCCCCGAATACTCCTATGTATACTGTGCCGTTTTTCCGGCTTGCCATAATGTAAACGTAATATTGCTTATCCATTTTCTTTGGATTCTGTGGTCCCCGTGTACGGGATTTCCGCTTTCGCTCCAACAAGCGCATAATGACACAGTAGTACGGTAAATGAATTGTTCTAAAACACTTCACTTGAACCCTGTTACATGGAACTGTCTTGTGGAATACTCAGCCAGTAAAAAAGTTTTCACTTTCTAAAAAATTCAAATCAGAATCCTATGTAACAGGGTGACTCCTTGAATCCTTACCTGCAAGGCTTCTGAAATACCATATTTTACTGCCTATTACTATTCTAAAAAAGTACGGGTGCGGAGAAAGGCTGACACAAAAAAAAGGCGGCGCCTTTTCAGGCGCCGCCGGTGTATAAATTAGTATGAAGGATACAGACAATCGTAGGGGAGAGGGGGAAAACAAAACAACTATTTACATATTCCGCAAATGGTAAGGGATGTTTATGATGTGAGTCTGCAAAAGCCTCCTTCATACCCGGCGATTATTGAAACCAGGTCACGGCCGGTGAGAACAGTTAAAACAAAAAAAGTAAAAAATAAGGAGTAAGGAAAAAAAATCATATGTTGTATTTCCACTTTCTTCGTCGTTTTTGTTGCCAAACTAAAATGCACAAAAAATGCCAATAGTTTCAAAAAGTATAATATGGTTATCCGGAATACTCCGGCTGATACTATTTTTCGGATCGCCGCTTTTGCCGGGAAGTCATAAAAGAACATAACCAGCTAAAAAAACTTTCCTTTCAAGTGAAAGCGGATGTCCAATGCTTTTGCAATCGTCCTGGGAACGACCGGCTGAAACGTTCTTCATACCTTCTCATCGCAATGTGATTGCTGCCGGTCCAGAACCGCCATCCTTTGTTATATGACCATCCGGCATTAATAAATTAACCAAGTGTGACGACTTTAAAAAAAAATATATAAAATTTGTCATTGCGAGCGAAGCGACCCGTCCTCCGTAGCAGGCTACTGCGGAGGATGGAAGCAATCTTTAAGTCTGTAAGTGTCTAAAAAAAACTTCATTTTTACCCTGCACTCCCCTCAACAAGCTCGGGACAGGTACGCCAAAGGGGATTGCCGCGTCGATTCACTCCTCGCAATGACTTTTTCAAGGGATTATTTCAGATCGTTTAGTCTACCGTTTTAAGTCTGCACCTGTATAAAATATAAACAAATCTTTGTATATTTTTTTAACACTCATAAAAGCTATAACATATTAATTTTACTTAACTTTATCTCAACAACCGCCTGGCTTCAAATTTAGTGTACAATTTATAAACACTCTCTTGCTTTCATTAGCGTACACCCGTGATTTTCAAAAAAATATATCTTTATATATAAATATATTTATTAACAAATATATTTATTTAAGCATAGATTTCGCCAATATTTTTGTACTGGCACACATATTGTAAATAGTAAGGAGTGAATCAAGAGGATGAGTATTTCCGCATAGTACCAATACAAATGAACCCGATCCAAGAACTGAAGGAGGAGCACATGTCACAAGCAGTCAAAAACAGAGGTTGGTCCGTTACAGCAGCCGGAACCGGAATTAACTTAGCTTTGGGAATTCTCTATACCTGGAGTATTTTCAAGGGTTCAATCAAACAATCCATCGAAGCGGGTGGGGCAGGATCATTTAACTGGGAACTCTCCAAGCTGAACGATCCCTATGCCGTGTGCTGCATTGTTTTTGCGTTTGCAATGATACTGGCCGGTAAATGCCAGGACAAAATGGGACCGAAGATCACCGCGTTTATCGGCGGTATTATGGTGGGGCTCGGATTTATCTGGATTTCCCAAACCACAAGCTACACGGCCTGGGTCCTCGGATTCGGCGTGCTGGCCGGCACGGGTATCGGATTCGGCTACTCATCAGCCACACCGCCTGCCCTTAAATGGTTTCCAGCTGCGAAAACAGGGCTGATCGCGGGTCTGGTTGTTGCAGGTTTCGGTCTGGCATCAGTGTATATCGCGCCCCTCGCGACATACCTGCTGGGTGTATGGGGACTGCAAAAGGCGATGATGTTCTTCGGCATTGCTTTTATCGCCGTGGTTTGCGGTCTGTCGATGTTTCTTAAAAACCCCCCCCAAGGATATGTGCCCGAAGGTTCCGCAGCCGGGACCGCTTCAAAAGCCGCACCTGCTGCAGACAATGATCAGCCCCCCTCGGTAATGCTCAAAAGCGCGGAGTTCTGGAAACTGTGGTTTGTCTACTTTATCGGCGCGGGAGCAGGCCTGATGGTTATCGGAAATGTTGCCGGTATGGCCAAAAAGAGCATGGGCGAGGCAGCCTTTTTAGTTGTTGCCATTATGGCGGTGGGTAACGCAGGAGGCCGGATCATAGCAGGGGTTCTTTCCGACAAGATCGGACGCAGCAATACCCTGATTACCATGCTTCTGTTCCAGACAATCCTGATGCTGTCCTGTGTACCTGTTGTGGGATCGGAAAATTCAAGCGCGCTGGTGCTTGTGCTTCTGGCCACGTTTATCGGGTTTAACTACGGAACCAACCTTTCCCTGTTTCCCTCGTTTGCAAAGGATATGTGGGGCCTGAAAAACCTGGGGATAAATTACGGAATCCTGTTCACCGCATGGGGCGTCGGCGGTTTTGTAATGAGCAGGCTTTCCCAGATGGTAATGGCAACAACCGGCAGCTATTCATCATCATTTATTATTGCCGCCATTTTACTTGCAGTGGGCATTATAGTTACCCTCACGATGAAAAAAGCAACAAAGCCCGCTCAGGAACCCGAAGGTGCAGTGTTCCAGCCCCAGCTGGGTGTAACCATGGCAGATGGTGGTGAAAAAATCAAAAAAGGAAAAAAGAAATAACTGGTTGTTTAATGAGAGGGCCGGTCGTCACTGCTGAATCGAAAAAACTTGAGCCTGCACAGAGATGATCGTTGCCAAGCAAAATCGGAGTGATACGGAATGAAAAAGAAAGAATGTCATATGATACCTGAAGAGGAAAAACAGTGTGTCTGGATGACGACCGGCTTGATCTCATATAAACTATGCGACCGTGATTACCGCTGCGAGGAATGTCTTTTCGACCAGGTAATGCGTAATGAAATGTCCGTTTCAGCCCCACAGCCCGGCAGGCAGGCGGGCTGTGCAGAATCCTTCGTACCCGATGATCCGTCATCAGAGGCTACGGGGGCCCTTTTTTACAACCAGCATCACTGCTGGGCCAGGGTCGAAAATCCTGACAGGGTGCTGGTCGGCATAGACGGTATTCTTGCCAAGCTTGTTTCACATGTTAAAACCGTTACACTCCCCAGGGTGGGCGAAGTCGTTTCCCAGGGCCAGTGCTTTGCGCACATCATACAGCAAAGACACATTGTATCACTCATGTCACCCATTACCGGCTCGGTCCATGCAACAAACAAACAGTTGATAAAAAAGCCTGGGCTCGTTGTTAATGATCCCTGGAAAAGCGGCTGGCTGATAACGATACAGCCGGAAAATCTCGAGCACGATCTGCGGACCCTTCTGTTCGGCCACAGGGCCATTCAGTGGTATCACAAGAAAGAGCAGGAGATGCTGGCGGCAGGCACTGCAATGCTTGCCGAGCATGTATCCCCGCTTGGACCTACCATGCAGGACGGGGGAGAAAAAATGACCAGCCTGGCGGACTCCCTTACCTCCGAACAATACTACCAGATTCTTGAGTCTCTGTCCCGGGCTGACGATGCTGTATGACCTCCAGGTGATGCCGGCAGTACGGGCACAGCTCGCTGGATTTCTGATCAACATCCTCGACATAGGTAGAGGAACTGAGCACGCACTGCGGGTGGTTGCAGTGAATAAGGCCGAACGTGTGTCCCAGTTCATGGACCGCCTCCTTTACCATCCGCTCTGAAAGAAGCCGGCTGTTTTCAGGCAACCCGTAATACTTGTTGTTGAGCCGGTGCAGGGAGACAACCGCGCCTGTCCCGTCAAGCTGTGCTTCTCCAAAAACATAGGTAAGAATGGGAATAAACAGGTCTACCGCTGCGACCCCCAGAACCTTCAGTGCATCTTCCGGCGGCCTGGTGATGAGCTGCAAAAGAATCTGGGACGAGTTGTACTGGTACCGGGTTGGATCAAAGGCCTTCTCAAGATCTATATCGTACGTTATGCATTTCGTCTTAAGCCCGAAGGTGTTCAGAATACATTCTTCCAGGGGCTTAAGCCAGCCGGCGGTGGTTGTTTCGATGGGCACGATATAGATGTAGGACACGTATAATACCCCCCCCCGCTTACAAGCGAACAAGCTGGCAAGCAGGGCGGCTTAGTCAAATGGTTAAATAGTCGAATAGTTAATTCGTTAAATAGAAAAATGGGCTAAAAACAAAGAAACAAATCTACTACTTGACCAATCAACAAATAAACTAATCTTTAATATGAGCTTTAATGCTTTTTCGCTTGCTAGCTGTCTAGCTTGTTCTCCTGCTCGCTTGTTTAACCATTCACAGTATATTATAGCCCCTGCCGAGTAGAAAAAAGTCTTTGCGAGCCACAGGCGAAGCAATCTCACAGCATATCAAAAACTTTGGAGATTGCCGCGTCGCTATGCTCCTCGCAATGACAGATCTATATCCATTTATCGTTATGCACAGAGCTTTAATGCTTTAATGCTTTAATACTTTTTTGCTCGTTTGCTTGCTGGCATGTCAGCTTGCCCGCTTGTTTTACTTTTTCAACTTATACTTCTCAATCTTGTTGTACAGTGTCAGACGGCTTATTTTCAGGATGGCGGCAGCCTTGGCTATCGTGCCGCCGGTACGGTCTAAAATCTTTTTAATATGGCTTTTTTCCACCTCCTCCAGGGAATCTTCCCCAGGAGAATTCAGCGATGCAGGGAAGGGAAACGAGAGGTCTTTTGCCTCGATAAAATTTCCCTGGGCCCCGACTATGGCCCGCTCGATAACATTTCGCAGCTCCCGGACATTACCCGGCCACTCATATCGTACAAGCATATCCAGTGTCTCGGGGGTTATGTCAACCACATTTTTGTTCATGGACTGTGCAAACTTTTTTACGAAAAACCGGGAAAGCATGGCAATGTCAGACTGCCTTTCACGCAGCGGAGGCAGAAGAATAGAAAAGACATTAAGCCGGTAATAAAGGTCCTCACGGAAGCTCCCCTCCCGCACAGCATTTTCCAGGTCCTTGTTCGTGGCACATATAATGCGAAAATCGACATTAACGACCTTATCGCCGCCCAGGCGGGTAAACTGCCTGGTTTCAATAACCCGGAGCAGGTCCATTTGCATCTTCATCCCGATATTGCCGATCTCGTCAAGAAAAATGGTCCCCTTGTCGGCCATCTCCAGCTTGCCCCGCCGGCGGTAGAGCGCTCCGGTAAAGGCCCCCTTTTCGTGACCGAACAGTTCACTTTCAAGCAGCCCCTCGGTATATGCCCCGCAGTTGATGGTAATAATGGGGAAATAGCGCCTGTCGCTGTTGCTGTGAATTGCCCGGGCAATGAGCTCTTTGCCGGTGCCGCTTTCCCCTCTGATCATGACCGTTGAATCGGTGGGGGCCACGGTGGCAACCTTTTCCATGACCTTCTTCAGTGACGGGCTTTCCCCGATTATTTCATCCGCGAAAGACATCTCTTCGATATGCTGGCGCAGCTGTATGTTTTCACAGAACAGCCGCCGCTGCTCCACGGCATTTCTGATCAGATGACTCATATTGTCCGGGTCGATGGGCTTGACGATATAGTCGAACGCACCTTCCTTCAGGGCCTGGATGCTGGTGTCAACCGACGCAAAGGCAGTAATGATGATGGTAATAATGTTTTTGTCGATCTGCTTGATCCTGCGCTGCAGTTCCAGGCCGTCCATGCCCGGCATCTTGATATCCAGCAACACGATGTCCCACACGTTTTCCTGCAGCTTTGCCAGTGCCGCATTAGCATCCTCTGCAGTATCAACACGATAACCGTCGAACTGGAACCACTTGCAGAGCGCATCGCGCACTGAGACTTCATCATCTACAATTAAAATTCCTATATCTGAAGGCTTCATTTTATATAACTCCTTTATTGGCTTTCCTAAACGGGTGGTCTCTGTTTCCGGGGAAGGGTAATGGTAAATTCGGTTCCTTTGCCCACACAGGATTCAACCTGTATGGTGCCCGCGTGTCGCTGGACAATGCCGTACACAGCAGAAAGTCCCAACCCAAGACTTTTGTTCGATTCTTTGGTGGAAAAAAACGGTTCGAAAATTTTGGACTGTACATCCTCGGGAATACCCTCGCCCTGGTCCACCAATGTAATGATTACCCGCTCAACGTCATGATAGTCGGTGCGCACCAGTATCTTTTTCCCCCGATCCGAGGCTTCTATTGCATTCACGATCAATGAGACCAGTATCTGCTGAATTGCACCGGTGTCGCACTGAACCAGATCATCCCCTTCATCCAGCTCGGCAACCAGCTCAAGATCTTTCATTTTCGCACTGTGATCGATTATTTTCGTGCTCACGTTGACGATTTCGTTCAGGTGGACTTCCCTGATCTCTCCCAGGGTCCGCTTTGCGAACAGGAGCAGATTTTTCACGATATCACCGCACCGCTTTGCCTCGCCGGCTATGAGAGAAAGGTTTTCATTAATAGATTCAAGATCGGACCGGGCCACCGTCTCTTTTCCCAGGTATCTGGATGAAAGCTTTGCGTAGGAAAGAATTCCCGACAGGGGATTGTTTATTTCATGGGCAACCATTGCTGAAAGTTTTCCAAGGGAGGCCATCTTTTCCGACATGGCCAGGCTCGATTGGGTCTTTTCAAGCTCTTCTTCGGCCCTCCTCTGACGCACGTGCGTGGAATAGCTGAGGCTTACAATGCTGCCCAGAAGCAGGGTAATAAACAAAAGGATGAGCAGTGAAAAGTTAATAACATTACTGCTGATAGCAGCTATTTCAGCTTTTACATCATCTATGTAAATACCCGTACCGATGATCCACCCCCAGGGTTTAAAGCCCTTCACATACGAAATTTTAGGCACTATGAGAAATTTATTGTCCCGGGATTGCCATTTGTAATGCACATAGCCTGAGCCATGCTGCTTTACCGTTTTGACAATCTCCATAAAAACATGTTTTCCGTCGGGATCGACATAGTCGGAGACGTCTGTGCCGTTGAGTTCACTGCGGTACGGGTGGATCACCACCCGTGGATGCATATCATTGATCCAGAAATAGTCCTTCATCTCCTGTCCGTAGTGCAGGCTGCGAAACTGATCGATTGCCCGGTCCTGGGCTTCTTCCCGGGTGAGCAGCCCCAACTGCTGGTCATGCTCCAGTTTGGCGAGAATGTTCCATGCGGAATTGGTGAGTTCCCTGATCATCTCCCGTTTTCGGTCCAGGCTGTTTTTTTCAATGGCCGGGATGAGCATGAAAAAAATCGCCATGATGAACAGGACCACGGTAAGAATGGTTGGGACAACTATCCTAATCACAAATGACTTCCACGTGAATGATATGCTGGAAGGAATCATGGCAGTTTTTTATGTGGTCGTAAAAAAGTCGTCCATAAAGTCATTGCGAGGAGCAGAGCGACAAAGCAATCCCTCCATTTTAGGAACGCATGCAGGAAAAGATTGCTTCCATCCTCCGCAGTAGCCTGCTGCGGAGGACGGGTCGCTTCGCTCGCAATGACCGTTTTTTTGTCTTTTTACCACGCTTCATATTCTATTATTAATTTATAACATATCCATAAAAAAGGCAGAACCTAAAAAGGTCCTGCCTTTTTACGGTACATGTTTTATCCTGCTGCTTATGCAGCAGCTTTACCGTTACCTACCGCTTCGTTTTTCTTGGTAATAAGCGATACGACAACCAGGGTGATGAATGCCAGCGGAATCGAAATGATGCCGGGGTTGTCCAGAGCTATGGGTGCATTTGCACCGCCGAGGCCGTACCGGTCATACATGCTGGGCGACATCAGGATGATTGCCAGGGCGGAGACCATGCCGACCAGGATCGAAGAGGCAACACCCGCGGCTGTAGTCCGTTTCCAGAACAGCACCATGAAGATTGCCGGCAGGTTTGCTGATGCGGCAACGGCAAAAGCAAGCCCGACAAGAAAGGAAACATTCATGCCCTTAAACAGAATTCCCAGAATTATTGCCACGATACCAACACAGATTGCCGATATCTTGCCTGCTTTCACCTGGCCCTTGTCGGACATGTCGATGCCTGCAAAGTTTTTCATAAGGTCATGGGCAACAGCACCCGAGGCAGCCACGATAAGGCCGCTCACCGTTCCCAGAACCGTAGCAAAGGCAATGGCTGAAATGATGGAGAACAGGGCGATGCCGAAAAATTTAGCCAGCAGCGGGGCCGACATGTTGCTGCTCTCAACATCAAGAACACCGTTTGTCATGGCGCCGAGTCCCATAAAAAGGGTAAGGATATAAAAGAACCCGATGGAAGCAATGGCGACGATGGTTGATTTGCGCGCGTCCTTGGGACTGGGTACCGTATAGTACCGGATAAGAATATGGGGAAGAGCAGAGGTCCCGAAAAACAGCGCGATCATCAGGGAAACAAAGTTCAGCTTGCTCATGAACGTGGAGCCCTCGTCTACTTTGAACTTCACGCCCGGCCGCATGAGCCTTTTACCCGGAGTGGGGTTCTGGGTCCACACGGTGACACTGTTTTCACCGTCGGCAAATTTCTTCTTGGCAAAGCGGACAATTTCACTTTTTTCCAGCGTTTCAAGAAATTTAAACGGTCCGACCGCTCCGGTCTTGTCCACTTCCTTGCCGTCGACAATAATTTTACTCATATGGCCGACCTGGTAGAACTTGCGGTTTTTCTGGGGCTCGCCGTTATAGAGCTTTGTGCCGTCCGGCAGCACTGTCGCGGAAAGGGCCTCTTTCAGAACGCTCTGGCCGCCTTTTGTGCTCAGCTGCCACCAGGTACTTACACCCTCTTTTTCAAGCTTAACCATGCCGGCCTTGCTGTTTTGCCCGGCAATTGTGTAGGAGTTGTCCGCAATAGCGGTCACCTCCCCTGCCGATACCGTGGCCGTGATTGTTTTAAACTCGTGGTACTCATCTGAGGGTTTCAGCTTAAAGCCGTTGGTAAAAAGGCAAATGGTAAGAACGCTTGAAAAAATAATCAGCAGGCCGCCCTTTAAAAACTGCACATAGGTCGTGGATGCCATACCGGCAGTGGCAACAATAAAAATAACGATACCGCCCACAATGATAACACCGACATAGTGTTCAAGTCCCAGCAGCGGTTTCACCAGCGCGCCGGCGCCCACCATCTGGGGAATCAGGTAGCAGACCGAAACAATAAGCGTACTGACGGCCGCCATGAGCTGAATCGCCTTGGAGTTGAACTTGCTGTCCAGGGCGTCGGTAAAGGTATATTTACCCGAGCGTTTCAGGGGCTCGGCCACAACAAAAAGGGCCACAACCCAGCCCGCCAGATACCCGATTGAGTACAGAAAACCGTCATATCCTACAAACGCGATCATTCCGCAGATCCCCAGGAACGATGCTGCTGAAAGATAATCACCGGCAAAGGCAATACCGTTTACGGCCCAGTGAATGGTACCGCCCGCGGCATAGTAGCCCTTTGAGGACTGGGTCCTGGAAGCGAAATATTTTGAAATACCAAGAACTGCTATAACAAATGCTATAAATATGATAACCGCAAGCGCGGATGCTTCATAAATCATTTATTTGCCCTCCCCTGCAGATGCGTTCATTCTATCTTCAGCCGCCGTACACATCGCGTTGTAGATCAGCCCCATGACAATCGCCAGTAAAATCAGCCCGAATCCGTACACTGCTGCCAGGTTGAGCCCGGCAAAAATGATAACACCCATAACCTTCGGGCTGACTGTGTTGATTACCACGAAGCCGGCATATACGATGCAGTATACTATGAACAAGTATATGCCCAGTCGCGCCTTGTATTCAGACGCTCTGTCTTCGCCCCATTCTGATGTCGGTCCATGATCCATTGCTTTCCTCCTCCTTGTTAATTGGTTTATGAAATTAGTTGTTGTGTATAAAATCTAAACACCATGGTGTTTAAAATTTTAACATTGCATGCTGTTCAGGCAATTGGTGTGCCATTGGCACAGAGAAAAGGTAAAAACAATATAACATATTATAATATCATCTTTTTTTGAGGCAAAAGGGGTATTAAAACCTTCATTCACCACACGAATAAAGCAGGTAATTTGTGACATTATGGCAATTTAAGCTATCTTCCGGTTTACCATACTGCCCTCTTGTCAATTCATGGCTTAGCCAACCAAACAGAAAGGACATTCTGACATCCAGCCCTTCAAACACCGCCGTATCAGAAACAGGGGTATCTTAAATTGACATTGACAGTATGTACCCTTTATTTTATACTTCCCAAAATCTTAAAAGGGTCAGAGGGATCTAGGATTCAAGCGAGATGCTGAAAAATTACAAAGAGCTCAAAGTCTGGCAAAAGTCATATTCCTTATGCCTTCTAGATATATAAGATTACAAAAGCATTTCCCAAAGATGAATTGTATGGTTTGACATCACAAATAAGAAGGGCTGCCGTGTCCGTTCCCTCTAATATTGCAGAAGGGTATGGAAGGAAAACAACACCGGAATATTTACGCGGCTTGTACATTGCTTATGGATCACATTGTGAGCTGGAGACTCAAATACTTTTGGCCGCTGATTTAGGCTATATAAAAGAAACTGGGATAAAGGAAGTCTTGGAAGAAATCGCAGAAGTTGAAAGGATGCTGAAAGCACTTATTAAATCTCTAGAAAACAAACACTCGAATCCTTGACTCCTTGAATCCTCGAATCCTTTAAATAATTACATGCACCATGCCTGACCAAAACCTGTTTGTACAGTGGAAATCATTTCTCATACGTATCATTCTTCCTACCAGTCTGACGATAGCGCTCTTTCTGTCGGCCATTTTCCTGATTATAATCCCTGCCATTGAGAAAAACAGCCTTGACCGGAAACGGGAAATGATCCGGGAGCTTACCAACTCTGCCTGGAACATTCTCGCCAAATTCGAATATGACGAACAAAAGGGTCTGCTGACACGGCAGGAGGCACAGAAACGGGCAATCGAACAGATTAAAAACCTGCATTACGGCCAGCAGATGAAAGACTATTTCTGGATTAACGACATGCATCCCAGAATGGTCATCCACCCCTACCGAAGCGACCTGAACGGCAAGGACCTGACCGACTACACCGACCCCAACGGCAAGCGGGTTTTTGTGGAATTTGTGAACGTGGTGAAAAAATCAGGCTCGGGATATGTGCAGTACATGTGGCAGTGGCAGGATGATGAGAATCGTATAGTGCCCAAAATATCCTATGTCAAGGGCTTTACACCCTGGGGATGGGTAATCGGAACGGGCATCTACATCGAAGATGTAAAAGCTGAAATAACCCTTATAACCAGTAATATTATCAAGATATCCCTGTTCATCCTGGCCATTATGGCACTGCTGCTGACAATTATTATCCTCCAGAACTTCAGCACTGAAAAGCAGCGTACCATTGCCGAAAAGGCACTGCGGGAATCGGAAGAAAAATACCGCACCCTAGTGGAGTCCGCCACGGAAGGGATGCTCATGGCACTGGGCGGCAGGTATATCTATTCCAACCAGACCATTGCCAAACTGCTGGAATACAACCAGGCTGAATTCGGTCAGCTGAACCTCTATGAAATATTCGGCGAAGACAAAACCCATCCCGGCTATCAGTTTGCCCAGGACCTCATCGCCGGGAAAACGGTTCCCGAGCGGTTTGAAGCACAGCTGAAAACCAAATCAGGGAACCTTAAAGACGTTATTCTCTCAACCTCCGAAATCTTTGTCGGGGGCAGGATGGGCTTTATTGCCGTTGCAACAGATATCACCCAGCGCAAAGAGGCTGAAGACGCTCTGGAAGAAAGCGAAGAACGCTTCAGGACCCTTGCGAACAATATCAATGTCGGGATTTTTCGCAGGACCATTGAAGACAAACCGCGGTTTGTTGAAGCAAACCCCGCCCTGGTCACCATGCTGGGCTATGACAGCAAGGAAGAGCTTCTTCAGATATCCGTTTTGGATCTGTATGTAAATACCGATGAGCGAAAAAAGGTCAGGCAGAGGGTGAAAAAGGGCGCGCTGAAAAGACAGGTCGTAAAGCTCAAGAAAAAAGACGGCTCAATTTTCATCGCATCAATCTGGGCCGTTATGGTGAGGGACGAAGAGGGCAATGCGCTCTATTTTGACGGTACCATAGAGGACATAACGGACCTCATACATCAGGAGGAAGAGCGGGAGCAGCTGCTTTCACAAATGCAGACCGCCCTTTTTTTCTTAAACCAGCCCCTTTCAACCCTGCGTTTTCAGGAGGTTGTGTCATGCCCGGATGAAACGACGGTCCATGATGCGGTCACCGTACTTACTGATAAAAAAACCGATATTCTTTTAATACAGGACAAACAGGGCGCGGTCGTCGGCGCGCTGACCGATCATGACTTGAGGGAAAAAGTTATGGCCCGGGGGTGCAGGCTGGGAGCCCCCGTTTCAGAGTGCATGTCATCTCCTGTTATAACAATTCCCGAGGATTCATGCATCTTCGAGGCCGGGCTTCTCATGGAGCAAAAGGGCATTTCACACCTGTTTGTCACCGAGTCACGGGGAGACATAACCGGTGTACTTGACCGCAATGATATTACCCCTATCCAGAACTATGCCCCGGCAGTGCTTCTCAAGAAGATACAGGATGCTGCAACCCCTGCCGACATTATTTCACAGAGGCAGTCCATGCCGGCCCTGCTCACCTCAATGATCAACAGCGGTGCGAAAGCACAGTATATCAATCACCTGACGACGATACTCACCGATACCGTCCTGCGCAAGCTTATAGATTTTGCCGTTGCAGAACTGGGCACGCCGCCGGCCCGTTTCAGCTTTTTTATTTTCGGCAGTGAAGGGCGCAAGGAACAGACCCTGCGAACCGACCAGGATAACGCCATTGTGTATGAAGATGTGCCGCAGGAAAAAGAGCAGGCGGCCCATGAATATTTCCTCGCTATGGGCAAAAAGGTTTGTTCCTGGCTCAACGATGCCGGTTATGAATTCTGCGACGGTGACAACATGGCCCAAAACCCCAAATGGTGCAGGCCCATATCAATCTGGAAAAAGTATTTTACCGAATGGATATCCCAGGCAACAGCAGAAGATTTGCTGCAGACAAAAATATTTTTTGACCTGCAAAGCGCCTACGGCGACCAGCGCTTCATAGAGCAATTGCGGAGCCATCTCAATGAGCTGACCTCCCAGCATCCCAGATTTTTCACCCTGCTTGCCAGAAACGTTCTTAACATAAGCCCGCCCCTCGGGTTCTTCGGTAATTTCGTGGTTGAATCGGTGGGGGAACACGGAAAAGCATTTGATATTAAAAGCTCCATGATGCCCATTGTGGACTATGCCAGGATTTATTCCCTCAAACATAAAATTTCAGAAACCAACACACTTGAGCGTTTGACCCAGCTCCACAAGCGCAACATTCTTTCGTCCCAGAATTACCACGAAATGGTACAGGCATATACCTATTTAATGCAGATACGCCTGAGAAACCAGGCAGAGGCCGTCTCGCAGGGAAACAAAACCCCGGACAACTATATCAGCCCGGGCAATCTGACCTATATTGAACAAAAGCTTTTGAAAGAAATCTTTTCCCAAACAAAGAACTTTCAGACAAGGCTCAGCTATGACTTTACCGGCCGTCTGGAGGGAGGAGGCGGCCTGTAATGATACTGCTTGTGTCCGACACCCATTCGTATTTCCAAACAGTCAACGAACAGATTGCGTACGCGGAAAACACCCTGAATGTTCCCGTTTCCTGTGTCATTCATCTCGGCGATTTCGGCATTTACAAATCAAATCTGCATGATTTCTTCACCAAGCAGAAAGCACGGTTTGAACGGCCGCTGTACTTCATTGAAGGCAACCATGAAGATTTCGTCGGATTTCCCTGGCTCACAAAGAAATATAAAGAATATTTCACGCATCTCCCGCGCTGTACAATAAACACCATAGGAGGATACCGTTTTCTGTGCCTGGGGGGTGCGGACTATATGGACTCAATGGTCACGCAGCAGGGTGCGGTGATTTCAGACAAGCACATTGACAAATGCCTTGCCCTCGCACCGGAGGAGGTCGATATAATCCTCACCCACGACTGCCCCAGAGGAATCGGTGTTCCCAACACACCGGGATTCGAGCATTACGGTGAAACGGGCTTTTCACGCAGCGAGGAGCTGATTGCCCATTTCAAGCCGAAGCTCTGGCTGTTCGGCCATCACCACAAGTGGTTTCAGTTTCAGGACAGCCATACGGCATACTACGGTCTGGGTTCAAGCTGGCGGGGCTTCGGACTGCTGGATGACAACTTCCAGGTACAATTTGTAAAAAACGACATTAACCTTCCCCATGAAGAGACGCTTTTTGAAAAGCTGCTGGCCAAATTCAAGCTTACCAGACCAAATATCGCACCGCGGTAGGTCAGCCTGCAGGCGAACAAGCCGACAAGCGAGCAGGCTGACTGCAGCATCGGCGGCTGTGTCGTTATTTCTTTTCTAAAATGAGACTTTCATATTGTGTCATTCCCGTGGAAACGGGAATCCGGAAACCTTACTTCCTAAATCCCTTGGGCAGGGTTCCGGGCGTTATATCGTCGTCGAAGAAAAAACCGTCATCTCCGGGGTCCTCTTCAATGTGCAGCTGGAGTTCTCGTGCTTTCTCAATGTATGAACCCCGGGCAAGCCGCATTTCATCCTGTGCGGTAACGATGATCGCCGCTTCTCCTTCAACAGGGCACTGCTCCTCGCAAAATCCGCAGCCGTTACATTTATTGTCCACTACAAAGGGCCGCCTGAAGCCCTTTTCCCACCTGAAGACAATTGCATTATAGGGACACTGCTCATCACAAATCAGACAAAGTTTGTCTTCTTCCCACACAAGACACCGCTTCTCGTCGATAACTGCGGTCCCGATCTTGGCATGCTTCTTTTCTTCCAGCGTAAGGTTCCTGATTGCACCCGTAGGACAAACCGTACCGCACAGCTTGCATGTCTGATCACATCCCGCAAGCCGCGCAAAAAGGCGCGGCGACCATATGCCTTCCAGGCTGCTTTCAAAAAGACACGGCTGCAGCGTATTGGTTGGACACACCTTCATACACTCGCCGCAGCGGACACACAGGCGCAGAAATGTCTGTTCAGGAACTGAGCCCGGGGGCCGCAAAAGCCGGCGGCGCATCGTGGCAGAGGCAGGCATTGCCCTGAATGCACAGGCTGCCAGCACGCCCCCCGCAGTGGCAAGTACAGCTCTCCTTCCGGCAGCAGCACCTGATGGTTGGGGAGCAACGAACAGGGGAGCACCCGGGGGAAAAGAAATTGCTTGCTGAGGGCATATGGAAGCGCATGTACCGCACAGTATGCACTCATCCTCGCGGGTCGTGCGGGGCTGCGGTGCAACAGCACCCATGGGGCAGTCCTGGTAGCATTTCATGCAGCTGTTGCATGCAGTTCCCACATGCCGCCTGACCGCTCTGAACCGTGCCAGAAGTCCCAGGAGTGCGCCCAGGGGGCAAAGATATCTGCACCAGAAGCGATGGGTAAAGAAATTCAAGATAAAAACAAACAGAAAAAGCACAAACGTTATCCCGCTTTTCAGAAAGATGGGCTGGTGAAAGTGTTTATGCGCGAGATATACAAGATTGAATGTATCAGCTGCGGGGCGCACAGCGTCCAGGCCGAGATTGGCCGTAAAAACTGCTGCGGGATTCAAAAGAAAGGTATACGCACGGGTCAAAAAAGCGATGGGATCAAACAGATATGCCAGGTTTACACCGAACAGCGCGCATGCAACAAGAAAGGTAAGAATATAATATTTTACACTGCACAACTGATATCTTTTTTTTTTACGTGCTATCCGTCCCGCCAAATCAAACAGGGTCCCCAGCGGGCACACATACCCGCAAAAAAACCGTCCCGCAAACAGTGCGCTGACAACAACAGTCAATGAGAGCAGCAGATTATAATGAAGGTGCCGTGAAGCAATACAGGACAAAACGGCAACCAGGGGATCAATTCTCAGAAAAAGGTCACCGGGTACCGGTACTGTTTCTCCCCAGCCATTACAAAAAAACAGAAGCGTAAACACGCCAAGAAACAGCAGCTGTATACCGGTTCTCATGCATCGGCCTTCAGCACGGAAACTTCCTGCAGGTTTAACGTGCCCAGGCCCATACTGTGGGCCGCCGCAATATGTTCTACCTGGTTTCCGGTAAACCGTTGATCATACCAGTCGGCAAGGCTTACTCCCATGGCGTCAACCGCAACAGGGTCTGTGCCGGCAACAATGGTTCGCGGCCGTGTTACTTTTCCGGGACCGGCCGGCCCCCCGGTGACCATTGCACGGGATGCGTCAAGAACGGTGAGGTCTATCTTCACGGCAGACGTAAGGTCTGCAATGGCCTGGTTAATATCAACGCTCGTATGAAAATATTTCCGGTCCCAGACGATCCCCATCAGGTTCTTCATACCCAGGGTAACGCCGGTGGTGGTGTGAGACTTGGCACAGGGTATATTTATGAAAACATCACCGTCCAGAACATCCTTGATTATTTTAGCTGTGCGCAGGGCCTTTGCCCTGCTGACAGTGACCGCACGAAAAAATTTTTCCTCATTAACCGCAAACGTATAAACATTTTTAATACCCTTGCACGCCGCTTCTATGCCGGTCAACTCGAGACATTTTTTTGGACGGTTTATGGTATGGTCGAGAACCAGCACTTCTCCTGCCCCCGCATCAAGACACATCCGGGCAATGGTTGCCACAACATCCGGATGGGTATTGGCACCCGTGTCGGGAGTTCTGGCCCAGGACATATTGGGTTTCATGACAACCCGCTGACCCCTTTTAACAAAGTTACCCATACCGCCGAGAAGTTCCAGTGCTTTCCGGGTGGCCGGCACGGTATCCCCGGTCACCATTGACAGCGTTGTTGTAGGCTTTGGTGCTGCCAGACTCTGAAACGGGCTATGCAGCGAAGCGGGAACCCCGAGCGCCAGCCCCACGGCAGCACCCTTTTTGACAAAATCTCTGCGGGTAATTTTCATGGATGTCCCTCCGTAAAGAGTAGTTAATTAGCTGAATAGGCGATTTGTTGAATAGGAAAGACTGTAAACTAATCAACTAATACACTATTCAACTACTTGACCAATCAACTGTATTACTAATATATTCTGTTCTCCGTGCCGTTAAGCAGGCGCTTTATGTTTGATGTGTGCTTGAAAAAAATCAAAAAAGCCATAGCAATGCTTAAAAGCACGGTGGAGGAGGGGAAGGAAAAAATCAGCAGCACAACCGGCATGGAAGCTGCAGCAGTCAGGGACCCGAGAGATACACAGCGCCACAACGCAACTACTGCTGCAAAAAGAATGATCTCAATGGGCAGTATCAGCGGTGCTACATAAAGCAATACACCAAAGGCCGTTGCAACCCCCTTTCCTCCTCTAAAGCCCAAATAGACTGGGAAAAGATGCCCTAAAAACGTCGCAAAACCGAACACAGCGGTTGCCCACATGGATGAAAAAATCCATGCCCCGACACATACGGGAAGAAATCCCTTGAGAACATCCCCGGCAAACGTGATAATACCTAACTTCTTTCCCAGCACCCGGGTTACATTAGTTGCACCGATATTACCGCTGCCGGCCTGCCGGATGTCCTGCTTGTGAAAAAACTTTGCCAGTATCAGCCCCGTTGGGATAGAGCCTGCAAGATAGGAAGCGACGATAAAAAGTACAATAGAAACAGTCATAAAAAAACAGGATTAAAGGATTCGAGGGGTCAAGGATGCAAGAGTTTTAAACTGAATTCTGACTCCTGTATTCTGAATTCTGTTTGTACATTTCGGCATCCCCGGGATGTATCCCATATCACAGATCACAGATCTCACATCACTAATACCGGTAATGGTCCGTCTTATACGGTCCGTCTACGGGCACGCCGAGGTAATCTGCCTGCTCCTGGGTAAGCCGGCTGAGCTTCACACCAAGCCGTTCAAGATGCAGCTGTGCGACCTCCTCGTCAAGCTTTTTGGGCAGCGTATAGACCTTCTTTTCATGCTGCTTTGTTGCCAGCGCTATCTGTGCAAGGCACTGGTTCGTAAAGCTGTTGCTCATCACAAAGCTCGGATGCCCGGTGGCACAGCCCAGATTTACCAGGCGGCCCTCTGCCAGCACGATAAGCGACCGGCCCGACGTCAGTGTCCACTTGTCGACCTGGGGTTTAATGTTTTCTTTTTTACACGAGGGATTGTCGTCAAGATAGGACATCTCAATTTCACTGTCAAAATGCCCGATGTTACATACAATGGCCTCGTTTTTCATCTGCTCCATATGCGCGCCGGTTATGACATGATAATCGCCTGTTGCCGTTACAAAAAGATCTGCTTCAGAAACCACCTCTTCCATGGTTTTGACTTCATAGCCGCTCATAACAGCCTGCAAAGCACAAATGGGATCTATTTCTGTTACAATTACCCGGGCGCCGTAACTGCGCAGTGATTCTGCGCACCCTTTTCCGACATCGCCGTATCCAAGAACCACACACACTTTGCCGGCAAGCATAATATCAGTAGCCCGTTTAATACCGTCGGCCAGTGACTCCCGGCACCCGTACAGGTTGTCGAATTTTGATTTTGTAACCGAATCATTAACGTTAATTGCGGGAAACAGCAGTTCTTTGCCGGCCATCATCTGATAAAGCCTGTTTACACCGGTTGTTGTTTCCTCGGAGACACCGCGTATGCTGGAGGCTATTGTTGTCCAGTGTTGAGGGTCCCGCTTGAGACTTTCCCCCAGCCGTTCCATAATGATTTCCATTTCCCGGTGCGCATAGTGCTTTTCAAGCAGTGACGGATCTTTCTCTACCTTTGCCCCCTGATGGACAAACAGGGTTGCATCGCCGCCGTCGTCAACAATCAGATTGGGGCCTGACCCATCCGGCCAGGTCAGCGCCTGTTCCGTGCACCACCAGTATTCCTCAAGGCTCTCCCCCTTCCACGCAAAGACTTTTGCCGTTTGTGCCGCGGCTATGGCCGCTGCCGCGTGGTCCTGGGTTGAAAATATATTACAGGATGCCCAGCGTATATCGGCACCAAGCTCATACAGGCTCTCTATGAGCATTGCCGTCTGGATGGTCATGTGCAGGCTCCCGGTCACTTTTAGCCCCTGCAGGGGTTTTTGGGGTCCATATTTTTCACGAACTGCCATAAGCCCCGGCATCTCGTTTTCAGACAATTCCATCTCTTTTCTGCCCCATTCGGCAAGGGAAAGGTCCTGTACTCTGTGCGGTAAAGCAAGGTCCAGGGGCATTACGTTTACTGTACTCATTGTATCCTCCGTCAAATTTAATGTAAGACCGTAAACAGATGCTGTGTCCTTTGATACTATCCGGTTACAAAAAAATGTCAATCTGTTTTAAAAACATAAAAAAAGTCATTGCGGGGGTTAGCGAAGCAATCCGGATAGTATGATAACGGGATTGCCGCGGTGCTTTATTACGAGCTCCTCAATAGTACTTCTTGTCTCTTCGAGATGATAACAGGGTTGCTTTTATCCGGTTATAATGATAGCTTAATCGATTAATAAATAATTTTACTGTCTATAGGTAATAACATATATGGACAGCATTGCAAACGCACCCAACGGGTTCTGAACACACTGATCCACAGCGAAAGCTCTGAGTACAACATCATGCAAAAAACCATTAAATACCTCAGGGAACTTGAAGCCTTCATCGATGAGGGGCAGGAACTAAAAATCCTTACCCTGATTTCGAGAATTCATCCTGATGATATTGCAGACCTGTTGGACTCTCTGGAAGAAGACAAGAGGCTTAAACTGTTCAGGCTTCTGGACGTGGAAACCGCCTCCGACGTGATTATGGAAATGGGGGAAATTTCCCGGGATCTCATTCTTGAAGATATTTCTCCCGAGCGCCTCACCCAGATCGTCGATGACATGCCTTCTGATGACGCTGCGGACCTTATCGGCGACCTGCCTGATGAACAGGCACAGGACATTCTCCAGAAAATCGACAAGGAAAAATCCCGTGAGGTCCAGCGCCTGCTTGAGTACCCCGAGGATTCCGCGGGCGGCATCATGCAGACGGAGCTGATTTCAGCAATCCGGGATGCCACGGTAAAGGAAACCATTGAGCTTATTCGTGAATTTTCAGAGGGAGTGGAAGACCTCCATAATGTATTTGTAATAAATAAAAATTCACAGCTTGTGGGCATACTTCCTCTTCGCAAGCTTATACTGGCAAAGGAGGACACTTCTATTGAAAACATAATGGATCCGTCGGTAATCTACGCAACCGCAGATATGGATCAGGAGGAGGTTGCGGGCATCTTCAGAAAATATGATATGATTTCACTGCCGGTAGTGGACAACGACATGCATATCCTGGGCAGAATTCTTTTCGATGATATTCTCGATGTCATTGAGGAAGAGGATTCCGAGGACATCTTTCGGATGGCCGGTATTTCCGAAGAGGAAGATATTGTTTACAGCGGGGCAACCCTGCAAGTGTGCATGACCCGCCTTCCCTGGCTTGCCTTCATACTTTTCGGCACACTGCTGAGCGGGTATTTCCTCTGGCTCTATCAATCGACATTGACGGAACTCCTTGCCCTGATTACTTTTGTCCCGGTCATATGTGCCATGAGCGGTAATGTGGGAGTACAGTCAACCTCTATAGTAATCAGGGGCCTTGCTATAGGGAAAATCGACTTTCTGAATTTGAGAAAACTGGTTGCTAAAGAACTCGCCGTGGGAACACTGATCGGGCTCGTCTGCGCCGTAGTAGGTGGCCTGATAGGCTATATATGGCATCACAATATGGTGCTCGGCATTTCCATATTTCTTGCCATGTTTATAACAATCGCCTTTGCAGCGTTAGTGGGAATAGTGACCCCGCTGCTTTTTAAGAAAATTAAAATTGATCCCGCAGTTGCTTCAGGAGCCCTGGTTACCACCACGGCTGATATTATTGCCATAAATATCTATTTCATTCTGGCCGCATTTCTTATGAAAGTTCTTGTTTGATTTTTGCATCATTACAGCTTATAAATTATATGAGTTGCCCCGGGCCGAATAAACGGGATGAAAAAGATTGACGGCTCCGTAAAACGTCACCGGTTGTGTCATTGCGAGGAGCAAAGCGACGAAGCAATCCCTTTAATGCAAAGATGTATGCAAGCAGAGATTGCTTCCATTCTCCGCAGCAGCCTGCTACGGAGGACGGGTCGCTTCGCTCGCAATGACCATTTTTTCGCTGTTTTACGGGATCATCAAAATTGAAAAAGCAATACAACATCAAGGCGTAGTAAGAAATTATAATGCCGCATCTATCAACACCCGCAGTTGTTCTGCAAACAATGGATTATGCCGAATGGGACAGGATTGTATCCCTGTTTACGCAGGATTTCGGCAGACTAAAGGGAATTGCAAAAGGTGCCAAGCGAAGCCAAAAAAGGTTCGGCAGCGCGCTTGAACCCTTTACCCATGTTGTTGTTGATTTTGTCGACAGAGAGCACCACGGTCTCACACGGCTTGAGCGGTGCCGTATTATACATTCGGTTCCGGAAATAGCACAGGACATAAGAAAGGTTGCACTGGGGAACTATTTTCTTGAGCTGGTACATACATTAACACCGGAGCGGGAAAAGAATCCCGAGGTCTTTTCGCTGCTGCTTCATTTTATTGACCTGATCAATCAGGAAACATTTCGCGAAGAGCTCATGAGAATATTTGAGCTCAAGCTTTTTACCCTGCTCGGCTACCAGCCTCAGTTTTTGTCCTGTGTCGTCTGCGGAAGCAGTTTTGATCTTAAGGAGAACTATAAGTTTTCAATAAAGCAGGGGGGTATTGTCTGCTCCCGCTGCCAGGGCCGGCATGCGGGCCTTTTACCTCTTTCCAGGGGTACCATCAGGATATTCCAGCAGGCACAAAATCTTTCTCTGCTGAAACTGAACAGGATCTTTTTTTCCCGAACCGAACATGAAGAGGGAAAGGTTATTTTTGGTAAGTTTCTGGAGTATCATATCGGGAAAAGGCCGAAATCACTTGATATACTGGATCAATTAACATAAATAGTGAGGGGACATGCACTGTGAGATGTGTGCATATCCCGCATCGCAAATCCACATCTCACTACGTTGGAGGACAGATCGTGACCTTTCAGGAACTCGTTTTGGCGCTTCAGAACTTCTGGGCTCAAAAAAAATGTATAATCCAGCAACCATATGATATTGAAGTTGGTGCCGGCACCTTCAATCCTGCAACATTCCTGAGATCACTGGGCCCTGAGCCCTGGAATGTTGCCTATGTAGAACCGTCCCGTCGCCCCACCGACGGCCGCTATGGGGAAAATCCGAACCGTCTGCAGCATTATTACCAGTTTCAGGTTATCATGAAACCATCGCCCTTGGACATACAGGAGCTGTATCTTGATAGTCTGAAAAGCCTGAACATCAACACCCTTGATCACGATATCCGTTTTGTTGAAGATGACTGGGAATCGCCCACCTTGGGTGCATGGGGACTTGGATGGGAAGTGTGGCTCGACGGAATGGAGATAACGCAGTTTACCTACTTTCAGCAGGCCGGCGGGATTGATCTGAAACCTATTTCCGTTGAAATAACCTACGGTATTGAACGCATTGCCATGTACCTCCAGAAGATCGACAATGTGTACGATCTTGAATGGACAAACGGCATAACCTACGGAGACGTGCACCACCAGAGTGAAGTAGAATTCTCAACATATAACTTTGAGAAATCAAATCCCGACATGCTCTTCACCCTGTTTAATATGTATGAGAAGGAGTCCAATGATGTTCTTGAGCAGGGGCTGGTACTGCCCGCCTATGATTACTGTCTAAAGTGCTCCCACGCGTTCAACCTGCTTGAAGCCCGGGGAGCCATCAGCGTAACTGAACGGACCGGCTATATCGCCAGAGTACGAAACCTTGCCCGCGGCGTTGCAGAGGCATATCTCAAACAGCGTGAAGAGCTCGGATTTCCCCTTTTGAAAGAGCCAGGTTCTTCATCCGGTTGAAAAGCTGTTGATGTATGCAGCATTTCTGCAAACCCGGAATACAAAGCACTGTTGCGGCGCACTAATTAATAATTTATTACGTATTAAGGGATCGAACAATGACCGAAGATTTACTTCTTGAGATAGGAACTGAGGAAATACCTGCTGCGTTTATGCCCAATACCCTTGCTTCCATGAAGGACCTTGTGGAAAAGCAGTTGCTGGACAAAAGAATTTCCTTTAGCGACATTACGACATACGGCACCCCGCGACGCATCATACTCGTTGCCCGGGGAGTTGCCGCATCCCAGGAAGACCTGGTGACCCAAAAAATCGGGCCCGGTAAAAAAATAGCCTATGACCAGGACGGCAACCCGACCAAAGCAGCAATCGGATTTGCCAAAGGACAGGGGATTGATGTCGACAAGCTCGGCACCGTGAAAACCGAAAAGGGTGTTTACATCTGCGCCGAGATAAAAGAACAGGGCGTTCAAACGGCAACACTGCTGCCTGAGTTGCTCACAGGAATTATCAATTCCCTGCCGTTTCCAAAATCCATGCGATGGGGTGACCTTGACATACGCTTTGCACGGCCCATTCACTGGATCACGGCCCTTTTCGGCAACACAACGGTACCGTTCACTATAGGAAACATTCAGTCCGGAAACACTACCCGTGGGCACCGATTCATGTCTCCCGGACCGATAACGGTTTCCGGCATTACTGAGTACCTTGAGAAACTGAAAAAAGCGCACGTTATCGTCGATCCCGATGAACGCAAAAAAATCATTGCGGATAACATCAGGGAGCATTCCCGATCAGCAGAAGGCGTTCCCGACACCGATGAAGATCTTCTTGATGAAGTTACCTGGCTGGTAGAATCCCCCTATCCGGTAGGGTGCCGTTTCGATGAGGAATATCTTGCGCTTCCTGCTGAAGTACTGCTCACAACCATGAAAAAGCATCAGCGATACTTTCCCGTGCTTGGTCCCGGCGGCAAACCCCTTTCCACGTTTATCGCCGTTAATAATACCGATACTACCGATCCCGCGGTTGTCGTCAACGGACATGAGCGGGTTTTGCGGGCCCGCCTTGCAGACGCCCGGTTCTTCTATGCCGAAGATCAGAAAAAATCACTTGACGCCATGACGGAAGATTTAAAAACCGTCGTATTTCAGTCACAGCTGGGCACTTCCTATGAAAAGGTGATGCGCTTTCAAAAACTTGCTCTGCTGGTGGCGGATGAGCTTAAAAAAGCGGACCTAAAGCCTCTGATTGAGCGCTCATCCTATCTGTGCAAGGCCGACCTGGTTTCGGAAATGGTCGGCGAGTTTCCCGAGCTCCAGGGCATTATGGGCAGGGAATATGCAAAGCTGGCAGGAGAACCGGAGGGGGTTGCACAGGCAATATACGAGCACTATCTGCCCAGGTTTGCCGGCGACGTACTGCCTGCAACCGATATAGGGGCAACGGTGAGTATTGCCGACAAACTTGACACCATTGCCGGCTGCTTCGGTGTAGGGCTCATCCCCACGGGCACCGCTGATCCCTACGCCCTCAGACGGCAGTGTCTGGGTATCATAAATATTATTCTCCATAAAAAATATACCCTTTCCCTTGCCGTTCTGGTTGAGCGAGCTGTATGCTTACTGGAAACCAAAATAAACAGGTCCCCTGAAGATATCCACAAAGATGTTCTTGCCTTTTTCAGCGGACGTCTTGTGAATCTGTTGACGTCACAGGGACGTTCTTACGACGCGGTTGATGCGGTGCTGTCGCTGGGTATAGATGACCTGACCGACAGCGCACATAGAATAGAGTCCCTGGACCAAATGAAACAGGACCCCGATTTTGAATCCCTTGCAATATCCTTCAAACGTGTGGTAAACATACTTGCCGATACGGCGGCGGGCAGTGTTGATGCCGGCCTGTTTGAGACCGAAGAAGAAAAAAACCTGTACGGCAAATACACCGAGATAAACGGCAGGGTACAGCAGCTCATAGAGCAAAAAAGCTACTCTGACGCCCTTAAGGTTATCTCTACTATCAGGGAAGCCGTTGACGGTTTTTTTGATAATGTTTTGGTTATGGCAAAAGACGAGAAGGTCAAACAGAACAGGCTTGCGCTGTTGCATGCAATAAGTTCGCTCTTTACAAATTTTGCAGACTTCTCAAAAATCTCCTCAGAATAACATTAATAGGGAGGATTATTGTTATGGCAAAGTATGTCTATTTTTTCGGAGGCAAGAAGACCGAGGGGAAAGCGGCGATGAAGGAAGTGCTCGGCGGCAAGGGGGCAAATCTGGCGGAAATGTCCAATTTAGGCATGCCCGTACCGCCCGGATTTACCATTACCACCAAAGCATGCCAGGCATATTATGAAAATAAAAAGAAATGGCCCGCGGGGTTAAAACAGGAAATCAAAAAAAATCTCCGGAAGCTTGAAGTGTTTATGGGCGCAAAGCTCGGCGATCCGAAAAAGTCTCTGCTGGTATCGGTGCGCTCAGGCGCAGCCGTATCCATGCCCGGCATGATGGATACGGTGCTCAATCTGGGACTGACCGAGAAAGTCATTGAGGGACTTGCCGCCCGCGCGGGCAACGTGCGCTTTGCCTGGGACTCATACCGCCGATTCATACAGATGTTCGGGGACGTTGTGATGAACGTGCCCCACGATGACTTTGAGCATGTACTGGAGCAGAAGAAAAAAAGGGTCGGCGCAAAAGCCGACACCGACCTGACAACAGAAGATTTGATAGACGTCGTTAAACAGTATAAAGCCGTTTACAAGAAACACGCACGGCAGAACTTTCCCACTGATCCCATGGTCCAGTTGGAAAAATCAATTAACGCCGTTTTTACCTCATGGAACAATGATCGCGCAATTAAATACCGGGAGCTCAATGACATCAAAGGTCTGATGGGTACCGCGGTGAATGTCCAGGCCATGGTCTTCGGCAACATGGGGGAAACATCGGGAACGGGTGTCTGTTTCAGCCGCGATCCTTCAACCGGCGCAAACAAATTCTACGGTGAATACCTTATGAATGCCCAGGGCGAGGACGTGGTTGCCGGCATCAGGACGCCTGAGCCTATGTCCGTGATGGCGAAAAAGAAACCCGCCTCCTACAAAGAGCTTGTCTCATACCGCAACAGGCTGGAGAAGCATTATAAAGACATGCAGGACATGGAGTTTACCATTCAGGAGGGCACGCTCTACCTGCTCCAGACCCGCTCGGGCAAACGCACTGCGGCGGCTGCGGTAAAGATCGCTGTTGACATGGTAAAGGAAAGGCTTATCAGCAGGGAAGAAGCACTGTTGCGCGTTGAGCCGGAACAGCTCGACCAACTGCTTCACCCCACCTTTGACGCGAAGGCTGAAAAAAATGCCCCGCTCTTGGCCAAAGGCCTGCCGGCATCCCCGGGTGCCGGTAGCGGTAAAATCGTATTTAATGCTCATGACGCGGAAGCCTGGGCTGAACGGGGAGAAAAAACAATTCTTACCCGCATTGAAACATCACCCGAAGACATCGCCGGGATGAATGCTGCAGCCGGTATTATTACGTCCCGCGGCGGTATGACATCCCACGCTGCAGTTGTGGCCAGGGGTATGGGAAAATGCTGTGTGGCCGGTGCCGGTGATCTGAACATCAACTATAAAACGAAAACAGTCAAGGTCAACGGTTCTGTTTTAAAAGAAGGTGATTTTCTGTCCATCAACGGTTCTGCCGGCAGCATCTATAAAGGCGCTATTAAAACCGTTGATCCGAAGCTGTCGGGAGACTTCCGCACCCTTATGAACTGGGCGGACGAAGCCAGGCGCCTGGGCGTCAGAACCAATGCAGATACGCCCAAAGATGCCGAAACCGCAGTTAAATTCGGCGCGGAAGGCATCGGCCTCTGCCGCACCGAACACATGTTCTTTGATGAGGACAGAATCGTTTCAGTAAGAAAAATGATAATGGCGGAAGACACCCCTACACGGGAGCAAGCACTTAAGGAGCTGCTCCCGCTGCAGCGCAGGGACTTTGAAGGCATCTTCAGGGCCATGAAGGACCGACCGGTTACCATACGGCTCATCGACCCGCCTCTTCATGAATTCGTCCCCCACGATGATGCCTCACAAAAAGAAATGGCGAAAGCCTTGAACGTGTCCGTTCAAACAGTAAAAGCAAAGGTAGAGGACCTTCAGGAATTCAATCCCATGCTCGGTCACCGCGGATGCCGTCTTGGAATCAGTTATCCTGAAATAATTAAGATGCAGGCCCGTGCCGTCATTGAAGCCGCCATCAATGTCAAAAGGAAAAACCGTATTAATGTCCATCCCGAGATCATGATACCGCTGGTGGGTGAGCTAGGAGAGCTGGAAATCTGTAAGAACGTCATCGAGGAGACAATTCAGGAAGTCTTCAAACAGAAAAAGATCAAGATATCCTATCTGATCGGCACCATGATTGAGGTGCCCAGGGCGGCCCTCATTGCCGATCAGATAGCCGGCGAGGCTGAATTCTTCTCCTTCGGCACCAATGACCTGACACAGATGACCTGCGGCTTCAGCCGGGATGATGCCGGCAAATTCCTCAAAGAATATGTTGCAAAGGGCATCTTTGAAAAAGACCCGTTCCAGGTCCTGGACCAGGAGGGTGTCGGTCAGCTGGTTGAGATGGGTATTCGGAAAGGACGATCCGCCAGGAAGAATCTCAAAGTGGGTATCTGCGGCGAGCACGGCGGTGAGCCAAGCTCCGTGGGGTTCTGTCACCGGGCCGGGCTGAACTACGTGAGCTGCTCACCCTTTCGGGTGCCCATTGCCCGTCTTGCTGCTGCCCAGGCGGCTATCATTGAAAAACAGGCAACAAGGAAAAAGAAAAAGTAAGTATCAACATTTTAAATAATCATAAAAGGCTCTGCTGCATATGTAGCAGAGCCTTTTTGACTCGCATATTACACATTGTCTCACTACAGATGAGAAACAAGTCCAACTGGAGGCTGCATAAAAAAATCCCCCATACCCCCTTTATAAAAGGGGGCAATTACTATTTTTATGAAAGCAAACAGCCGAATTCAGCAGCATCAGAAGTCCCCCTTTGAAAAGGGGGATTTAGGGGGATTGTAGATAAGTTATATATTTCTCCAAATTGTTTCCATCACTCCTTCGATATTTAAAAAAACCTCTCTATCAGAAAACCTTAAAACTTTTAATCCCTGTTTTGACAGGTATGCTTCACGTACGCTGTCTCTATGTTTTCCATCCTGTGTATAATGCTGTCCTCCATCTAGTTCGACTACAAGGTTTGCCTTTGCACAATAAAAATCAACTATATAGTTTCCTAGTATCTTTTGACGATAAAACTGAAGACCTTTAATCTGTTTGCCCCGTATTTTCGCCCAGAGAAATTTTTCGGCATCAGTCATATTTTTTCTGAGATTTCTGGAAAGCTCTTTCAATTTTTGATTATAATAAAGCAAAGAAACCTCTCTGTCCTCGACAGTAGCCTGCAACGCAAGTTAAAAAATTTTCTTCAACAATCCATCTTTTATGCCTTGATGGGTTTAATAATAATACGGACTCGTCTGTTCATCTGGCGACCCGCCTTTGTTTTGTTAGTCGCAATGGGTTTTGACTCGCCGAAGCCGACGGTTCTGATGCGGGCAGGGGCTACTGCCCTGGCGACAAGTACCTTTTTTACCGACTTCGCACGACGCACAGACAGTTTCTGATTATACTCTTCAGAGCCGGTGCTGTCGGTGTGCCCCTCAACCAGTATCGTTGTCTTGGGATATTTGTTTAAAACGTGCGCGACCCGGTCGACCTCATCATATGCTCCCGGCTTTAAAACGGCAGAATCAACATCGAAAAGCACCTTCGCCTTGAACGTAACGGCAAGGACATCCTGATCACGCTGAACACTTGCAGATTCAACATCGGCAAGAGCGGCACGCATCTCCTTTTCCTGATTATCCATATACCGCCCTATGGCGGCGCCGGTCAATCCCCCTGCAACGGCACCGGCTCCTGCCCCGATCAGGGTGCTTTCCGTATCACCGCCTATCGCCTGCCCGAGCACGGCACCGGCCGCCGCGCCGATACCTGCTCCCCAAACTCCGCCCTTTTGGGTCTTGTTCATTCCCGCACAGCCGGAAACAAGTAAGGACACCAAAAACATCGCCAGCAATCCCTTTTTCATAACAACCTCCTTAAAAATTTATCGTATGTACTTTGTTTCATTATTTAACAGACTTGGAGGATCATACTGCTGAATTGTTTATCGGCCGGCAGGCTTGCAGGCCGACAAGCGAACAGGGTGAACACTCAATCAAAATACCCAAGTCTTCTCAGCCGTTCCTCCACAATTTTTTCCTGGCCTGCTGTGTAGGGAATAGACTTTGCTGCTTTATAGCGGGACCTGTTCTCATTGAGACCCGACTGGCCGCTTTTAAACAGGGGAAGAACCCTGCCGTCCATATCCTCAGGAACAGAAAAACCGAAAAATGAAAGTATGGTCGGACATATATCCTGAATTGAAGGCTTCTGAAGCAGGCAGTCTTCCAGCATGTCACCCGAAAACAGGGCAACACCCTCCTGCCGGTGTGAACCGCTCATGCTTAAAAGACGTGCTCCCGAAAGTTGTTCATTGCTTAATGCTGTAAACGGACCTGTGTCCGTAAAATTTCTGTACGGAAGACACAGGTATGAATAGCCGTTGTCCGTTTGCAGATCAAGAATGATGTCGGGAGCAAGGTACACATAATCTCCGCTGAACAGATCTTCACGCTTCCATGCGCATCTCACGATAGGACGACCTGATACAGGGTCCTGCCACGCTGTAATTTTTTCGATAATTTGGTCCCTGGCCGCTTCATAGTCGTTGCCCGGTTCAACGATCCCTGCCGGCTCTCTTCCCTTGAGGTTGATATGAATACTCGGAAAATAGTTCATATCTTCGGAAAATGCTATTGTTCTGTTCCATACAATACCGCTGAAGCGGGACCGTGATTCCATCCTTTGGGCTACATTCTTTAAAACCGTTCTGAATACTTTTTCCTGCACCTGGTGGGGCAGGCAGGCAAGCCCTGCCGTTTTAAACCGCTGCAGTGTTCTGTCGGCAAAAGATGCCTGCTCCTGGATATCCAGAAACCCTTCATCTGCAAGCCACCGGTTCAGGGATATGGCCTTTGTTCCGATTCCCCCAAAGCCGTGATCGGATACAATAACAACCGTTGTATCCTCCCATAGATTATCCAGGAACCGACCGATAACAGTGTCAAGCTGCTGATATACCCCGGGGATAACAGCGGACAGGACGGCGTGGGGCATATATCGCGGTGAGCCGCTGTCATAGAATTTCCAGAAATGGTGTGATGCTGTGTCGGTCTCGCCAAAAACTGCCGTAAAGCAGTCCCATGGTTCTTTCCTGTAGAGATAGAGCGCCGTTTCAGCCCGCTTCGCAAGACCACTGCTTATTTTTTCAGCCGCGTCCTCATACCAGCCGGCATCCATAACGTTCTCAAGCACATCTGAAATAGCATAGCCGCCGCAATGCTGCTTTATGTCCCGGTAAAGGCCGCGAGGACTGACAAAGGAGGAATCAATGCTCCGGGCAACAGGAGAATCAAAACCGCTGATCATGAACCCGTTAATATCCTCCGGCGGATATGTTGCAGGAACCCCCATCACCCCAACCCGCAAGCCAGCACTGCTCAACAGCTGCCAGAAAGATTCAACCTTTCTGAAAGAGGCGTTAACAAAGCGGACCCGGTATGTCCCGGGAACTTTTTCGGTAAAATCAAAGATGCCGTGCTTTCCGGGATTTTTCCCCGTGAAAAAGGTGGTCCACGCCGGGAATGTGGCAGGCGGAAGGGTTGAGTACAGGGGAGCACCTGTGCCGTTTTTCATGAGGTGGCTGAACGCGGGAAGGCGGCCCCGGGCGGCAAGGGGCGCAATGATATCCCAGGTAGCCCCGTCAAGACCGATGATCAGGAGTCTTCTCTTATTCGACATAGCCCAGTGCTTTCAGCCGTTGCCGGGTTGCTTCATCCATTTCCCCTTCCTGGGCGGCATAGGCTGTTTTCTTTATGGATGCAGCAACGGCTTCAATCTCCTTGCGAAGCCGTGCTGCCTCTGCAGGATACTGCGCTGCAACATTTTTGGTCTCGCCCGGATCCTGCATGATATCAAACAGCATGACCGGCTCGATCATACGTGGGCTTCCTTCCTGTGTCACGATGAGCTTCCACCTGTCTGTGCGAAGTGATTCGATCACGTTATGCTCATGATCCTCTTCAGAAAAAACGGGCCCCTCAGGGGGATCACCAGAGGAAAAAACATTTTTACCCTGCATTGCCGCCGGAACGGTGCCGCCGGCAGCCTCTATTATCGTCGGGGCGGCATCAAGGCTCCTGACCAGACGGCTATCAGACGTACCCCCGTCTTTCCCCTTGGGAAGCTTAATGATAAGGGGGACATGAATCTGTTCCTCAAAAAGCGTGGTGCCGTGCCACCAGCCGCCGTGGTCGAAGAATTCCTCGCCGTGATCGGCGGTAAAAAGAATCAGGCATTCATTGTACAGATTTCGGTCCTTGAGAAAACGGATGAGCTCGCCGATATAATGATCCATGTACACAATCTCTTGATTGTACAGCTCACGCATACGCGGCGCCGTCTCTCCAGGTGGATTGGGCCGGCTCACCCGGGCAACAGCGGTGCCGTCATACGGGTGTGCAAAATAGGGGTCGTGCGGGTCCATATAATGGATAAAAAGGAAGAAAGGATAATCCTGTACCCTGTCAAGCCACGGAAGAGCTTTGCTGTTTACCGTCTCCGCATTCTGATAGTAATGATTGACATATTTCTTGCGTGAAACAAAACGTTCCCGCACAAGCCGCAGCAGATTGTACAAACAGAGCTTGGATGATGATTCCTCGGCATAGAAGAAGTAATCCGGCGCAAGGTAGCTGTAATAATCAAATCCCTGCTGAAAATTAAATATCGGCGACAGGTTGATGTTCGACACCACTGCCCCGGTCCGGTACCCCATCTTTTTCATCACCTCTGCCAGGGTATCAATATCATCGGGAAGCACATGTGATTTTAAATACGTATTGTGCGCCGACGGATAGAGCGAGGTCAACAGGGTTGCCGACTGGGGTTTTGTCCATGACGACTGAGCAAAGTTGCGGGTAAACAGAACACTGTCTCCGGCAAGGCTGTCTATATTGGGGGTTTTGATCTTTTTATAACCATAGGCAGGCAGATGGTCGGCACGCAGCGCGTCCGCCATAATGAATATAACATTAGGTGCGGGTGTAAAGGGTGACGGCTTATCGATGCTCGACGCGTCCCGCTCATAGTAATAATAGTTAAAAGCGGTAAAGGCAAAGCTGAGGGCAATAAAAATGACACAGAAAATCGGTGCGCCATAGCTTCTAAGCAGAAAACGAAAGACATTTATTCTTAAAAGATTCCTGACAATCAGGTACAAAACCGCGGCAACAATTACACAACACACAAGCATGCCGACATTTTCCCCGAGCGTAAGGGGACGCTCATGCAGCATATCCCGCACAATGCGAAAGCGGGCAATAATAAGGGCAAGAGGGGTAAAAACTGCTATAAAACCCACGGACCACAGCCGGTCGGCAGAAAAGACTTTTTGTGAAAAAAGTGCCAGGCACGCACATACCAACCCGAAGCCGCAGCCCAGCAGTCCTCCGAGAATCCCGTAAGCAAGGGGGCTCCAGAACAGAACGGTCTGCTCAGGCAGACCGGTAAATGAAAAAATAATGATAAGCCCTTCGCACAGGCCCACGGCAAAACCGGCCCAGATGCCTGCAAGCATGCTGTTTCGAAGAGAGCCCTGTATATTAGACTTCACGCGCTGTATAACATCGGTAGTTACCATTGTCTGGGAGGCCTTTTCCCGGGATGATTGCAAAACATCCTGAATCTCCTCCGATTTGGGCCTGTATTCGGCGGGGCGGATCATATAAATAATACCGCCTGCAAGGCTCAGTATCTCACCCACCCAGAACCCGAGATGGGCAAACAATATTGCCTTGGCGGCACCGACTTTCGCGCCCAGTATCAGTGCAAAAACGATTTCACGGATGCCCTCACCGCCGATTGAAGGGCCAAGCACCGTGCCGTATATCATCAGAGGACTCGCAAAGAGTATATCAAAAACATGAATGTTGGCGGTCTTGATCGACATTGCCGTTGCAAAATACATAAGCGCTGTACAGAAATGAACGCAGAAACCAAGGACCAGGGCCTTTGCCAGCAGTGCTTTCTGGCCGCTGTAAGCGGAAACAGCGGCAGCAATCTTATCAAGTTTATTTTCGATTTTTTTTCTGCCGGGCACAGGGAAAACCGCAATGAGTATTTGAATAATACGGGGATTAAAAAGAAGCAGGAATGAAAAAACAATGAAACCGGCCAGCATGAGAAGAATAACTGCAAGCACCAGGGGCTTAACCGGCAAAAACCGCAGTCCCAGCGGCAGTGTAATAAACACAAGAAACGTGAGTGCGACAAAACCGATGAGTTTTTCAATAAGGATAACGGTTGTTGATTCAACTACTTTACCGGTATGTTTGGCCGTGTCAAACAGCCGGTAACCATCAAGCCCGATAGTGCTGGGCAGAAACATCCCGAAAAACCTGCCCACCAGGAACGTTCCCACTAAATGTGTAAACGGAAGCTTGATCGCCTGGCCCTTGAGCAGAAGGTCCCAGCGGAGCATGCTGGAGAGCATTCCCAGGGCCTTTATCACCATTGCAGCGAGTATCCATTTCCAGAACACAGACAGATTAATACCGGTAATTTCCATCCACAGGGATTCCAGGGTTACCGGGATAAACTGACTCTGGATACCGAAAAATCCAGGATTAAATATCAGGATAAACAGAGCGACGGTTATAAGAAACTTTACAAGCCATTTGATTTTCTTTTTCATGACAGCCTTTTTATTAAGCCCAGGTATACGTTGACCGGGGTGTGCCGTGAAAGCCCCGCCTTGCCCCGCGCACGCAACGGGATTTTCAATAGGCGGGGAGCATCACGTATTATTAAATAATATGCCTGCAGGAACTGCAAGCAATTTTTGGGGTAAACGGGTATTGATTAAGAACATTTTAGCAGACCTGCTGCTTAATTAACCGTTGCTGCCGGGTTAATATGACAGGCAGGTGACACCGCTTATTGCTTGTGCCCTTTTGCCATAATGATTTCAAAGGTGACGGGTATTCTGTTGGATATGCTGAAGTCCTTTTCATACAACTCCATCATTCTGGCAAGGACCCTTCTCACTCCCGGGGTTCTATTCCTGGCCGGTGAAGCATTCCGTGCACCCATACCCTTTATAGACCTGAGCACATCATTGACACTGCTGTAATTTTCAACAACAGAAAATGTCCTGAAACAGGATTGCCCGAAACCATGGCGTGCGAAAACGGCCTTGATCTTCTCCCGGGTGAGCAAGAGATCCAATGCCCGGCCTCCGGTGTACTGTTTTTCCATGCAGGCCTTGTTATATGACTGCCTGAGTTCCAGAAACGTCCGGGCGCCGAAAGCGGAAAACACAAACACACCCCCGGGTTTAAGAACCCTCTGTATTTCGCTGAGCGCCCTGCCCCAGTGATCAATCCACTGATAGGCAAAATTTGAGACAACAAGTTCAAAAGAACCTGCCCTGTAGGGTAAAAATTCCGCATCCGCGGCTGCAAAAAAGGACTGCCTGCAAGGCGCTAGTTTTTCTCTGGCACATAAAAGCATCTTTTCAGCAATGTCACACCCATGCACCCGGGCAGCCGGGAAACATGTCTGAAGCCGCTCTGTCAGGTTTCCGGTTCCCATACCGATATCAAGGACACGCGAGACAGGCATGCCTGTGCAGCCTATAAAGGGCACAAGCTGCCTGAGCATGCTTTTCTGGAGCCCGGCGTATTGGTCATAAACCGCTGCGCTGGCGTTGAATGATTTTTTCACAAAGTTTTTGTCTATTGCATTCATTTCTTGTCCGCAGACATTTCCTTTGTTGCATGTATAGCCGGCAGGCTGGCAAGCCGGACAGCTGGCAAGCTAAAAAGCTGCCAAATGAAAAAGTGCAAAATAGTTGATCGGTGGATTAGTGTCGTTAATAGTTCGTAGTTCGTAGTTCATAGCTGTCCTGCTTGTCGGCTTATCAGCCTGTTCGCTTGCAAGCTTTTTTGCTTGCCGCACTGAAAAATTCCTCTATTGCCGAAAAAACATCATTTTTCCGTGAAACAAAAGGAGCATGGCCGGTGTTTTCAAGTAAAAACATCCGAGAGTTGGTAATGGTTGCGTGCATGTACTCTGCTGCTGCACAGACACAAATCCGGTCTTCACGTCCGTGGATGATCAGTGTCGGCACGGTAATACGGTGAAGTGTCTCCCGCAAATCCTCATCCAGCAGGTTTTGTAATGATTCCAGTGCCGCGCCTTTTGCAGGCACCCGGCCTTTGTCCGTTATTGTGGTATACGCGTGAGTTCCCTCAACCGATGACAGCTCTTCAGGAGTAAAAAGCAGATCGTGAAAGCTTTTCAGCCCCTGGGGATAGTTCCTGTTTACGTTCCTGAAAAGACGTTTAACGGTAACAGGGGGGACGCCGTTGCTGTAGCCCTCCCGCTGGACCAGCGAGGGATTGCCGCTTATAAAAACACATGATCCGACACGGGAACCGTTCCTGCCGAGCAGCTTCAGCAGTATTGACACACCCATTGACCACCCGATCAGGGCTACCCGCTTAACACAAAGGTGACGCATCAGATTGTCGATATCAGCGGCAAAAACGTCAAAGGTGTACGGTCCTGCCATATCCCTTGATTGCCCATGCCCCCTGAGATCAACGGTTATAACCTGATACTGCCCGGAGAGGCGCTCAACAAAACCGTCCCATACCCCTGCATGCATTGCCCATCCGTGTAGCAGCAGTACAGGAGCACCCCTGCCGTGAATGCTATAGTTGATTATATCACCCATGTTCTATATTATTCCAAACTTCCTGCCTGCCCTTTCCAGCACCTCCAGCGCCTGCTCCAGGTCCCCCCGCGTATGTGTTGCCATAACCGTTATGCGCAGGCGGGAAGACTTCTCAGGTACGGTGGGCGGCCTGATTGCAAGGATAAAAACATCTTCCCCGAGTATATAGTCTGCCATCGCCACAGCTGTTTCAGGATCCCCCACCATCACCGGCACAATGTGGGTTGTACTGCCAAGAATATTAAACCCCAGTGCTTTAAGCCCGTTTCTAAAAAACAGGTGATTCTTGTGAAGCTGCATACGTCTTTCCGGTTCCTTTTGCAGGACGTCAAGTGCCTCGATGGCCGATGCTACTACCGAGGGCGGCAAAGCGGTGGTGAAAATAAAGCTCCGGGAGCGGTTAATAAGAAACTGCTTCAGCTCGCTCGTCCCTGCGACAAAGGCGCCAAAGCCTCCCATGGCCTTGCCCATTGTTCCCATAATGGCAACAGAGCCGTTTGCGCAAAGGTCCAAATGCTCAAGGGTGCCCCTTCCCTGCTCGCCCAGCACACCGGTGCCGTGGGCATCATCAACAATAAGAAACGCATCATATCTATTCGCCAGTTCCATAAGGAGGGGCAGCGGAGCAATGTCACCGTCCATGCTGAAAACACCGTCGGTGATAATGATCTTTCTTCTGTACCGCGCTGCCTTCCTGAGCAGGTCCTCCAGTGCTCCGGCGTCCCGGTGGGGAAAAACCTCAATCCGTGCTCCGCTGAGCCTGCATCCGTCTATGATGCTTGCATGATTAAGCTCATCGCTGTAGATAACGTCACCACTTCCTGCAAGGGCGGATAAAAGCCCGATGTTTGCCATATAGCCGGTGCTGAAAACGAGTGAATCTTCAGTTTCTTTGAATGCAGCAAGCTTCTGTTCCAGGTCATCAAAAAGGCTGATATTTCCGCTCACAAGCCGCGCGGCTCCTGAGCCGGCACCCCAGGTTTCCATGGCCTGCTGTGCTTTTTTCACAACACGGGGATGGGAGCACAGGCCGAGATAGTCATTAGAGGCCATCATGAGCATTTCTCTGCCGGCTATGTTCACCTTCGGCCCTGATTGTGAACATGCTTCACGCAGTACGCGGTAAAGACCTGCCTGCCTTATCTGCTGTAATTCATTGGTAAAGCTTAACATCTTTTCAGAATACCCGAGCAAACAGCCATTGTCAACCAGATAAGATAATGTGGTTTACATTCCTTCATTGTAGTCTGGCCGGATTTTACCCAGTGCGGCAGTCCCCATTGTTCATCAATCCTCTGAAATGCTGTTTTATCCCATTAAAATGAGTGAATACACCTATTCTAAACGGGGAAAATATGTGTTATTGTTCCCCGGATATCGGTCGTAATGTAAGGAGAAGTCATGAAAAAAAATACCAATTACCTGCGTCTTTTCTTTCGAAAGTTCTCGGAGCTTATTGTAACGTCGGTTTTAATTGCCGTTATCTATTCTCTCTTTCTTTACTATTCCAAAATGCTCTGGCATGTCTATCTGGAAACACAGGTATGTATGAAATTTCGTGCGAGTAACGAAGATCTCTTTTCTGTTGCAAACAGCGTTATGCATCAAAACCTGTTCCTTCTTTCCCTGGAAACAACCTATACTGCTTTTGCAGCATGTCTTGCAGTTGCCGTTATCTGTCACCTCTGTCTCTTAAAGAAATGGTTCTATGATTCGCAGAGATTACCGGGCAGGATCATTCTGTTCGGCCTTCCCTGTGCCCTGACAGCAGCTCTTTACATTGATATGCAGTATACGGACCTGCATTTTGTGCTGTGTCTCATACCTGCGCTTGGACTCTTCAGCCACTGCTTCAGCTTCATTACAGCGCTCGGAGAATGGGGCAAGACCATATTTTCAAACAAAAAGCTGCAATCAGCACACAACAACAATATATCTGCTGTAAAACAAATCAAGTGATGCTCCCCGCAATCCCGTTGTCTGGGCCGGGCACATCGTAAACTGCTACAGGCTCAGATGAGGATCAACCAAAGAAGCACCCCCCTTACTTACATCATCGCAAACATTATCATGTATGTACATGTTTCCCCCGGATCCCATTTATCTTGATTTTTTTATTGGGCATATGTACTATAAAGACAATAATTCGCGTACAAATAAAAAACGCCTACTGTCAGCCCATCGATTCATACGTTTGACAACAAACGTATTTACTCAGGACGTAGTGCTGGGTCAGCAAATTATAATGCATTATGTTGTTATAATTCGTCACCGTATTTGTGGACCGCAGTGTAAAGGAGACACACATGAGCGCAGCGTTTGAAGTCGGCATGACCCACGAAATCACTGTTGAAACCAATCCCGAACACACGGCACAGTATTTCTATGCCGAGCTTCCCGATGTTTTTGCCACACCGTTTCTGGCTGGTTTTATGGAGCGGGTTTCCGCAGAGCTGATACATAAGCATGTTGATACCGGCCGGCAGTCTGTTGGAATATCAATGAATATGAAGCACTCCGCCGCAACCCCGCTGGGGATGAAGGTACGGGTAAAAACAGAAATCATTGCCGTTGACGGGGCAAAGCTGACATTTGCCCTGGAGGCATGGGACGATATTGAAAAAATCGGTGAAGCAACCCATGAGCGCTTCATTATTAAACCCGATACGTTCAATGCCCGGGTCGCAAAAAAAGCTGAAGGCGTCGCCTGAAAAATATTTAAAAAACAATTATACAACTAAGGGTTTACGTACACGGAGGGGAAAGATATGTCATACGATATCATTATTGCAGGAGCAGGGCCTGCCGGCCTGACCGCTGCCATGACCGCGGCTAATGAGGGTTTTTCCGTACTGCTGGTTGAGACAAAGCAAAACATAACCCGCTATACCAGACCATGCTGTTCAATGTGGCTGCTGGAACCGGGATTCCACAATGAGGCGTGGACCTTTACGGATGGGAAAATAATTTTTCACAGAAATGACTTTTCTATTCCCTACTCCGGCAAAACCGTTGATTTGCGCAGAAGTGTGCGCATGTCTTCCAAGGGACACACCATGGTCATGGGTAAAAAGCTTTTACCCATCGGCAAGGTTATTGATAAACATGTGCTTCTGCAGGATCTGCTGCTCCAGGCAGAAAAACCCGGCGTTACGATTCGCCCGAAAACCACCTGTCTCGGCATTGAAGAAACATCCGGTGGAGTAAAAGCACTGCTGCGCCACCAGGGTGTCGAGGAATGGGTTGAGGGCAGATACTTTTTTGCCGCCGACGGGGTTGACTCCCGTATCGTTGAGTCAATGGGACTCAACAAAACACGGAAAAAGCTCATCCGCACACCGGTGCTCAGCTACTATTTCGCCGATGTTCAAACCCCCTATACTGATACCTGGCTGAGGTTCCTCGGCAACGGTTTTAACGGTGTTTCCGGAATGATGCTGCACAAACCCGACAGGGAAGACGCCAAGGACGTCTATGAAATAGGCGTTGTGCCTCCCCAGGACAAACAAATGCGGTTAAAGGAAGCAATGGAGCGCCTTCTGTCACACCCCATCCTTAAAGAAATGCTGGCACGTGCCCGGCTAATCCAAAAAGTCGGCTGCCGCTGGACCTGCTGGACACCCATTGCCGAACCTGCCCGGGACCGGGTATTTATTTTAAGTGATGCCGCGTCCTTCCAGGAGGTGGAGAATCAGGGGGCAATTATGTGCGGATACCGGGCTGCAAAGGCTGTTGCGGCCATGGAAAACGGAGAAGACGGCTGTGCGGCATACAACCGGTTCTGGCAGGAATCCTTTGAATTCAACAATCCCCGGATTTTAAAGGACACCTGGAAGACCTTTGTTTTCTCGTCCCTGGGTGGAGAAGACATAGAATACCTTATAGAGCTTGCGGACGGCAAGATGCTTGACGGCTATGTGAATCATTTCACCAACGGGAACGTAATTTTTGATTTTCTCACATCACAGCTTCCGCACCTTGACAGGCAGCGGCCCCAGCTGGCGGAAAAAATTCGGTCATTTGAAAAGTTCAATCTTGAAGAGCATGTAATCGGCGATGTAAGCCCTCCCGGCGAATAACGGCTTTAAAAAAAAGGGGGGTCTTTAGCTTGACAGCCTGCAAGCTTGCAGGCTAATCCCTGCAGAACACTGCAATTACTACGTTAGCTACTATGTATCGCTTATAATCATATGTCTTGTACAAAGGTACCACTGGATGTACTCTATCTCGACAACCACCTCCTTGTGGTGCAAAAGCCGGCGGGCCTGCTCGCACAGGCAGACAGGACAGGTGATCCCGATCTTTTGTCCGTTGCAAAAGATTTTCTCAAAGAAAAATTCAAAAAGCCCGGGAACGTGTATCTCGGGCTCGTGCATCGTCTTGACCGCCCGGTTTCAGGCATCATGGTTCTCGCACGAACGTCAAAGGCAGCTTCCCGCCTCTCCGAACAGTTCCGCAGCAATACCGTCAGGAAAAAATATGTTGCTATTGTTGAAGGGGTCTGTGCCGGCCGTGGGGTCTGTAAAAATTACCTGATAAAAAACGACCAAAGGGTATGCATAGCAGAGGCAGGGCACCCAAATGCGCGGTATGCCGAGCTGAGCTGGCAGTCCATAGCCCAGAAAAACAACCTGAGCCTCCTTGACATCACGCTGAAAACCGGCAGGCCGCATCAGATAAGAGTGCAGATTGCGCATATGGGCTATCCGCTTCTGGGTGATATGCGCTACAATGCTCAACGGGAATTTGACGGAAAAAATCTGGCGCTTCACTGCCGGCTTCTCGGTCTGGAACATCCGGTAAAAAGAGAGTACATGGAATGGAAAGCGGCTCCGCCGGTTACCTGGACCGGCTATTTTGACAATGAAATAAAAAAAGGTTTCACCCGTACAGCGTGAAAATCATTGAATTTTATTCAAAAAACCAACAGTTGCACGTACTATAATGTCCTGTTGCTCCCGTAAGGATATTTCCGCGGGGTTGTCAAAACGCTGCAATCCGTCCGCGTACCAGCCAAACTGCGTATGATTACCGCCTTTGATTTCCAGCCATGCTGTGCCCGGCGGTAACTGGTCCCGTGCCTTGTCTATTATTTCCCTGGTCAGCAGGCCGTCGCTGGTGCCGTAAACGGCGAGGACCTTCAGGTCGGTATCATCACGTCTGTACTGACGGGGAAAGCGCGAAGCCCACAGCACAACGCCGGCAACAGTGCGGGGATATGTATAGAAAAATTTGCAGGCCGTTCCCCCGCCCATCGAATGGCCACCCAGTATCCATGTGTCAATTCGGGGAAATGTTTCCATAATGTGCTGTGCTCTTTTCCAGCCGAAAAGTGCCAGATCAAAGGGCATCTCAACAATAACGGCGGTATACCCCTGCTCGGCAATTGCCCGTGCCGCCGGCGCATAGGAGCGGGGATCGACAAAAGCCCCGGGGTACAGGATAAACCCTTTGTGCCTTTTATTTTTTTTCGGGATAAAGGCATAGTAATGATAGTCAAACAGCGATTCAACCGGGACGGACCTGACACCGACCTTCCCGGTCTGCTCAAGACTCTTCAGCGCTTCGGGAGTAGGTTGATAGGTTGCGGTAGTCAATACCAGGGCGATGCCGAGAAACAGGATGACCGGCACGAGTATAAGAGGCCATAGCAGTAATCGCTTTTTCATCGTTGCATGAGTTTCCTATTATGGTGTGCAGCTTAGAAACGTATAGACGGCGGGAACGCCATAAGGCCGACCGCATCAAACGGGATACCCAGCTTCCCGGCAACCTGAACCGAAACATCTTTTACCACATAATATTCAAGAAGCCGGATGTGTGCTGTGTTCCTGGCAGCAGACAGAGCAGTGTCAACCGCATCGTTTTGCCGTCGTTCCAGCAGAGCAAAATATTCTTTGAACCATGTCGATGCGATCTCTTTGAACAGGTCAGACTGTTTTTCTTCAAACTCCAGCCGCACACCGATGCCGTCATTCAGCGGCTTCTCCCATCCGGGCATCATATAAATCTCCGCCACCTTGTTTCTGTACGTTTCATAGTCAGCCCCGTGCTTCTGCATTACCTGTTTTATTTTCTGCTGCAATATCTGCTGCTCGTCGGTTCGTGGCGATAGGGATGCCGTGTCAAGGTATCCGTTAAAGGTCTCTTCCGTTCCCGTCCGGTGTTCCATATTGCACAGGCACAGGGGAACCATTGGTGATGCGGGAAATATGTTGACCTGAAAGATATCAAACCGGGTATCAATGCCGTTGAGCGGGTTTTTAGTTGAGAGCCTGACCCGTGAAGCCGTTGCCTTTTCAAGGACCTCTCCCCGCACCACGCTGATATCCCAGGTCCCTGCGGGAACCGACCACTGGTGCTTCTCAACAACATCGGTAGTATTAACTCTTTTAAAACAGTTTAAAAGTGTTTCCTGAAGCTGATCATAATATACGGTCATATTCATAGTCTGTCACCCCCTGATTATCGCCCTTTTCCTGTCACGGGCGTATACTCTCTATCCACACCTGAAACTGACGCGCAAAGCTCTGCCAGTTTTTTTCCAGCATATAATTATGGCCCCCCGGTTCGATAACGGTGTAATCCCGGGCGTTGAACTCTTCGGCAAGGACTTTTCCCATATCAACAGAGGTCTTCATCCCCAGCTTTGCTGCGTCAAATCCCAGTACAAAAACCGGCTCGGTGATCTTTGCGGGCTCAACCGGCAGGGCCGCAATCTCTTTTGCCGCCCTGAGCGACTCTTCCCCCAGCTTCTCAAGGACAAGCTGTATGCTTGCCTCGTCCACATTACCCTTGTCAAAAAGGATTGCTTCCACCATTGCCCTGTCTTTCATGGGAAGAATCGCCGTTTCGGTCATCATTCTCTTTCCTTTCGGCGGTTTCGGCCGCTGTATCTCTATGCCCCGCTTCTTCATCGTGGGGCCGGGAAGCCCTGACTGGGAAACGATAAGACCGGCGACATCATGTGATTCGGCATATTTCAAGATGAGCACCCCTGTCATTGAATGGCCCACAAGAACAACATTTTTGCCTGTCAGCTTAACCGCCTGATTTATATCCTCAAGGTAGGCATCTGATCCCACATCGGCCCAGTTTGCAACCGGCGGGGCAAGATAGTGTCCCCGCAGGTTCAGGGCCCACGAGTCGTACCCGCGCGCTGCAAAATAGGCGAGGAAATTGTGCCACAGCCAGGAGCCGTGACCCGAGCTGTGAATAAAAAGAATTTTGGTGTCCTGTAAAATCTTTTCCGGAATGAAATGCTCAAGTGCAATATGCTCGGCCTTTATTACTTCCGTTTTTGCTGCCATGGCACCTCCCGTTGTAGCAGTGCAAACAAACAGCACGCACAATAAAAAGTATAACGTTTTTTTCATTGCTCCCCCCTTTGTTGTCTGTGGCAGGTTTTGTGTTCAGCATACTCAAAAAACATTTTATTTACAAGAAGTCTCTGATGCTTTATTTTTAAGAACTTGTGAATAAAGTATCTGGCCATAAAAAATTAAGCTATTGATGTACTTGTCATTGCGAGGAGCGAAGCGACGCGGCAATCCCCTTCGGCCATGTCTGTCTCGAGCTTGCCTCAGAGAGCTCAGGGCCGAACTGTCAAAAGTTTTAATATACTGTGAGATTGCTTCGCCTCTGGCTCGCAATGACGTTGTTTTATGCAGATGAATGATCACACTCCATCGTGGACCTTTTTCTTTCGGAAGAGGTTATAATATACTCTAATATGCATTATACCTAAAAGTCATTCTGCGGCTCCCTGGCCCAGACCTGTTGGTAAGAATAAGTACCATATAATCAATTACTTGGTATACTTACATATAATTACAGAAACCAATACCAAGCTCCAGGGCGGGCCGACCGCAGAACCCAGGGATTTTTTTTATTTTTGGTAGAATCCAAGATCGGACCTGTCCTGGACCGGATCCAGGATCACAGGATCACAAATATTTTTTTTGTTTGCTTTATTATCTTCAATTTCTGAAAGCTTCTACAATTTAAACAACCAAGATTATTTTTCAGAAAGACGTACTACAATGACAACACAAAAAGACAAATATAGTTTCGTTCATCAGTACAATGATTTTATCTCACTCGGCGGAGGCCATATAACGGCATTTTTATATTGCGGAAAACAGCCGGTACTTTTTGATCCGGGACCATCGGCCTTCGGCCCGTTTTACCTGGAACAGATACAAAAACATGTCGACAGACCGGAGCAGCTTATACTGGCCCTGACCCATTCGCATTATGATCACTGCAGTGCCGCGCCCTACCTGAAAAGGAAAATCCCCGGCATACGCACTGCCGCAAGCTTGCGGGCAACCCAGGTGTTCCAAAACCCAAGGGCCGTAGAGTTTATAAAAAGACTCAACGCCGAATATGAAGAAGAAATGGCAGAAGAGCTTGCCGGTGAAGACGTGACATTCGACGGCCTCACCGTCGATAGAGAACTCTCAGACAGCGACAGCCTGGAACTTGGTGGTACAACCCGGTGCACAGTCATTGAAACCCCCGGCCATACCAGGGACAGCCTGAGCTATCTCTTCCCCGACACAGGGATGCTCTTTACCGGTGACGCCGCCGGCGTGTTTGAAGACGGCTTCATGCACAGCCCCTATCTTTCCAGTTACAGCGATTATATCAGTTCGCTGGAGGAAATCATTTCCCTTCGCCCCGCAATACTGTGCATCGGACATAACGGTATTCTCACACAACAGGTTGAACAGTTCTTGGCTGAAGCCCTTGAGACAGCCAAGGGCCACAAAAACATGGTTGAGGCATACCTGGATGAGTATAACGGCGACAAAGAAAAGGTGATTGCCCGGATTGCGGCCGAGGAATATGATGCCGTGCCCGAGCACATCCAGAAGAGGACCCCCTTTCTCCTGAGCCTGGAAGCAAAAGTCGAGGCAATAGCAAAAATGAACAACGGGCAGTAAAAATTCTGATAAAGCGAAAAAGTCACGATTCGTGTCATTGCGAGGAGTGGAATGACGAAGCAATCCCGTTTTTCCAAACACATAAGCGATATAAGATTGCTTCGCTTCGCTCGCAATGACTTTTTTTGACTTTCTACAGTGCTATCAGTTTTAAAAAACCAGATGGCCGTTTATAGACCGTACTTCAGCAAGTGAAATCTTTCTCTTCTGACGGCAACTAAAAGTCCCTCTTTCGTAAAGATGGATTTAGGGAGATTTTTAACAAAGTATAATCCCCCCTGCCCCTCTTTAAAAAGAGAGGATCACTAGCCTACCTTCCTTTGATTCTCATTTGACTTACCATGCTGCTTTCCCTATACTCAGGGAAAAGGCTTCACAGGAGAACCACAAATGCCGAAAACCCGTGCCCATGTATTCGTATCAGGCAGGGTGCAGGGCGTCTTCTTCCGCTCTGAAACCCGGGACGCCGCCCGCCGATGCCGTGTCACGGGCTGGGTACGCAACCTTCCCGACGGAAGGGTTGAGGCAGTTTTCGAAGGTGATGAAAAAGACGTTGAAAAGGCCGTGGCATGGTGCTACGACGGCCCTGCGTATGCCCGTGTGACCAATGTCGAACTCACGGTGGAGGAGTACACGGGAGAGTATGATACCTTCTCTATTACTTATTAAATCGGCACACAGCATTAAAAGCAACCCATGAAAGTCCTTCTCATTCAGCCCCCGGTCCGCGATTTTTACCAGACGGCAATCAGGACCCATCCCATTGGTCTGGCGTATCTTGCCGCAGCCCTCAGGAATCACCACCATGAAGCTGAAATTCTTGACTGCCAGCCTGCCGGAAGAAAAAAAACGATCCCCCTGCCGGGCTCCTTTTCCTTTATAAAACCTTTTTATCCTGAGGGGGATATCAGCCCCTTCAGGCTGCATGCAAAATTTTTTCACTTCGGCCACACCTATGAAGAAATACGCGGGCTTATCACAGAGAGCATGCCTGATGCTGTGGGCATATCATGCCAGTTCACCCCGTATGTCGGTGAAACCATTGCAGCGGCGGCTGCCGTAAAATCAATTGATTCGAAAATACCGGTCATCCTCGGCGGCACCCACGCAAGCACCTGCCCCGAACAGCTGCTTAGAAACCCGGCCGTTGACTATGTGATCATCGGTGAGGGTGAGGAAACCTTGCCCCTGCTTATTGCCACAATAGAAACAGGCCGGCAGCCGAAAAATCTCCAGGCAGTAGGCTTTAAGGACGGCGGGGCCTGCTGTGTAAATCCTCGCAAACAGTTTATCGATAATCTCGATGTGCTTGCCTTTCCTGCCCGGGACCTTTTGGAAACATCCGCCTATACCATAAACGGTATGCCCTATACCATGCTTATCACCAGCAGGGGATGTCCCCAGAACTGCACCTACTGCTCGGTAGCAAGCATCATGGGAAAAACGTTCAGACCCCGCTCACCGGACAATATAATACGTGAAATTGCATTCTGCAGGGAGCGGTTCGGCATCACGATCTTTGATATAGAGGATGACAATTTCACCCTTGATCCTGACCGTGCCGTGCAGATCCTCGAAGCGATTATCGACCGGTTCGGTGAAAACAAGATAAAGCTGACGGCAATGAACGGTCTTTCTGTTATATCGCTCAACGAAGACATGCTGCGCCACATGAAACGGGCCGGCTTTCAGCATCTTGATCTTGCACTGGGAAGCAGTTCTGCTGAACTTAACCGGCGGATGAACCGGCAGGCTGATGCTGAAAAGACGGAATCAGTGCTCAGCCAAGCCCATGCCCTGGGATTTCCCACAACCACCTACATTATTCTGGGTATCCCGGGACACCGCCCTGCAGACATGATGGATTCGATAGTCTATCTTGCTGCCAGGCACACCTTGCTCGGGCCCAGCATTTTTTATCCCAGTCCCGGCACCCGGCTGTATGAAACCATGGACCGACAGAAAACCGCTTCACTGGCCGATAACAGCCTGCTTCGCTCAAGTCTGTTTCCCGTTGAAACAGATGCGTTTTCCCGTATTGATCTCATCAGCCTTCTGCGTCTGTGCCGCTGGATCAATTTTATCAAACGGCTGCTTCCCCGGCTGCCCGCACAGGAGCTGTCCTTTAGTGAACTGCTGGGAAAAGCACGCGCACAGTGGTGGCCGGACACTGTTTGCCCAAACAGGTCCTGCGCCCCCGGCGACCTTTTCTATATTTCCTTTCCGGGGCCCCTGCACCCCGATGATGCGGGCAAACATCTTACGGCTCTTTTTCTGCATTGGAAAATATTTTATGGAATACGTCGAATCAGCACACACAATAAAGATCTTTACACATACCAGTTTTTCCCCTATAAAACATCCTCACGGGTTATCGATCTGTTGTGGCAGCAGAGTGCCGGCCTGATTGTCAGAGCAGGTCGGGTAAAAAGACGGCCTCGTGAATAGCTTTATGGAGTTGCTATGTATTGTATCGAACCGCTTCTGAACAGGTTTTTCAGGCAGAAAATGAAGTCTGTGCTGGAATTTGACGAGGCTGACGACAGTTCCATACCGGCCCATGATCCCTCCGACAGGGACCCCTATCTTTTGTATGTCCACATTCCTTTCTGCGAGTCCCTGTGCCCGTACTGCTCCTTTCACCGCTATGTTTACGACGAGCAGCCTGTCGGCGCATACTTTGATGCTCTGTGGAAAGAGCTTCGTATGTATAAAGACCTGGGCTATGACTTCACGGGTATGTATATCGGCGGCGGCACCCCCACAATTGATATGGACAGGCTTGTAGAGACGCTGCGCCTGACCCGGGACATGTTCGACATCAGGGAAATTTCGGTGGAAACCAATCCCAACCACCTGGTTGACGAGAAAATCGACCGGTTAAAACGTGCCGGGGTCAACCGGCTCAGCGTAGGGGTGCAGAGTTTTGATGACGGCATCCTGAAGCGCATCGGGCGGTATGAAAAATACGGCAGCGGTGAGGAAATACGCCGGAAACTGAAAAAGTACATGGGCGTTTTTGACACCCTTAACGTGGACCTGATATTTAACATTCCCGTTCAGACCAAAGAGGTCCTGCTTCGCGACCTCGATATCGTCGATGATATGCTCACCGACCAGGTGACTTTTTATCCGCTTATGACCGCCGCGTCGGTTGAAAAGGACCTCAAAAAAAGCCTGGGCCCCATTTCCTACGCCAAGGAAAAGAGCTTCTACTTCATCATCCTTGACAGGATGATGAAAAACTATACCGGGTCCACAGCGTGGTGTTTTTCCCGAAAGCAAGCGATGATCGATGAATATATCATCGCCTATGACAAGTACGTGGGAGCGGGCAGCGGCGCATTCGGCTATTTCAATGACTGCATCTATATAAACACCTTTTCCATCAATGACTACATAGACAAAATAAGCCGACAAACATTCCCGGTGGACAAGGTGAAACAGTTCACGGAAAAAGAAAACATGCATTATTTTCTGCTCATGAAGCTGTTCGGTCTTGAAATGGACAAGCGTGCCTTTACACAGCAGTTTGGGAAGGCCTGCACAAAGGCACTTTGGCTTGAAAGCCTGTTTCTGAAGCTCTCACAGTCAATGAAACAACAGGGGGAAAGCCTTTACCTTACCAACCGGGGGAAATACTACTGGGTCATGGCCATGCGTGAGTTTTTCATCGCCGTGGATACCATGCGGGACTACTGCAGGAATATGGTTGCATCAAAGGCCTGACGGTGAAAAGGCCCCTGTGCCCGCCGCTGTCCGGTACGGCACAAGGGCCTGTGGATTAATTGCTGGACTGCTTGTACTGCTTTGCTGCATAGTTGAATTGCCATGGCTGAAATTCAGTAGAATCGGTTACGGAAACTCGCTGAATTCTTTTCATCTGATTAAGGGTGGTCTGGATGAGCTTCCAGTCCTGATACGCAGACGTTACACGTTTAAACTTATTTTCTTTGATCTTATCGCCCGGAAAGAAATCCGGATGATTAAATTTCGCAAATTTCCAGAAGGCCTTTTTGACCTTTTCAGCCGGGGCATTCCTGTTTAGTTCAAGCAGTTCGTATATTGTATCTCGTACCATTTTTGTTTCCCCATGTTTCGTGTTAAATCTCCCAAAAACAATTTCTGCCGTATTCAATTCCCAGGAACACTTACCAGTATTGCAGGAGGAATGCCCAACCGAATGGCATGTGAAAAAAATTATAACTAGATGTAATAGCTTAATAAAATAGAAGTGCTTGAATCTGGGATAATACAATGAGGAACAAAACTGTGCAAAGGCTTGCACATATATGCACCGCTCTTGCACAAAAGGAGTAAAGAAAGATTATGGATGGATTATACTGTTTCGTATATAGAATGTGACAGGGGCTACATTTTGTCTAATTTGTACATAAGGGTTCTTCTGCCGATTCCAAGCAGCTTTGCCGCTTTTGATTTATTGTTGTTGGTTTTTTCAAGAACCCTCCGGATAAGGCTTTCTTCCGCCTTTTCCGACACCTCTTTCATTATCTGCTTGTAGTCCAGCCTGCTTTCAGGAATATACACCCTAAGACCGGCAGTCTCCTCGGTGCGTATCATGGAGAGGTCGGCCGGTGTTATCTTTTCACTGCCTGATAGTATTACAGCCTGCTCAATAACATTTTCAAGTTCCCTGACGTTGCCCCGCCACTGAGCGTTAACAAGAACGTCCATGGCTTCCCGGGAGAACCATTTCTCACCAACAGCATGCTTCCTGGTATACAACCGCAAAAAGTAGCTGACCAGAAGGGGGATATCATCTCTGCGTCTGCGAAGCGGCGGCAGCTGTACTTCAACGACCTTAAGGCGGTAATATAAATCCTCCCGGTAGTGGCCTTTTTTAATTTCTTCCTCGAGGTTTTTGTTTGTGGCGGAGATTACCCGCACATCAACCTTGGTAGTCTTGTTGCTGCCGACCCGCTGAAATTCGCGCTCCTGAAGGGCACGCAGAATCTTGGCCTGTGTGGGCAGTGACATATCGCCTATTTCATCAAGAAAAAGTGTCCCCCCCTGGGCCAGTTCAAATTTCCCCTCCCGCCGTTCCACACCCGTTGCCACACCCTTTTCAATACCGAACAGCTCGCTTTCAAGCAGGTTCTCAGGCAGGGCCGCACAGTTAACCGCAACAAACGGCCCTTCAGTGCGGGGACCGTTGTAGTGCAGCGTCCGGGCTATGAGCTCCTTGCCGGTACCGCTTTCTCCCGTGATCAGCACGTTAACATCAACGCCCGCAAGCTTTTCGACCTTTTTAATAATTTCCCTGAAAGATGCGCTGGACCCGATAATATTTTCAGGGGCATATTTTTTCTTCAGCTCGCTTTTTAGATCAACGTTTTCCCGCTCAAGCCTGTCCTTGGACCGGCGCAGTTTTTCATACAATCTGGTGTTTTCAAGGGCAACGGCCGATGAGTTTGCGATAATCGACAGTATCCGTTCCTTGTCTTCATTGAACGCGGCAGGTGCGTCATGGCTGAGGTTCAACACACCGATTACCCGCTCACCAGCCACAAGGGGTATACACATTAGGGTCTTGATCTCAACATTGGTATCGCTGCGGGACACAAACCGTTCTTCGGTATGGACGTCCTGAATAAGAATGAATTTACCCGTGCGCGCAACATGACCGGCAATTGTCTCACCGATCTTGAAGCGCGTTGAGGATGTACCGTCGGGAACGAATGCGGCCGCACCGTCATAGGGACCCTTTGCCGCCCGCAGCACCAGTTCGCCCGTGTCCTCGTCAATAATCATGAGCGAACAGTTGTCTGGATCAAGCTCTCGCTGTATAATGCTGACGATGGATTTACAGACCGAAGGAAAATCGGTGATATCTCTCAGGGAATCACTGAGCTTGCGTATAAGTGACAGCTCTTCAATCTTTTCAAGGTACTTTGCATTGATATCGGCAAGGATTTTCTTCAGCGAGTTGCGTTCCCTTTTACTGTTGTGCGGATCAGTCGCTTCTTTCATCAGGAAAGCATTTCCCCGTGTGAAGGTTGTCGTTATTTTGAATACAATACAGGTAACCGCGCAGAGAAACTTACAAAAACATATATCACATGCCTCTGGTTTGTTCAAGCTGCATAAAATTTAACGGTGAGGGTTCTTTCTGATTGATAAACCATATGGTATCTGTTACAAAAAGCTATCAGAATCATAATAAAAAAGGGGGTATAATGGAAAAAAATAAACTCAGTGACCTGATCTACACAAAAGTCTCACAAAAGATGGACCTGACACCACTGGCTGAATTTGAGGACCTCGAAACAATTGTCACGCCTGACGGCAGGACGGTGGGCACCTTCAGGGCGTATACAGCTGCCAAAGTCAAGAAGTTCTCTATTGCCCAATTCAGCATTGCTCCCGGGATGGACTACATCAACGCCGTCATTAAACCAACCCCACAGTATAACATCTCCCGGTTTGCCTGCAATTATATGAAGATGCCGGATAAAATCCAGTTTGATGTCGACCTGTATCCAGCCGTTGATATTGCCGTTCGTCAGGATTTCATAGACAAATATTACGAACAGCTTACCGATATATATCTGAAGGGAAAAAATGCGGACTATTTTGACTGGAAGCTTTCAGACCGCTCATATGTACGCGCCGGCACGTCACCCTATTTTTTCATGTCTGCAGCAGACGTGCAGTATCAGGACACGATTCACAGCCTTATTATCACGTATCTTGATGTTGCATTGCAGATGTTTGACGAGGAGGAGGAAGTGTCCCCGGAAGAGGCACGGCACATAGAATACCGGCTGGACTATATCAACCGCATTCTTCTTGAACGGGAGCCCGAACGGGCAATGGTGGAAAAAGCCTTCGGGAAGCAACTCACCGAACGGCTCGGTATGGCAATGACGTAGAACCTAACGTTCGGTAATGACAAAAATGCATCCCATGGGTAATCCCGCAGTGAAGCTGCTCATGAAAGAAGGAATTCAACGGTGAATCATCCGTCTGTTTCATGCAAAACCGTGGGCCATTCCAATCGTAAAATGGCAGATTTTATCCGGCTTGTTAAGCTGCATGCTGTTGACTGCATTGTCGATGTGCGCAGCACCCCGTACAGCCGCCGAAATCCCCAGTTTAACCGTGAAACCCTGAAGACCGATCTGGAGCTGAACAGTATCTCCTACGTTCACATGGGAAACCGCCTGGGAGCCCGCTATAATAATCCTGAGCTGCTGTTTCCCGACGGCACTGCCGACTTCAGTAAAATAGCACAGCTTCCGCAATTTCAGGAGGCCATCCGGATTCTCATTGACATGATGAGGCACCATGCCGGCATGGCTCTCATGTGTGCCGAAAAAGATCCCTTCACCTGCCATCGCTTTATGCTCATATCACGTGAGCTTGCTGAAAACACGGTCCACGTAGAGCATATCATTTCTGAAAGTGTGACAATCCGGCATGACGAACTGGAACGGCACATGATCGAAAAATACGGGCTCAACAACAGGCAGCTTTCCCTGTTTGAGACGCGCATGACACCCCGGGAAATGCTTGAAGAAGCATACAGGCTCCGGAACCATGACCTCGCGTTCGGTAAAAAGCACATTTTCCGGCAGACGTGATACATCAGCCGGGGGTCGCCATCGCTTGTTCGCCCCCGGCATAGTGAAGAAAAAACAGCTAACTTCTTGTTTCAATTTGACAAATATTGATTCTATGATATACTTTTTGTTTAAATATGTGGGGCTGTAGCTCAGCTGGGAGAGCGCATGACTGGCAGTCATGAGGTCGTCGGTTCGATCCCGATCAGCTCCACCATGAAAATAAAAAGGTCCGATTCCAGATCGGGCCTTTTTATTTTCATCCTGAGAAATTGAGTCGGGATAGAATTTTTAGCAAAATTCACAGGTCAGGGTGAGTTTACGCAGAGCATAGCGAGGTGGTCCCGCCTGTCCGCCGTAGATTCATCGTAGGCGGATTCAGCCTGTCTTGCTAGCCCTGAGCGAAGTCGAAGGGAGCGAAGCCGAAAGGCTCCACCAGAAATACAACCGACGTTAGAGGTGTCATTTTACTATCAAAACCGGCTGTCTAAGCCTTCAATACAGATGTTTTTGCTACAATTACAATGCAATTTCAGACTGTTATTCAGGTCCGACCCCAATATCCAAACAATATCCAATATAACAATCAGATCGAATTCACTTACTGGGTCGAACTCCAAAAGTACTTTTCCGGGGATACCGGTTTTCGGACAGGTATGGTAATCCCTTCATTCCAATTCACGGATTGATCATTTGAGGGGTCGTATAATAAACCGGAACTGGTGTGAAATTGAGCGTAAATACCCACTCCCGCAGTTCCCAGAAGGTCAAAATCATTGGACAGAACATGGGCATCAAAGTAAGACGCAGGTGATTGATATCCGGGGGACCATCCGGCGTAAAATGCCCGCCATTCATCCATGGTGGGAAGCCGCCAGTCAGTGTAAATTAAATAATCATCGGTATTTGTAAAGTAAATCATTTCCCAGCAGGTACCGGCAATATACTGATCAAAACACGTCCAAAAAGCGTCATAGTCGGTCTCGGCGTCGGGACACACCGGCTGGGAAGAGGTAAATGCGGACCATAAAGAGCCCGCCGGGTACATGGAAAGCAGAAGATCGGACTGGGAATCCCATAGAAAATACGGGTTAAGGGGCGTTACCTGATTGAACCAATCAAGTTCAGCCTGACTGTTGCTCTCGCCTTGATTTATTACGTCATTTATTGTTGAAACGGCCTTTTGTGTAGAGCGGGCGTATTCGGTACAAAGCTCAATTTCCAGGGCCTCTATCATATTGTAGTATTCGAACATTTTTTGAACTTTTTCCTGTGTCTCCTTCGTCCAATACCTGTATCTGTTCTTAATCGTTTTCGCATACAGGAAAAGGGCACCGTCGGTTCCCGAAATACCATAGAGTTTTTTATGAAGCGAGCCACGGTAGGGAAAAATGTGGTCCTTGACAGTGTCCATATAATCTTCGAGATTGCTGATCCTGGCCGTTTTTTGTGTTTCTGTCATGTTCGAGGGGTCGAGATCCAGTTCATTCTTCAGGTCCTTGAAGGTATTCAGGATTAACGTTTCGTAGTCTACGATATTGCCTATGGCCACGCCGTACGCAACCTTGTCTATTTCAGCGATAATTTCTTCCTTGGCATCACGAATTTGGCCTCCGAGATCAGTGACCTGGCTTTGGATATCCCTGAGCATATTTTGCATTTGACCCAATTGTTCCAGTATCTTGGCGTCATTATCTTCCGGTCCGAGGATACCATTCAGTCCCATCTCTTCAAACCCGATATCCATTGCAAATCCCACTCCCCAAGCAATAAGGCCGTTGCGGGCCGCCTGTCCCATCGTTGTTCCCGGGCATTGCTGCAATCCTTGAACCGGCGAATTGGTGCCCTGTAGCAATGATTGCGGTCGAAATGGATGTGTGGCGGTCGGGTCTTGATCCAGCTCTTCTATAAGACCCTGGATGAATAAACTGAAGTCCCCATTGGAGGAGGCATCCTCCAAGAATTCGCTGTGGCTGAAATATTCGTCTGAAAGGTACAGCCCCTCCCCGATATCAACATCTTCGGGTATTTCCAGGAAGGATTTAATCTCGCTAATGGCTGTTTCTAATGTCATATCAGGATGCAGGTCAAGATAGGAACACACCAGGGTGGTGACAGCGTTAATATACAAAGGAGAGCTTTCAATGGTAACATTTTCGAATTGAGCCATAAGCTGACCGTCAAAGGGCTCAGATTCGTCCTGAAAATTTCCGCCGCTTACAACGATACGGAATTGATCTGGAAGCCCGTCAAGCAAAATGCTGAAAGCTCCGGATGAACTTGTCGCCGGAGCCGGTCTTTCCTGAATAACATTTTCGTCCATATCCAAGGTTGTAACCGCAGAGTTCGCAAGGGGGGATTCCAAAAACGCATAACTTATCAAATATGAACTGGGCTGAGAATAATCATCGTCATTGTCACAGGACCCGAACAGAAACAAAATCACTAACGCAAACAATATATTCCATTTCCTTAACAAAACACTATTTGGCATGAGTTTCACCTTCTATTGGATTGTTTAAAAAAAAGATGATGCCCAGAAGATCAAACCTTTTGCTGTATGTCAAGACAAAAGAACGCTAAGCTTTGGGCAATACGGACATTTGAGCGTACCAGGAAGGAGTTCACATCTTGATTTGGATTTGCCCTTCATAGTTAGTTCACAAACATCGGGACATGGGTTATATGGAAACCAATCGAGCAGAACTACTCAAACAGGCAAGGAAAATCGAAAAATTATTATTTTTACTCATTCTCGTTTTCTTCTCCATACTGTAGAACCTTAATCATGAAGACGACTATAAGCGAGATAATTGTAAAGTGTAATCCGGTTGAAAAAAAGCCATAACAAAGCCGGTAATGATGGATTCAATGAATTTGCTTGCTGAATAAGCGAATAAACAACCGACCCCAAAGGGGCCGGTTGTTTATTTCATTTGATTATACGTATTTTTACATACATGTTAATGGTAGATCTACCCATAGACAATCCAGAAGTCCAGGCAGTTCCACCCTTTCTAAAAAGGGTTGCGGTATTTATAAATCAGCATATATATGTTATATATTTTGTATGCTTCAAAACAATTTCACACCATACCATAGCCACAAACAATGGAGGCAAATCATCGTAAAGAAATACATGCTGGCATCGGCCGCGGTTATGTTACTGAACCACAAACTCGAACTATCTATACTTTGCCCGTCTACAAGCCCTTACACCCTGACAAACTGAAAATCAAAGATTTTACTGCATGTATTATTTTCCTGCTCCACAACAGTGAGGATATCCGGATTGAGACGCTTTTGTTTGTCGATTAATAACGCTACAAAAAGGGAGAATCACCATGAAGCAACTCATCACGCACAACAAACGAATTCTGTTGACGGCAATCCTTTGTATTATTTCGGTTTTATTTTTCTGCGGGTGCGATACGGACTCCGCACGGCAGTGGAAACTGAGCGCGACCTTTGTTGCCGGGGGCCTTGTCAACCCCACATCACTGGCGGTGCCGGGAGACGGCTCCGGCAGGCTGTTTGTCACCGAGCAGACGGGCACCGTAAAGATAATCGATTCCTCGGGGACGGTTCTCAGCGAGCCGTTTCTTGATATCAGCGACAGTCTTGCTCCCCAGGTTCAGGCCTATGATGAAAGCGGTTTGCTGGGCATGGCGTTTCATCCCGACTACAGCGCAAACGGCCGCTTTTTCCTTTTTTATACTGCCGCACCGGGACCCGATACGCCCGAAGGGTACCATTCTGACGTGCGGATTTCAGAATTTTCGGTTTCTGCGGACTCACCTGACCGGGCCGATACCGCCGGCGAAGCGGTTCTTATACAGGTGCCCAACCCCCAGGCAAATCACAACGGCGGGCAGCTTGCCTTTGACAGCGACGGCCTGCTCTACATAGGCATCGGCGACGGGGGCAGCGCAAACGATGTCGGCACAGGGCATACCGAGGACATCGGCAACGCCCAGGACCTGACAAACCTTCTGGGAAAAATCCTGCGCCTTGATGTGTCCGGGCCGGGCAGCGCATCCGTGCCGGAAACAAACCCGTTTGCGGGAAGCCTGACGGCCCGTCCGGAAATTTTCGCTTACGGACTTCGCAATCCCTGGCGCTTTTCATTCGACCGGCAGCAGGCCCGGCGTCTTTTCTGCGGCGATGTCGGGCAGAACCTGTATGAAGAAATAAATATCGTCACCGGGGGTGGAAACTACGGATGGAACATCAAGGAGGGCCGTATCTGCTTTGATCCTGAAAACGCAACAACACCGCTTGAAGCCTGCGCCGACACGGGGTATCTGGGTGAGCCGCTGATTGATCCCATACTTGTCTACCCGCACCCGGACGGTCCGACCGAGATTGCCGGACGATCGGTGACCGGCGGGTATGTCTATCGCGGCGGCGCACTTGAACAGCTCAGTGGCGCATATGTGTTCGCCGACTGGTCCCCAAGCTTCACCCAGCCCTCGGGCTTTATCATGATAGCCACAGAGGATGAGGCCGGAACATGGTCCGTGGAGCAGGCATCGCTGCAGAACGCCTGGGGCGGTGAGCTCAACCGCTTTCTGTTGAGCTTCGGCGAGGATGAGGCAGGAGAGCTGTACCTGCTGGCCAGCGAGAGCCTTGGCCCCTCAGGGGCGTTCGGTGAGGTGTACAAGCTCACCGGTGCGGTGAGAGAAGGTGACTGAAGATTACATATTTTTGCCGGTCGTGACGTTGCCGTCAATAACGTGACCCCCGGAACCTGGACACCTTGGCCTGAGCTTCCCGGACGAAGCCGCAGGGAGGCTGCATCGGGCTTCACCACAGCATAAAGGGCCAAAAATAGATTGTTCTAGACAATAAACGATACTCCGTATGTTGTCGATGCGATTCCTCTGCTTCCCCTGATCCATGTCTTGTATAGATCTCTATATTTTTGTTCATTTTTTACTGAATACGTTTATTCAGTAATTGAATCCACACCATACAGTTTTTATTAAACAGCAGGGCAAAACTTTTGATTAAGCTTTTTCTGCATTGAAACAAGACAGCCCCCAGCTGAATGCATTTTCTGCGTCTCAATCAAAAATTGCACACCTTTTTGCTCTTACCATTCACACAAACACCAACAATCAAAACAGCCTGATAACAGAATAATAACACGTCGATAACACAGCGTTAACAGGATGACAATAGACTGAAAAATGTGTCTAACCGACATTTATTATCAGTGCAGTTATCTGGACTATACATTACAAAACTGTTTACAGCTAATTGGAAGCAATCATGACTGCATTACATATAAAAAGTATAAAAAGCCGAATAATCATCGGATCAATCCTAGTGTCTATCGTTCCAATGCTTTTTCTTGCCGTAATCAGCTACAGCATAGGGAAGAAACAGACAGTCAAGGATATCGAAAACACGCTTTCCCAGCACGCGCTTACGATGAAACAGGAGGTGCAGGCGGTATATGTTATTGCATTTTTTAATTAATAATCAGGTGCCGCCTCACATCGTTTGGCTGCTGCTGCGCTGTATACAGCGCAGCAGCAGCCAAACGCGCCCCATGCTGCAGGTTTTGCATTGACACGCTACTGCGGTTCTCCTATACTTGAGCCTTCATCAGGAAAGGGCCATATCAGAATATACGTCCCATCAACAAAAAATTCTTTTTAGTTGATTTGATTGTGAGATTGTTCGCTTTTATCATCGACCATCCCCGGTGGGTTCTGGCCCTGCTGCTTGTCGCCACTGTTGTTGCCGGCCTGCAGTTGCCGAAATTAAAGCTTGTTACCGACTTAAAGTCCCTGCTTCCCCATGACAGTATTTATGAAAACGATGAGCGCATACGGGACACCTTTCTTATTAAGAATACAATTATCGTCGGCCTGGTAAGCGAGCGGGATGTTTTTACGGTCACAGCATTCACCTACCTAAAAAACCTGATTGCTGCAATCGAACCCCTTGACGGCGTTTTCACCATCAGGAGCCTGTTCAGCGAAGACAACATCAGCGCCACACCCGAGAGGTTTCTTGACATCTCACCCTTTTTAAAACGGCTCGATGCGCAATCCATTGAGCAGGCAAAACAACATATCAGGAACTTTTCAGCAGTCCGGGAAATTTTCGTTGCCGAAGACTTTAGTGCAGTGACGTTTCTGGTAGAGCTTGAGGATTCGGCTGATAAAAGCGGCATCTATTTTGCTATTAAAAATATTTTAGCAGCTGCACCTCCTCCGCCCGGCTCAAAAATTGTCATATCAGGCATGCCCGTATGCGAAGGGGTCCTGGGCAACTATATGCTCGATGATTTCATCTTAATGATTCCCATCGTTGCCGCAATTATCATCGTCTTGCTCTACTGCACGTACCGATCGGTGCTTCTGGTTGTTCTGTCCTTTATTATGATTTTCGTCGTGGACATCTGGACCCTTGGTTTCATGGCCTACATGGGAGCGCCCCTGTACATAATTCAATGCGTCATGCCGGTGATTCTCATGGCGTTGTCCGTGGCGGACGAGATACACATTTTCGGCAGATACTATGAAGAATGCAGAAACAGCACCGCATCCAACAGGGAAAAGGTCTTGGCGGTAATGGGGGAAATGTGGCGTCCGGTCATTTTGACCTCGGTGACAACGGCGTTCGGTTTTTTTGCGCTGATTACAACATCCATTAAGCCGTTGAAGTACTTCGGCATATATACCGCATTCGGTATCATGGCGGCAATGGTGTTTGCCCTCCTGGCGACACCGGTGATCCTTGTTCTTTTCGGGAAAAAAGCATCGGGCCGCCCGGAGCACCGCTTCCTTGACGCAGCTCTCGTATCTCTCGGGAATCTCATGTTCAGGCACAAGGCGCTGGTGCTAAGCGCCATTCTGGCCCTTGCCGTCCTTTCAGTTGCGGGCATGTCTCAGGTATTCATCCAGGACAGCTGGATTTCAAACTTCAAGAAAACAAGCGTTGTCTATACGGATGATCTGGTACTCAACCGGAAACTTGCGGGGACCAACATACTCTATCTGGAACTCGATACCGGCACACAGGGCGGTATTAAAAATCCTGATTTTCTAGAAAAGGTAGCCCAATTCCAGCAGATGGTCAAAACATTAGACGGTGTGGGCGGCTCTGTTTCCCTTGTGCAGATTATAAAAAAGATGAACCATGCGTTAAGGGGAACATACGAAATTCCCGCCTCCTCTGAGGCTCTTGCACAATATATGCTGCTGCTGGAAGGCAGCTCGTATGAAAGGCTCTGGGATTATGACTATCAAAGGGTCAATGTGATTGTGTTCTTCGGGAATGCCGACTACATAACCGGGACCACAACCCTGCCGGCCATAGATTCCTATATTAAAAAGAATCTGCCGGAGGTAAAAGCGTCAAAAGGCGGGGAGGTGCCGCTGAGCTTTCACTGGGTAAATTTTTTACGCACCGATCAATTAAAGAGCTTTCTGACCGCGCTGCTGCTGATATTTATCGTAAGCCTCGGCCTATTCAGGTCGTTCAAAAAGGCGCTTGTTGTTACGGCACCCATTGTTTTGGCGGTGGCAATGAATTTCGGCATATTGGGATTTCTTAACATACCCATGAGCGTGTCAATATCGATTTTCAGCTCAATCATCATGGGAATCGGTATTGACTATGCAATTCATCTGCAAACCAAGTTTGATGTTCTATCCCTGCACGTGCCTCCGGAAAAACTGCTGCCCGACATATACACATCTGCGGGGAAGGCCGTTTTTTGGAATGCGGTTGTTGTTATGGGCGGGTTTCTCACCCTGGGTTTTTCCAATATGCCGTCCAACCAGAAACTGGGCCTGATCTGCTCCCTGGGAATAACAACAAGCCTCATAGCAAGCTTCCTCATAGTGCCGCTGCTTTTTAAACAACGCCCGCATCCGTGAAGTAATGATCCTCCCCCAGAGCGGGAGGCCTTAAGTAGTCCCCTGGAATTTATGCATTACTGATTTTTTAGAGTCATTATGTTTTTTAGTCCCATTGCAACGCAGCCGAGCGCAGGGATTTCAGGCGGAGTTAAGGGTCGACATGTCTGAGCGAAGCGAGTTTGTTGACCCGCCGACTGAAATCGTGCCGCGAGGGAAACCCCGACCCCTGTCGGGGGCAAGTTGCAGGGTGCCTTTTCTTTTGAATACTTTGATCCGCTTTGGCGGAAGCTGCGCGCTTTGGAGCAAGCAAAGCGTCGAAGGCTTTCAATCCCAAAGGAGTTGAATCAAAGTATTACTATATTTTTGTCAGTTCCTCCGGGAATTAATGTATTCTCCCCGGATCGGGAGAACCTCTCCGGGTCTACCACCAAAGGCGGTTGGCTTAGTCGGACACTAAAAAACCCTCAGAAGCTGTACCGGATGCGCAGGTACATCATGTCGTTGCTTTTCAGCTGACCGAAAATTGTGTGGTCATCTTGCCCGCCGAACACATTCACCCCCCAGGTAACCTTCCAGCTGTCGGTCACATCATAGGTTATCCTCGGCCGCACATGGACGTCATCATCGCTGGGACTGTAATAAACAAAAAACGACAATTCCATGTCCTGATGCAAGAGCAGTTTTGTGACCCGCACGGTAATAAGCTGATAGTATTCGTCTTTTTTTGGAATTTCCTCATACATCATTTCGGATTGGGAGTCCCGGTAGTCATGATAGTCGAGCATCTGTTTGAGATAGTACTGGCAAGAAAGGATGAAATCATACTTGAACTGCCGCTCATACCCCCAGAGAAAATGCAGCGATGAGTTTTCGACAAACGGGTCACGGCCGGTGGTGTCGTTGCGTGACCGGTAATAGCCGAATTCAAAGGATCCGATGCCGCCGCCGGGCATGGGGCCACGAAGGCTTGCTCCGAAGACGCTCAGCTCTGGATAAAACAACTGCCGTGTGAAAATGCCTTTTGCGCCGGCTGCCTGCTTAAAGTAGCCCCGGAACCCGTAGGCAGACACCTCGAAGCTCCTTATAAAGCCGTTTAGCCGGACGGCTATCTCGCTGTTGCCCATGCTGTTGCCGGGCCTGTTGAAGTACAGGCCGGCATCCCGCCCGTCACGGGAACGGCTGAAGGGATTGTAAAAGGAAAGGCGCCTGCCCCTCGGCTCGTTATCCGGCCTGAATACCGGGATCAGCACGATGTCAAGGTTTGCCGGACGTGAAAAGAAGCTCAGCTTCAGGGCATCCGATGGTGCTTTAATGTACTGGTCTTCCCGCCCGATAAAAAATGAAACAAAATCTTTGGGGAAAAGGTCGTTGATAAAAATAAGATCCCCGGTTCCCCAGGTCAGAATCTGACGACCGGCTTTTATATCCAGAAAGGAAACGGGGGAAAAGCTCAGGTAGCATTCCCTGATTGATCCGTCGGGTTCTTCCGTATGCGCGTCAGCCAGCAGCTCGCCCTTAAAAAAAAATACGCTGTTCCAGTCGGCAAGTATGCCGGGGTGCTCAAAATATTTGGTACATTTGAGCTGGAATCGTCCTTCAAAAAGGTTATATCCTTCTTTTTCCGTTTTGCCGTCACCCATCCGCGGTCCCACAGCCAGTTCCACAAAACCATGTGGCTCAACCAGGAGGCAGCAGGCATGGCCGGGCAGAAGCAGGCAGAACAGCAGGCCGGCCGAAATAATTAATAATATCTTACAGGAACAGGTCATGGATTCTATTTCTTTGCATTATTGCTTTATCCATTTTCCCGGAGGCCTGCGCAGGTATCGCTCCTGAAAAAGGTCCGGGCCGAGCCCGTTGTCATAGACGATTTCGGCGACTGTCAGCTCGGTGCTGTGCCCGGTGTCGAGGTTTTTCATGAATGCTTTCGTAATGGTAGGGGTGTCCTGGATGTGTTGAATTTTTTTCACCTCCATGACCTTATAAAGCTTTTCCTTCTTGTTATAGTGCTCAATGCGGACGGGTAAAAAGGTCTGTCTGTCAGACCATATAAGCCTGTAGCTGAATTCAACGGCATCCGTGTCTTTCGGGACACTCTTTATGACAAACGTCTCCCTGCCGTCCATGGCCTCCTGCTTGACCAGCTCGTGATCATCATCTTCAAGCCTGCGGCCTGAAATATCCTCATACGTAAAGTCAGAGCCGACAAAGCTGAAACGTTTGTCATCAGATGAAATACGTCTCACCAGGTCAATGGCGGGAAGATACAGCCAGCGGTCGTCATCCCTGTCTGTGTGTTTCCAGACCAGAAAGACGGTCCGCCTGACATCAGGCGGATTCCGGAAAAAGGCATAGTAAAACTGTTCGCCACCGTCTTCCTTGTCAAGCCGCAGCATGACAAACTCCCGTATTCGCTCCTTGCCGTCCTTGTTCACCAACCGCAGATGCACAACAGCCCTGCCGTCTGAACGGGCATAGTAATATGCGTCAAGTGTCTTCTGTGCGATTACAGCGGCCGTTGACGAACCTTCCGCCGAATGGGACTCAGTGATACACGAAAGGCTCACCAGTAAAAACATCGTGAATAAAAACAGCTTTGATTTGGGGCAGTGTGGTATAGTCAATGGTAGTTCCTCTGTTCATCCAAGTGATAACGTTGGCATCTGATGCGATTTGAATTGTGCTTTGTTTGCTGTCGCTTCATAGGCGTTAAACAGATTATTTCAAAAAAGGCCCGTTTATACAATTCCTTTTTTGCTTGACAAATTTCACTCATTATTTCATAGTCAAACAAAATTTTTAATAAAATCATTCCGGAAAGTATCGTACCATTATGTTATATGAAAATGTTTGTATTGAGGGGCTGGGATATAAAATCCCGGACAGGGTTATCACCAGTACATGGCTGGAGGACAGATTCCGGGAACTCAACAGCGGAACATTGCGCCTGGGCCTGGAACGGCTGACCGGCATCCGGGAATTTCGCTGGTGGGATGAAGGCATCACCTTTTCCGACGCCGCTGTCATGGCCATGGAAGATACCTTCAATAAAACAGGCATCGACCGGGGGGAAATCCAGTGTTTAGTGCTTGCGTCGGTGAACCGGGACTACGTTGAGCCGGCAACGGCCAGTATCGTACACCATAAGGCAGGCCTGGGTCCGGACTGTATGAGCTTTGATGTATGTAATGCCTGTCTCGGCTTCATGAACGGCATTATGATAATCGCAAATATGATTGAGCTGGGGCAGATTGAGACCGGCATGGTTGTGTCAAGCGAGGGATCGCGACAGTGCCAGGAAGCAACCATGGAAAGAATTAAAAACAACCCCGACAAAACCTTTCTGCGGGAAAACCTGGCATCTTTCACCATCGGCTCTGCATCGGTTGCCATGATATTGTCCAGTGCCGCAAAATCAAAGACCGGCAAAAAACTGCTGGGGGGAGTAAGCTACTGCCAGACCCAGTATCATGATCTTTGCATAGCCATGCCGACCTGGATGACCACCAGCCTTGGCGGTATGCTTACGGAAGGAATCGATGTTACGTTCAGAGCGTGGGAAAAAGCACAGGCCTATTTCGGCTGGGAAGACCTTTCCGGCATGAAATTTTGCGGACATCAGGTGAGCAAGACCCACCATGACGCCGTGGTTGATCTTATCGGTATTGATCACAACCAGTCCTATGTTACGTATCCCACACTGGGAAACACGGTGTCTGCTTCGGTTCCCATTACCTTCGCCAAGGCCGTTGAAGATAACTTTGTAAAAAACGGCGATACTGTCTGCTTAATAGGCGCCGGCAGCGGCATTAACTGCCTGGTTCTGGGAGTGCAATGGTAAATGCCTGACAACTGGCGCAATCTGTACCCCTTTTCTTCTCACTGGCTTGAAATTGACGGAAACCGTTATCACTACCTGGACGAAGGTGATCCTTCACTGCCCCCCCTGATTTTACTTCACGGCAATCCCACATGGTCTTTTTATTACCGCACCCTGATACCTGCACTGAAAAAAAAATATCGCGTTGTTGTGCCTGATCATATGGGCTGCGGGCTTTCAGACAAGCCGCAGAAATATGCGTACACCCTGGAAACCCATATTAACAATCTCGAACAATTAATCAGCCATCTGGACCTGCGCTCTGTGGGACTTATCATGCATGACTGGGGAGGGACAATCGGCATGGGCTATGCCGTCCGGCATCCGGACAACGTCTCACGATTTGTTGTTTTCAACAGCGGTGCTTTCCATGCAAGGTCGGGGGCTATTCCCTTTATCGTTCGTATCTGCGGCGTGCCCGTGTGCGGCCCGCTGCTGGTCCAGGGGCTCAATGCATTTGCCCGTGTTGCTGCCGTGGTAGGTGCCCGTAACAGAAAGCGGATGACAAAGCAGGTCAAAGCCGGGCTCCTTGCCCCGTACAACAGCTGGAAGAACCGAAACGCCATCTACCGGTTTGTAAAGGATATCCCCCTGAAATCCTCACATATCAGCTACGCCGCGCTGAGCAGGATCGACAGCGGCCTCGGCCGGCTCAGCCGCTGCCCCATGCTGATTGTCTGGGGGGGGAAGGATTTCGTTTTTTCGGTCAGGTACTTTCTTACTGTGTGGCGCGAGCGCTTTCCCGGGGCCGAAGTTATGCTGCTTGAGGATGCCGGCCATTATGTCGTTGAAGATGCCCACGAAAGAATTCTTCCCCGTCTAGAAGATTTTCTGGCAAGGAATCCATAGATGACCCAACGTAATGTAGCCACATGGCTTTCAGCATCTACAGAAAAATTTCCCGATAGGCGTGCCGTTATCATGGACCTCGGAGGTCGGACAAAGACGTCTTCGCCCGGCGGGGCGCAAAAAACCTGCAGCACGTGGACCTTCGCCGAGCTTAACGGCACCGTGGACGCTCTGGCCCGGGGCATGCGCTCCTACGGGCTCTCAAAAGGCGACCGTGCTCTGCTGATGATCCGTCCCGGATACGAATTTATTGCCGTTACCTTTGCACTGCTTAAGCTGGGTGTCGTCCCTGTTTTCATCGATCCCGGCATGGGTCTGAAGGCACTGAAACAGTGCATTCAGGAAGTGCGGCCTTCCGCTTTTATTGCCGTCCCCATTGCATTTGTCTTTCCCCTGCTCTTTCCCGGCGCATTTCGGTCCGTCGGCAAGAAAATTGTTGTCGGAGGCTCTGTTGCTGCTGCCGTGACCGGGGGCCGTTGCCTGGCCGGGCTTTCCTGCCCGGCGGAAGAGTCCTTTGCTGCTGCGGCCGTGGACACCGGTGATGAAGCCATAATTGCGTTTACGTCCGGCAGCACGGGTATACCAAAGGGCGTCGTTTTTACCCATCCCATGCTGGAAGCACTGCTGGGCATACTGCGGGATGAAATCGGCATCAGGGAAAAAGAGATAGACCTGCCGGGGCTGCCCATATTCGCCCTGTTCAATCCCGCTCTGGGCGTAACAACCGTCATCCCCGACATGGATCCAAGCAGGGCGATAAAGGCCGATCCCGCCAGGCTGGTCAAGCAGATACTGACCCACGGGGTGACCACGACCTTCGGCTCACCGACCATATGGAAAAAAGTTGCCGCTCACTGCCTGGAACATGATATACGGCTTCCCGGCATTAAACGAATCCTGATGGCGGGTGCGCCGGTACCCCACGATCTGCTGAAAAAGTTCAAAACCATTCTTTCCCACGGCAGCGTCCTGACCCCGTACGGTGCAACTGAAGCAATTGCGCTCACAGCAATTACCGGTGATGAGATTCTCCGGGAAGCGGAGCCGGGCGGTTATCCCGACCGCGGCGTCTGCGTGGGAAAACCGCTGGGGAAAAACCGCCTGTATATCATCGCCATTACGGATGGGCCCATCCTCGCATGGAATGACGCAACCGTCCTCCCCCCCGGCGAGGTGGGGGAAATTGTGGCCAGGGGCCCGCTGGTAACACATGTATATTTAAACAGGCCGGTGGAAACCGGCCATGCTAAAATTTACGACGGGAAGGATGTGCTTCATCGCATGGGTGACCTGGGCTATATGGACGAAAAAGGCCGCCTCTGGTTTTGCGGGCGCAAGTCGCATCGCGTGGTAACACCCGAAGGCATGATGATGACGGTGCCCTGTGAAGCCGTTTTCAACCGGCATCCTGCTGTGGCACGCACGGCGCTGGTCGGCCTGGGAGCAAAGGGAAGCCAGCTGCCCCTGCTGGTGGTTGAAATAAAACCCGGCACAAAGGTACATAAAAGAGACGTGCTGTCCGAGCTGCTGGAACTGGGCGCACGGCATGAGCACACAAAGCGGATCAAACATATTCTGTTTCATCCCCGCTTTCCCGTGGATGTCCGCCACAATGCAAAAATTCAGCGTGAAAAACTGCAAGACTGGGCCGGCACAAAGCTGCGGGGGGCCGTGCTATGAGAATCCTGGTCACCGGCGGCGGCGGATTTATCGGGGGCTGCATTGTCCGGCAGTTGCTGGAACGGGGAGACCGGGTTGTGTGCATGGGCAGAAACCGGTACCCCGAGCTTCACAACATGGGCGTCGAGACACTGCAGGGTGATATCCGCCTGAAAGATGCCGTGCTGCAGGCCTCCCGGAAATGTGATGCCGTCATTCACGTTGCGGCCAAGTCCGGCGGGCTGTGGGGCCGGTTTCAGGACTATTATGATATAAACGTAACCGGAACCAGAAACATCATCGACGCCTGTCGCGAGAATATGGTTCCCCGGCTCGTTTTTACCAGCTCTCCAAGCGTCGTGTTCGATAATAATCATCAGGAAGGAATCAATGAGGATTGTCCGTATCCGGCAGCCTACGAAAGCCCCTATCCCCGCACAAAGGCTATGGCTGAACAGCTGGTCGTGGCTGCCAACGACAAAAACGGTCTCTTGACCGTGTCGCTGCGGCCGCACATCGTATGGGGCCCTGGAGACACTCAGCTGCTGCCCCGGCTGATCGCCCGCGCCAAAGCCGGTCAGATCGTTCAGGTGGGCGACGGCACCAACAAAGTCGACATGACCTATGTGGAGGATGTTGCACATGCACACCTGCTGGCACTGGATGCTTTGAAGGATGATTCTCCGGTTGCCGGATCGGTCTATTTCATCAGCCAGAATGAGCCGGTTCGCCTGTGGCAGTGGATCAACGATCTGCTGGAAAAGCTCGGGCTGCCCCGGGTGAAGCGCAAAATATCCCTGCCCGTTGCCCGCGCATTGGGCGGCACCCTGGAGCGGGTGTACCGGATACTGCCCCTGCCGGGCGAGCCCCGCCTGACACGGTTCCTTGCCACAGAACTGGCGGTGAGCCACTATTACGATACGTCCCGCGCGCACCGTGATTTCGGGTATGAACCCCGTTTCAGCATGAATGCGGCAATGGAAAAGACACTGCCCTATTTGAAAAAACTGCTGTAGGGCGGCTGAAGGCGTGCCTGGTTACCATACAGGTGCTGAAGGTGGGCCTGTCCGCCGTAAGTTTACTGGAGGTGGAATCAGCCCCAGACTGCCGTGAAGTCCTTGTTGCGCTCTTCCACGTCTTTATCCAGTTTCAGGTCAAAATATCTGTTCTGAGTATCAAGCACATGCACCATGAGAATATGAGCATTCATCAATACCAGCTTGGCTTTCCCCCGCTGGGGTTCCGAATCAAAGATTATTGCCCCGTCCTTATCCTCTTTCATTCTCAGCGTTATGGCCGACACCGATGCATGTGTCTGCATCGTGGGATCGAAATAGCACTGCAGATACAGCTCACCCATTCCCACCCGTGCCGCCATGGAAGCAAGACTAAGCTTTGACCATGAATGCTGCGTTTGTGTGGTCCCGCATTTTTCACACAAAGGTGCCTGGAATTTATGTTCAACCTTTTCATATGATTCTTCTATCTCTTTTATTTTATCCGGTGAAAACAGCCTGCCGAGATCAACGGTATCTTTCAGGCCGTTCACTGTTTCTCCCAGGTAAATATGATCGTATTCCATAAAAGCTTCGGCGCAATCAGGATGCTTTGCGACGTATGCGGCAAGTACGGCCCGCTCAAACAGGCCGCGCAGAATTTTCATCCCGCCGAACCCATACCCGTTGGCGCACAGCAAAAGTATTTCATTGAAATCTTCAAGACACAGTCTTCCCAGATAAAACACGACACCGTCGGCTTCGCATGTTGTCAAAAATTCCCTGATAAATATTTTACTTGACGTCTCGTAGAAATGCTCCAGTTTTTTCAGAAACAAAGCGTGCTCATTAATAAAAAACTGCCATTCCTGCTTGAATCCGAATCCTATAGGCGAACTCATTTTTCTACACCTTCAGTTTCACAGTGAATAAACGGTATGCCTGATGACTATCATGAATCATGCATCTATTCAATGCAAAAATCACATGATGTCGCAACGGTACTCATAGAAGAGAACAACCGGGAAGAGTAAAAGGCGGGGAAGAATCAAAAAAGGTGTTGATACAGGCCCTTTCTATCTGTTGATAAAATTCGCCACAAGGTCCAGCAGTATATACAGCGGATTCGGTGTTGCAGTCTCATTTTCAGATTTATGAAGGGTTCTCACACCGCTTGTATCAACATCCTCGAGCTGGTAGTAATAGGTGCTCAAGTTTTCAACAGAGTTGTCGACGAATGTATATCCGGCGCCCAGGCCTGTTCCCATTTTTGATGAGATGATGGCCGTGTTGATTTTTGTGTACGGCCCGCCCCGGGTGTCGGCACGGTACAGGTTGAAGCCGAGGTTGCCGGTCTCCGAGCTGGTCTCCCACACAAGTGTTACCCGTTTGTTCCCGGGAATGGCGTAAAAGGACTTCAGGGTAATTGCGGTCGGTTGCGCTCCGCTGCCTCCGCCGCTTCCGCTGTCGCTGTCGCAGGCGTCGCCGATACCGTCACTGTCGGCGTCCGCCTGATCGGCATTTGATACGTCCGGACAGTTGTCACAGGCATCGCCGATGCCGTCGGTATCGGCGTCAGCCTGGTCGCCGTTCCATGCACCGGGGCAGTTATCATCAGCACAGGTGTTGGCGGCGTATCCGGGATTGCCGTATCCGTCGCCGTCGGTGTCCGTACAGGTATCGCAGGCATCACCGGTGCCGTCCCCATCGGCGTCTTCCTGGCCGGGATTTGAGACCCCGGGGCAGTTGTCGCAGACATCGCCGGCGCCGTCGCCGTCAGCGTCGGCTTGGTCGGCATTTGCATCAAGGGGGCAGTTGTCATCGGCACAGGTATTGCCGGGATAGCCGGGATTGCCGTATCCGTCGCCGTCGGTATCGATGCAGGTATCACAGACATCACCGATGCCGTCCACATCCACGTCTTCCTGGCCGGGGTTGGATGTGCTGTCGCAATTATCATCACAAAACTCTGTTTCACCGCCTTCACAGGTATTATCGCCTACCACGCCGCTGGCATCTCCGTCGTCGCAAATACCGTCGCCGTCCGTATCGCCGAAAATCCCGCACACGCCTGCCCGCACGGCCCGGACATAGGAAAACGGAAAGGGGAACCCCGCGGTGAAGAAATTCGGTGAATACCCGTTGCTGAAATCAACAATAATTGCCGGGGGGGGCGCAATGTTGAGATAATATGTTGATGCCCAGTAATAGCTTGACTGTGTGTGCGGGAAAAAGGCCGTATCGATGGTGGGATTTATAACACTGTTGTCCACCAGTGAGTACAGCTCGTTCAAGTTGGGCATGCGCCAGTCATCGTAGCCGGCAAGGCTCAGGTTTTCGCAGTAGTCAAGGGCGTCGGTAATTGCATAAAAATCATCCTTGTCCCGGGGCCCGCCGTCGTCTGTTTTTACCTCCCACATGAGCCCCGTGCTCATGTCGCTGACCGTGCTGTCTAAGTTGTCCACGAAGCGCACGGCCGGCTCGGGCTGCCCTCTGCGAACGCCGCGCACAAAGTAGGAATCCGTTTGTGCATACTGCCCGACAGAGCCTTCCTGGGGCAGCACACACCAGGCATCGGCCCCCAGTGCATCTGCTGTCCAGTATTGGGCCTGGGTATTGGGGAAATACTGGGCGGACAGGTTGACTGCGTCCTGGGCACGCTTATATGAGATAAAAAAGATTTCCTGGACGGTGGGAAGGCGCCAGTCGGAAAACCCGCCATAGGTGTCCGTGTTGAGCTGGTCGATAAACACATTGTCAGCGTCAGACCAGTTGTAGGTGTTGTCTTTGTCGTGAATGGTGGCGTCGTCGGTTTTTACTTCCCAGATGAGCCCGGTGATATTGTCCCGGACCATTGTCCAGGTCACCGCCGACACAGCAAGGACATCACCATTTTCATCAAGCTTTGTATATGACGGGAGATTGATGCTGTAATCAGAATCCTCGCCGAACGTGGCAACGTAGGAGGTTCCCGTCTGCCCGGTATCGGGAACGGGTCCGGCCAACACATAAGAAGAAACCAGCAAAGCTGCATACAGCACGGCCACAATTCCGGCACCTACAGTTCTTTTCACCACAATCACCTCTTCAGCGCTGTTTTTTAATTACCACCCTTTTTTTAATAAATCCTGTTTTTTTAGGGGCAAAAGGGCATGGTAATGTTTTTGTTTTATTGATTTTGGTTGAATTTATCTTTTAAAGGTCTTTATTAATAATTATTATCGAAAATATAATATGTATTTCAAAAAAAATCAATACATTTTTTGTTAAAAAAATGACGACATCCCGGTCTTCTCAGCACCCCCGAAACTCTTCTTCTTTTACATAAAATCACAACATACTAAAAAAACATTTTTTTTTGTTAAACAAAACACCAAACAAGATCAATTATAAAAAATTTATCCTCTTTTATAAAAAACTTTTTTTACTATAGACGGCACATGAGAGGAAACCTTGGAATATAATACATATTTTAGCCACCAGCGCAACAAACCCCTCGCCTCCGTACCGTGCCATGAAGTCTGAGGGCCTGTTCACGACCCGGCCGGTTTGGGCGGTTTTGCACACCAGATCAATACTGCTGAAACAAAATAGAGCATGGCCAGATACAAAAACACTGTGTGGTAATCAGAACCCGTAGCATCGAGCAGATGCCCGCTCAGCCACGGCCCCAGGGGGCCGGCGACAAAACCGTATGCGGTGAATATAAGGCCGAATACGGCCCCGAAGTGCTTCATGCCGAAACAGTCACTGGTCAGCGGGGCTGAAACGGCAAAAAGTGTTCCAAAAGCAAAACCCACAAGCGCTACCAGAATGGTCCACGCAACAATACCGGGTAATCTTGGCAGGAGCAGATAGGCACCCCCCGCTGCAATAAAGGCCACGCTCATGATTCCGTTTCTGCCGAACATATCTGAAAGGTGTCCGCTGACTAACCTGCCCAGACCGTTGGTCAGATTAAACGCTGTGAGCAGCAATACCGCCTTGTGCATGCTGAGCCCTTGCGCAAGGCCGAAAGAAACGGAATGTGTTACCATGGAAATGCCCGCTGCGCCTGCCAGTGCCCAGGTACACCATATGCACCAGAAGGCCCTGGTACCTATGCTCTCACGTATTGTCAAAGACCCGTGCTGATTCTGTTCAGCAGGTTGCACGTTCGGCGGTGCGGTATCGGCAGATTGGGCACCACTGATAAACCCGGAAGCCGCCAGACCCACAGCAAGGGCGGCGAGGCCGGTAATCACTGTCATGGAGCTGGTGCCGAGGCTGTTCTGCATGCGAACAAAAACCGGAGACATGGGGGCGGCAGAAAGTCCGAAGACCATATTTACCACGCCGGATACCAATCCCCGCCGCCGGGGATAGCAGCGCTGCACCACGGTAAGTGCCGGGATATAGATAAGGGCCGAAGACACGCCGACCATAAACGCCCACACATAGACCATGGTAATACTGCGTGCATAGCCCACCATGACCGCACTTCCGCCGCAAAGCAGCGCCCCGAAAGCAGCCAGTCCGGCAGTGCCGATCTTTTCCTGGCAGCGGCCTGTGGGATACATGAATATACCGACACCTGCCAGTATAAAAAACAGGCATTTACCCATCTCGCCGCTGCCCGCGCCAAACGCCTCCTGCCAGTGGGGCCCCATGACACCGGGGAACCCGAAGATAAAGGAACCGGGCCAAAATATGGCTGCGCAGCTGGCAATCACGGCTGCTTTTCTTCTATGGTTTGCTGTCATTGCACAGGCACCTGTCTCTGTGGTGGGTGAACAATACAGCACCAACCAATAGCAGGATTTCCTTAGTCCCGTCAACAAAAAAGGTTCCGCGTGTTGATACACCGGCAGTCTCTTTGTGCAGCAGGCTAAAAGCACGCCCCACAATTGCATGGACGGTTTTCCCTTTCCCGGACGATCCCGGGCTGCTGCAAGATCATTTTATCTTGCCAATACCGCATTTCTTGTGTTAAAAAATTAGACTTTACAGGGAAAAGAAAAACCCTGCTTGGGTTTTACAACACAAAAGAAGGCAAAAAAATGGCGCTGGCGTACAATCCTCACGAAATTGAAGAAAAGTGGCAGAGAGTCTGGGACAGCAAAAAACTGTTCAAGGTAGGAGAACAAGGAGATAAAACAAAATATTACCTGCTTGAAATGTTTCCCTATCCATCCGGCAGAATACATATGGGCCATGTCAGAAATTACACAATCGGAGATGTTATTTCCCGGTACAAAAGCATGCAAGGCTTCAACGTTCTGCATCCCATGGGATGGGATGCCTTTGGCATGCCCGCAGAAAACGCCGCGATACAGAGCAAAAGCCATCCTGCCGCCTGGACCTACAGCAATATCGATATAATGAAGCAGCAGCTGAAAAGGATGGGGTTCAGTTATGACTGGGACCGGGAGTTTGCCACCTCTGATGTACTGTATTACAAATGGGAACAGTGGCTTTTTCTCAAAATGTATGAAAAGGGCCTGGCTTTTCGCAAAAAGGCTTTTGTGAACTGGTGCGACAGCTGCCGAACCGTGCTGGCAAATGAGCAGGTGGAAAACGGCCTGTGCTGGCGCTGTAAAAGCGAGGTCGACCTCAAGGAGCTCAACCAGTGGTTTTTTCGTATAACCGGGTATGCAGATGAGCTGCTTGATTCACTTACCGCGCTTACGGGATGGCCTGACCGCGTTATTACCATGCAGCGCAACTGGATCGGTAAAAGCTATGGAACAGAAATAGATTTCCTCATCGAAAACGCCGATGAGCGCATCACGGTTTTTACCACCCGGCCCGACACCCTGTACGGGGCAACGTTCATGAGCCTGGCCCCGGAAAACCCCCTTGCCCTTTCCCTTTCACAAAACACCCGGCAGGCAGATGCGGTCAAAGCCTTTGTGGAGAAGGTCCTGAAGCAGGACAAGACCGTCCGTTCATCAGATGATCTTGAAAAAGAGGGCGTATTCACCGGTGCGTATTGCATTAACCCGGTCACCGGCTACCGGATGCCCGTCTATGTGGCAAATTTTGTGCTCATGGAATACGGGACCGGTGCCGTCATGGCAGTACCGGCCCATGACCAGCGCGACTTTGAATTTGCAAAAAAGTACGGCCTTGCAATACAGGTGGTAATACAGCCCGAAGATAATGAGCTTGACCCGGATGAGATGATCGAGGCATACGTTGACGAAGGGGTCCTGGTGAACTCTTCCCAGTTTGACGGCCAAAACAATATAAGCGCCATGGCGGCAATAACCGACCACCTTGCCTGCCGGGGACTCGGTAAAAAAGCGGTTAATTTCCGCTTGAAAGACTGGGGCATTTCCCGCCAGCGTTACTGGGGAGCACCTATTCCCATACTATATTGCGACAGGTGCGGCATTGTTCCCGTACCGGAAAAGGACCTGCCGGTTGTATTACCGAAAGAGGTATCCCTTGAGGTAATGGGCCGCTCACCCCTTGCCGAATGCAGTGAATTTGTCAACACCACCTGCCCGCAGTGCGGCAGCCCGGCCCGGCGCGAAACGGATACCATGGATACATTTGTTGAGTCTTCCTGGTACTTCGAGCGATATGCCTGCCCTGAATTCGACAAGGCCCCCCTTGACACAGACCGTGTCGGCTACTGGATGCCGGTTGACCAGTACATAGGGGGTATTGAACATGCGGTTCTGCATCTTTTGTACGCACGTTTTTTTACCAAGGTCCTGCGGGATCTCGGGCTTGTTGCCGTTGATGAACCGTTTACCAATCTGCTCACCCAGGGAATGGTATGCATGGAAACATACTCCTGCCCTGAATGCGGATGGCTGTACCCTGAGGAGGTTAAGCAGGCAAGCTGCATGAAATGCGGCAAGGCGGTTACGGTGGGCCGGACGGAAAAGATGTCCAAATCTACCAGAAATGTCGTTGACCCGGAACAGCTTATACAACGATATGGTGCCGATACAGCGCGCCTGTTCTGCCTGTTTGCCGCCCCGCCCGAACGCGACCTTGAATGGAGTGACAAGGGCGTTGAGGGGTCCTTCCGGTTTCTCCAGAGGACCTGGCGACTGGTCACGGAATACGCTGATGTGCTCCAGCAAAGCGGCCACACGGACGTTGAAACAGGAGATGACCGTGAGGTAAAAAGTCTTCGCAGGAAAACCCACCAGACCATACGAAAAGTCTCTGAGGATATAGAAACACGTTTTCATTTTAATACGGCAATCAGCGCCGTCATGGAGCTGGTAAATCAGCTGTACCAGTTTGATCCCAGGAAAGGGGGCAGTGCCCCGCGCGCTGCCGCTTTCAGGGAAGCCGTTGAGACGGCGGTGCTGCTGCTCGCGCCGATGGTACCCCATGTCTGTGAAGAGCTGTGGAGCATGCTTGGGTCTGACACAAGCATTTCCCAGGCTGCCTGGCCTGCTTGTGATATGGATGTTGCAAAAGCGGATGAAATTGAGATTGTCATTCAGGTCAATGGAAAGCTCCGGGGTAAAATTATGATTGATACAGCGGCACCGGAGGAGGAAATCAAGGCAAAGGCCCTTGGGTGCCGGCAGATTCAGCAGTGGATTGCCGGCAAAAAGATCAAAAAAACAATTGTCGTTCCCCAGAAGCTGGTAAGCATCGTTGTAGCGTGAGACCCGCCGGACAACGCACGGAACAGCCCGCTGCTGTATATATAACAGAGAAATGTATTCCTTTAAAAAAAAGTCTCAGAAATAGATACGAGGACACGCATGCTCAGAAAAAAATTGTTCATAACCGCTGTAGTGCTGAGTTGTACGGTGCTGGGATGCGGATACCGCCTTGCCACACTATCAAACCCTCTTCTTGACGATATCTCGACCATCGCCGTTCCCTATTTCAAAAACAAAACGTTTGAAGCAGAAGCGGTAACTATCTTTACCAATGCCTTTGTCAATGAATTTATTGAAAGCAGACGGCTGAAGGTGGTGAGTGTCGATGAAGCCGACGTCATTCTGCATGGAACAATAAAAAGGCTGCATGACGACACAATTGCTTACAGCCGCGATGATAAGGCAATGGAATACCGCATTCACGCCATCGTAGCCATCACGCTTGAAGAAAAATTTACCGGAAAAGTTCTCTGGAAGAGGAAAGACCTTTACCACACCGAGGAATATCCGGTAAGCAACGACATAGCAACCTCTGAGACCTCTAAACGGGCTGTGCTGCACCTGCTTGCAGCCGATCTTGCCGAAAGGGTTCATGACAGTATCATGCAGGGGTTTTAAATGTATCCCGCGGAATTTGAAAAATGCCTCTCCCGGGGTGACATTGCCCCTCTTTATTTTTTTACCGGGGGAAACAGCCGGCTGATAGAAGAAAAAATATCCCGCATAACCGATCATCTCTTCGGTGATAACGATCCCGCCCTTAACCTGAACTATTTTGATGCCCAGACACACACTCCCCCGGAGATTGTTCAAACAGCACAGACGATACCCTTTGCTTCACCCAAAAGGCTCATTATCGTGCGCAGGGTGCATACGTATAAGGCAAAACAGCTTGAAAAGTTCAAAGACTACTTTACCTCACCGTCCGGGAAGTGCTGCCTCATATGCCTTGCGGACACCATGCCCCTGAAAGGAGCCCTTTTAACCGCGTTCAAAAAGCACGGCCATAGCGTGTCCTTTGCGAATCCCAGAAACGAGGAGGAAGTAAAACCGCTTATCAGGGAGGGGTTCAAACGGCACGGCAAAAGGATTGCACAGGATGCGTTGCAGTATCTTGCTGAAAACATCTGCCTGGACACACGGATCATAGCAAACGAACTTGAGAAAATAGCACTCTACTGCGGTAAAACGGCAAACATCACCCTTGACGATATCATTGAAGTTCTGTCCGGGGGAAGCAAAGCCTCGGTGTTTCAGCTGGTTGATGCAATAGGCGGCGGTAACAGCAAAAGTGCCGTTCAGATGCTCAATGGCCTGCTTGATGACGGCATGCAACCCGCCCAGATTCTGGGCATGATTTCACGCCAGTTCAGGCTTGTCACTATCGCACTGGCGGGCATACAAGAAGGTGATTCAATTGACCGTATCGGTCGTCGGCTGGGATTAAAGTACACCACAATAACCAGAAAAATTATCAACCAGGCCAAAAGATGGCCTGGTGAAAATCTGGTGTCTGTTTTTAATGAAATCTCTCGGACGGACTTCCTGTTGAAATCAAGCAGAATCAACAAGAAGCTTATCCTGGAAAATCTGATCTTTAAACTTGGTGAAATGCGCAGTTACGCACGTGCCTGAACAGCGGCGCTGGCCCTTTTGGCAAGGCGTGCAACCTTTCTGGAAGCAGTGTTCTTATGAATAACGCCTTTTGAGGCGGTTTTTGTAATGACAGAGGTCGTCTTTTGCAGCTGCTTCTGTATGGTTTCCTTCTCTTTTGTCTCAATAGCGCGCAAGAGCGTCTTTACTGATGTTTTCATCTGTGACTTAAGCGTCTTGTTTTTCGTCCGACGCTGCAAACTCTGCCGATGCCGTTTAATTGCTGACTTATGTGTTGCCAATTAATGCTCCTTAAAAAATCATTGATTTCTATTGCTTTAAGAACAAATAATAATATCAATTTTTTTTCGTTTGTCAATAGTTATTAATGGAAAAATTATATACAGTTTTTTGCGCAGCATTGGGCTGGTGCGGAATCGTTAAGGGCCGGGCCGGTGTAGTACGCGTGCTTCTTCCGGAGCCCCGACGGGACATGCTGGAGGACCGTATACATACATTATTTCCTTTTTGCCGTTTGTCGGAAAATTCTTTTTTGCGGGAGACAGCTGCGCTGATGTCATATTTCAGCGGCAATGAAACCCGTTTTTCATTTGCACGTGACGTTTCCCGGGCAACACCGTTTCAGCAGGAGGTATGGGCTGCCACAGGCACCATACCCTACGGCCAAGTGAGAACATACGGCTGGGTGGCGGAAAAAATTAAAAAGCCGGGCGCATGCAGAGCCGTCGGAAGCGCCCTTGCCCGGAACCCCTTGCCGATCATCATACCATGCCACCGTATCATCAGAAAAAACGGCCGGATGGGGGGCTTTTCTGCCGTAACGGGTACGGCATTAAAAGAGAAACTGCTCATACTTGAAGGCATAAACATACACAATGTAAAGGGAACGCTGTGACACACAACGACATTTCATGGGAAACGGTTGAGCAGGAGGCCGTCGAACTTCTGAGCCGATATATTCAGATCAATACGACAAATCCACCGGGAAAGGAAATGGCGGCAGCGCTGTTTCTGAAGCAGCTGCTTGATAGGGAGGGCATAGCCTGTGATATATATGAATCCCAGCCGGGAAGAGGCAATATTATCACCCGGTATCAGGGCAATGAGGATGCCCCGGAGGTCTTGCTGCTGCACCATATGGATGTTGTCCCGGCAGAAGCAAAAAAGTGGACCCATCCCCCGTTCTCAGGAACGGTGGCCGATGGTGAGGTGTGGGGACGCGGGGCAATTGACTGCAAATCCCTGGGTATCATGGAATACCTGGCATTTATTTTATTAAAACGACGGGGATTCTGTCCCGAGAAGTATAGTGTTCTTGCTGCCACTGCCGACGAAGAGGCCGGCGGAGCGTGGGGTGTAAAATGGCTTATGGAAAATCACCCGGACACCCTCAAAACCCGCTCGGTTATTAACGAATCTGCCGGCCTTGGATTTTCCTCACCCACAAGCAACATCTATTTCTGCCAGGTTGCTGAAAAAGGAATATGCTGGTTGCGGATCATCTTTACCGGCATACCCGGCCATGCGTCCATGCCCCATGATGAAAACTGCGTGGCTGAAATGGCAAAGGCCCTTGATGCCCTTAGCCGGTATTGCTTTCCCGTATGTGTTACTGAGCCGGCAAAACGCTTTATACATGCTCTTGCTCCAGAGCAGGCGGTAATGCCGGAAAATGAGTTTTTAGAGGTCTTTGATAAAGGCATCGGTTCCCGTATGCTTGAGCGCATTCCCGACAAACTGCTCAGGCAGGTTGTCGCGCCGACGCTTCAAAACACCTGTGTGCCGACCGTGGTACGCAGCGGAGACAAAGCAAACGTCATTCCAAGCGAGTGCTTCTGCGAGGTAGACTGCAGAATTCTGCCCGGATGTGACCCCCGGCAGTTTATGGAAGACATACGGCACATACTGCGGGAGCGGGGATGCACAAATTTCACCGTTAAACTCCTGGGCAGTTCCGCCGCATCGGTTTCACCTGTTGACACCCGCCTTTTCAAAATGCTGGAAAAGAGTTTAAAAAAGACCGACCCCCGGGCAACGGTAATACCCTATATGTCTCCCGGTGCAACTGACTCTCGTTTCTTTCGTGACAGGAAAATACCGGCATACGGCCTGCAAATGGAATCATCTGTGGAGGCTGCTAAAAGAATTCACGCTCATAATGAGCGGATCAACGCCGGGCGGATGGTATTCGGCATTAAAGTTCTTTTTAATGCGTGCGCGGCAATGCGCGGTTGAACCCGGCAGGGATTTCGGCAGGTGAATGTGTCGTGAAACGGATTCTCCTGTCAGGCCGCATCGCCCTGCCGCGAGGCAGGCATCTGGTGAAAACAAGCGGCCCTGACATGCTCGGCAGTCAGGTTATTGCTGGAGTGTGGTACGTCTTTTACTGTGTGGAAGCCTGCTAAAGAATAGTAAAAAAGTGCCGATACACTTATCATATTTCACTATTTAGAACAGGAATTTTATTATGACAGATAACATCCGGGGAGTTTTTCTGCAGGAGCGGGAATCAAAGATTGGAACCGGCCATACGAAAAAGATCGTAAAACAGAAAATGTATTGTATTGCGAATCAGATAAACGACAATGAAATAGAGGTCCGCTATCTGGGCGCCAATGATAAACCCTTAAACATCACTGAAACAATACCCAAAGATGAATTCATCCGTAATTTCACCTTCCAGCCCTACTATTACGAGAAAAAGAAGGCTGAGGGACAGGAAAAGGAGATTAATAAACATATAGCCGTCGCAGAGGAGCATGCCAAAAAAAAGGAGTTCTACAGCGCCGAGTATGAATACAAAAATGCACTGAAGATCGACGAAGAGAACCTGCGGGCAAACTTCGGCATCGGCAACGTATACCTCTCAATGGGAGAAGAGAAAAAAGCCAAGGAAATCTTTATAAAGATTTCAACCATAGACGCAATATTTGAAGAACAAAATAAGCATTTTTTCAACGAATGCGCAATCCAGCTGAGAAAACACAAGCTCTATGACGAGGCCATCAATTATTATACCAAGGCCATCGAGCTCTCACCCCGGGATGAAAACCTCTATTTCAACATTGCCCGCCCCCATTTTGAAAAAGGGAACATCGAACAGGCCCGGAATCATATCTACAAGGCACTGGAGATACGGCCCGAATTTCCTGAGGGACAAGCATTTCTCACCTACATTGACAACCATAAGGATGAAAAGCTTGCTCAGAAAACTCCTGCGGCGGCAGCTGAACCTGTGCTAAAAGCTGAAGCAGCAGAAAAAACAGAGGCTGAAGCGCAAAAAGCTGCTACCGAACAGGATAAATCAACAGGTTCGAGATAAAAAAGGTTACATAAAAAAACCTGTCATTCCCGCCGGAAAGTAATAATCTTTCTATTGTCGTGTCCTGTGTATATCTGTAATAAGTACAGGAACACAACACTATATCATACAATCCTTTATTGTTTCCTCTGAACATGACACGGCAAATATTCTGGCTGTATCAGTTGCGGTTTTTATCAGAACGGCAACTGCTGCGTTTCGCTGTGCGTCACTGTAGCGCGCGCAGATTGATGCTGCGCGCATCAGCGTATCATCAGCTGCACCGCCGGGAACAAGAACCGTAGGTCCGGGAACCGCTTCGGTGGTGAGCACGGTGTCCCTGCTGCAGGACAGTTCATTAATCCGGCTGTTTTCTTTCATGTTTCTTCCCACAATGATTTTACATCCGTCATGTATCCTCAGATGCCTGCCCAGACTGAGAAGCTCAAGGTCCCTCCGGTCGGGATTTTCATCATGGGCCAGAAGGTCTTTAAGCCTGCTGCTGAACCCGTCAGCGGTCAATTTACACCCGCCTGCCGGTCCGGGATACTCTGTAATCCCGAAGCGCCGGGCGAGTTCTATCTGGGGTTTGCGGGATCTGCCCTGAATGGCAAGCAGCTTTTCTCTATCAACCAGGCCCTCCTGTTCCGGTTTGGTAACGGGAAGCAGCTGTGCGCTTAACGGCCGTAGTATATAATCTTCAAAGCCTGACAGCCGGGCCACAATGTGCAGTGAGTTTTTGTTTTGTGACATGGGCCGTTCCCCAAGCACCTCACCGGAAAAAATAAAATGCGCACCCATCTTTTCCATGAGCGACCCTGCCTGGCGAAACATCAATGCGTGGCAGTCGATACAGGGATTCATATGCTTCCCATAGCCGTACCGCGGGCTTTTCAACATAGTAAAATGCTGCTCTGTTATATCAATAACATGCAGACCCACACCAAGCTGCCGAACATGCTTTTCTGCCGTGTCCGCTCCGAAGAAGGGCGTTGTAAAGGCCACGGCCTCTATGTGAATATTCTGGTCCTGGAGCAACCGGACAGCCAGAATGCTGTCAAGCCCCCCTGAAAAAAGAGCGATTCCCGCAACCACCGTTCACCTCCATAGTTTTCTTTTCAAAAAATATAAACGAAAGCATACACTGTGTCAAAGAATCTTCTGTATATGGTGCGCGGCAAAAAACCATTTCTTGACCTGCCTGCTCTACCGCCCGGAGCAGAACACACGTCTCAATGAAAGATGCGTATAAAAAGAGCTGCAATATTGACAGGACATACCATATATGCTAAACAGTACAAAAAGACATACTATATATTCCTATTACAGCATACTACAAAGCCTAACGGCCGACAATGTATACCACATCATAAAAAATCGGCATACTATCATGCAACAGTGTGAACGAGAAACACAACAGCACCCGCAAACACCTGCATGCGCGGCGGCATTTGATGATCCCCTGTCGGAAAAGTACTGGACGGCACTGGACGAAATTGAACAATTTCTTACAACGCTCTTTGACCGGGAAACCACTTGAATTGGCCGGCAACAGGGTAATGGCCCGACTGAAACAACGTGAGCAGTATGGGTGAAAAACGTCACACCGCGAACGGCTTATTGGCAAAGGCCCGCTCTTTTAAAAAGGCGGGTCGGTGGGATGACGCCGCATCACTGTATCTTGAAATACTGTCCGCCAATCCCGCCGAAGAAGAACCCTATAGGGACGTTATCGACTTTTTTACCAGTCAGGGCCGCTCGGAATACGCAGTAAAACAGTTGCTGCGTGAACTTGCATCCAACCCGTCTTCCCCACAGCTGCACCGGTGTCTTGCCCTCCTTCTGAGAGCTCTCGGAAAGTATGAAGCGTCGGCACATCACTTCAGACAAGCATATTCCATCGCCTCAGCTGCAAGCAAACAACCGGTCCCGGAGGGGTCGGCTTTGGATTGCGGCCAGAGGCCGAAAGCCGAAGATCCACAAATGTGGGAAGTTTCCTTTTGCCAGCCCGTCCGGAGCACGGGGTGGTCGGCAACCAATGACCGAATCGAACTGGCCAGGACCCTTCTCAGCACACAGCAGCGTGCTGAAGCAATTGAGCTTCTTGAGATGCAGGCACGTGAAAATCCCGATGCAGAAACATTGTCGGTGCTTGGTCTCATCTGCCTGCATGCGGGTATATATGATCATGCTGAAAAATATTTCAAAATGTCCATTGACACAAAGCCGGACAGGGCCGAAGCCCACAATGGGCTGGGCTGTGTATATAAAGACCGGACTAAAGCGCAAAAGGCGGCAGGCTGTTTTCGGAAAGCCTTGTCTCTGGATCCCGACAACCCTCACTACGGCAACAATTTAGCACTGACGGTCTGTTCACAGGGCAAACCCGGACAGGCCGTCGGCCTTCTCAGACGTGTAATAAAATCATCACCCCGTTTTTTGCCCGCCGTGGACAATTATTTGCTGTTTCTCCATTCCCTTCCCGACATGAGCCAAAAGGAGCTTGCTGCACTACACAGAAACCTGGTCCGGGCACGCACACGGCCTGCGCCCGCCCCTTCCCATAACAATAGTGCCGATCCGTCGAGAAAACTGCGCATCGGCTATATATCACCCGATTTCAGAACACACTCAGCGGCATTTTTTTTTGAGCCCCTGCTTGCCCGACACGACGGAACATCCTTTGATATTTTCGGCTACGGCAATGTAGCGGTCCCTGACATGGTTACCGCCCGCCTTCGCTCTTCATTTCATACCTACCGGTCAATAACATATCTCTCAGACGAAGCAGTTGTAAACCTCATTAAAAATGACGGCATTGATATACTGGTTGATCTTGCAGGGCATACGGCAAACAACTCCTTGAGTGTTCTGGCAGACAAACCTGCACCCGTTCAGGCAACCTATCTTGGGTATCCCGGCACCACCGGCATGGATACAGTGGACTACCGGTTAACCGACAGGCTGGCCGACCCACCGGACCGTCAGCAATTCTACGTAGAAAAGCTGGTCTATCTTCCTGATGTGTTCTTATGCTACGGCCCCCCATCCCCGAGCCCCCCTGTATCGCCCCTGCCCGCACGTAAGAACGGCTATATAACCTTCGGCTCCTTTAACAACAGCACAAAATTCAACCATATGGTTTTAAGGCTTTGGGCACGGGTGCTCAGTGCAGTGCCCTCTTCCCGGATGCTTCTCAAATTCGCAAACGGCGATGACCCGGAGACCCGTCGCCTTATTCTGAGCCGCTTTGCCGAGCACGGTATTGAATCGAAAAGGATTAGCATAACAGGGTTAAAGCCCCTGTCGGACCATTTAAAGCTGTACGGCCGGGTTGATATAGCCCTTGATACCTACCCGTACCACGGTACGACAACCACCTGTGAGGCGATGTGGATGGGGGTGCCCGTTGTCAGCCTTGTCGGAGAGAACCACGCAAGCCGGGTTGGTCTGAGCCTGCTCAGTGCCGTCGGACTCGACTGTTTCGCTGCGGCCACAGAAACAGCGTTTGCTCTCAGGGCACAGGCCCTGGCCCATGCACGTGATGACCTTGCAGATATCCGCAAAACCATGCGGATGCGAATGACCAAAAGCGTTCTGTGTAATGCAAAGGCTTTTGCACGGAACGTTGAGCAGGCCTATCGGCATATGTGGCATACATGGTGCAGGAACCGCTAGCGAAGCAAAACCCGCATCCTGTTGGTGAAGCTTACGGGCTGTCTGATTACCCGGAGGAGGGGCAATAAAATCCGTTAACAGAAAATCTTTATCGGCCCTGTGTGAAAAATGTAAGAAAAAAATTACGTCCTTATGAATACACAATTATTTTTTGACCAACAGCATTGAAAATCTGATTGTTTTTCTTTATTAATTTCAACTATTTATAATAGTGAACGATACTAATTATAAGACACGCTCTACACATTTTGGAGGGCCCCATGATAAAAACAGTCCTTTCAACAGCACTGGTAACCGCCGTAATGCTTATGCTGACTGCCGCCACAGGGCACAGCGAGGTCGTTAAAGAATTTTTTATGAACGGGAATCTGCACTGGGAGAAAAACTATAAAAACGGCGTGCCGGAAGGAGTCACCAGGGAATATTATCAAAACGGCTCCCTGAAAAGCGAAACGCATTTCCAAAACGGGAAGGAAACAGGTGTCAGCAGACACTACTATGAAGACGGTACCGTGATGCAGGAAGTATATTACAATGCTGAAGGTGTATCACAAAGCGGCATAACAGGGGGAGAACACACACAACCCGACCCCCAGGGGCGGCAGGCAAAAAAGGGGAAATCCAATATTGGACGAGCTGTCGCAACCGTTTTGCTGCTGCCGGTTCAAGTGTGCGTTATGGTTGGCAAAATGCTGCTTCCCTTTCTGTTTTTATAGGCCGTCTGTGCAGCAATGGCAGTAATTCCCGGCCGTGGTGCTTTGCTGCCCCGGCAGTCCGTTCATGCCTCAGGCGGCCGGGCAAGGCTGCGGTCTGCCGCCTCAATAAATCTGATCAGCTTTTTCATCATGTGAGCAAATTTTTCCGGTTTTAACGACTGTACTCCGTCGCTCATCGCGTGTTCCGGCTCGGGATGTACCTCTACCATCAGTCCATCGGCACCGGCGGCAACGGCAGCATAGGACATTGACGGGACAAGCCGCCAGTGGCCGGTACTATGGCTCGGATCGACTATAACCGGCAGGTGCGTTTTACGCCGCAGTACGGGAATGCAGCTCAAATCAAGTGTGTTGCGGGTTGCCGGTTCAAAGGTCCGTATCCCCCGCTCACACAAAATGACGTTTCTGTTGCCGGATGAGATAATGTACTCTGCAGACATCAGGAACTCCTCAATGGTGGTCATCATCCCTCGCTTGAGAAGAATCGGCTTGTCGACCTTGCCCAGTTCCTTTAAAAGGGCAAAGTTTTGAATATTGCGCGCACCGACCTGCATGATATCGGTATACTTGTGGATAAGATCGATATCCCTGGGGTTGAGAACTTCGGTAACAATGGGCAGCCCGGTCTCATTGCGGGCGTTTCTCAGCAGGATCAGTCCCTCCTCCTCCATCCCCTGGAAGCTGTAGGGAGAGGTTCTGGGTTTAAAGGCACCGCCTCTGAGCATTGTTGCGCCGGCTGCCTTAACACTCCGGGCGGTTTCGATAATCTGCTCCTGGCTTTCCACGGAGCAGGGGCCTGCGATAACAACAATCTCATTACCGCCGATCTGCACACTGTTTCTCACCGGTATGACCGTTTTCTCATGCTTCACTTCGAGGCTTGCGAGTTTATAGGGCTGCAGGATGGGCACCACGTTCTCAACGCCCGGCAGGCTTTCCATAGCCTGGAGCTTTTCTTTACCTCTGCCGCTGCCCACTGCACCGATAACGGTTCTTTCCGTTCCCTGTATAACATGGGCGTGATATCCAAGTTCCTTTACCAGACCGACAATCTCTTCAAACTGCTCATGGGTAACATCTTTTCGCAAAACAATAATCATGCTCACTCCTCCATTAATAAAAAAAGCCATGCGTTACATAACCCACGGCTCTTGTACTCATAAAAAAAGGCCATGGGAGTGTTTGTCACTCTGCCCATAGCCCGCTGACGTGTCACATTACGGTTGCACAGACAGAGTGTCGGTAAAATAAAAATAAAACCAAAAAAAGTTTTTCTTCATAGCGGTTATCATCACTAAACGTCTGTTCATATTTTTTATGATTATTATGATAAAATCATTTCAAAGTCAAGCCATTTATCCTGTTGCCGGAGCGGCCGGACCGTAGTGCACCCCGAACACGGTTTTGCAGTAGCCCGAGACTCCTGACGGGACAGGTACAAATGGATCAAAACAACTTGTTTTTTCTTGACTTTATACGTCTATATGCTATTTTTTTTAGTTTCGTTGGACTATTTTTCGCCGGCCTTTCCGCTCTGAGCTGGTTTGAATATCAATTCTGGAGGAACACATGGATTATAAAAACACAATCAACCTTCCCAAAACAGCTTTCCCAATGAAGGGAAGCCTTCCCCGCAAGGAACCTGAACTGCTCAAAAAATGGGAAGAAATTAATCTCTATGAAAAGGTCAAGGAAACAAACAGCCGGGAAAAGAAGTTCATCCTGCATGACGGACCGCCGTACGCAAACGGTCATATCCATATCGGCACGGCACTGAACAAAATATTAAAGGATTTTATCATTAAATCAAAAACAATGGCAGGCTATGCAACCGTATATGTCCCCGGATGGGACTGTCACGGGCTGCCCATTGAACTGAATGTAGAAAAACAGCTGGGCAAAAAGAAACAGAGCCTGTCCAAGGCTGAGATACGGGAAAACTGCAGGCCATATGCAAATAATTTTATCAACATCCAGCGCGAAGAGTTCAAACGGCTGGGAGTTCTTGGGGATTGGGACAACCCCTATCTCACTATGAACGATTCCTACTCAGCAACAATCGTTCGCGAGTTTTCAAAATTTGCCGGCTCAGGGGATCTGTATAAACGAAAAAGGCCCATTCAATGGTGTGCATCATGCCGGACGGCACTGGCAGAGGCAGAGGTGGAATATCATGATCACCGGTCTCCCTCTATTTATGTCAAGTTCCCTGTAATCTCTGATATCTCAGAAAAACTGCCGGCCCTCAAGGGCCGAAATGTCGCCGTGGTTATCTGGACAACCACGCCGTGGACAATTCCTGCAAATCTTGCAATATCCCTGCACCCTGATTTTGACTACGTGGCGGTACAAACAGATGATGAAATTCTTATTCTGGCCGAGGGGCTGATGCACCAGACCATGCTTGCCTGCGGTATCAACACCTTTGAAATCAAGGAGCGTTTCACCGGGGATGTGCTTGAAGGCATGAAATGCCGCCACCCCCTTTATGACCGGGAGTCCCTTGTCATCCTCGGCACGCATGTAACCCTGGAGGCGGGAACGGGATGCGTCCACACAGCACCCGGTCACGGTCAGGAAGACTATGATGTCGGCTTGCGCTACGGCCTTGATATCTATGCGCCGGTGGACGATATCGGGCGCTTTACCGATGATGTTGATTTTTTCTCGGGGCAATTTGTGTTTGATGCCAATAAGCCCATCAATGACATGCTGGCGCAGCGGGGAGCACTGCTTAAGCAAGAAGAAATCTCCCATTCATATCCTCACTGCTGGCGATGTAAAAAACCGGTCATCTTCAGGGCAACCGAACAGTGGTTTATATCAATGGAGAAAAACGGGCTGCGCAGAAATGCCCTTGACGCTATAGAAAAGGCACACTGGATACCCGCGTGGGGCAAGGACCGCATCGCCGGAATGGTTACCAACAGGCCTGACTGGTGCATATCCCGGCAGCGTTCCTGGGGCGTTCCCATTGTGGCATTTTACTGCTGCGAGTGCAACAACGTGCTGCTTGACACAAAAATCATCAACCACGTCGCAGATCTGTTTGAAGCAGAGGGAAGCGACATATGGTTTTCCTGGGAGCAGGACAAGTTGCTTCCGCCTGAAACGGCATGTCCCTCATGCGGCTCCCACGCGTTTCGCAAGGAAACGGACATCCTGGATGTGTGGTTTGATTCCGGGGTAAGCCATGCTGCAGTTCTTGAAAAAAGAAACGAGCTTGAGAGCCCCTGCGACCTGTATCTTGAAGGCAGCGATCAGCACAGGGGCTGGTTCCAGAGTTCCCTGCTTACCTCGGTTGGAACCCGCAAGCGCGCGCCCTACAAGTCGGTGCTCACCCATGGCTTTGTTGTTGACGGCAAGGGTGAGAAAATGGCCAAATCAAAGGGAAATGTTATCAGGCCGGAGGAGGTCATCAAACAGTATGGCGCTGAAATCCTCCGGCTGTGGGTGTGCTCTGAGAACTATCAGGAAGACATGCGCATTTCACCCGACATCCTTAAAAGACTTTCAGAAGCATACCGCAAAATCAGGAACACCTGTCGTTTTATGTTGGGCAACCTCAATGATTTCGATCCGCAAGCCGACAGCCTGCCATATGAATCACTGGAAGAAATCGACAAATGGGCGCTCTTCCGTTTAAACGAACTGACCACAAAAGTGTTAAGCGCCTATGACACCTACGAGTTTCATACCATCTATCATCGCATGACAAACTTCTGCGTCAATGATATGAGCGCGGTATATCTTGACATTCTCAAAGACAGGCTCTACTGTTCTGCGCCCCGGGAACCACTCAGAAAAGCCGCTCAGACCACCATATACATAATTCTCAAAAACCTCGTAAAACTTATGGCCCCGGTGCTTTCTTTCACGGCAGATGAGGTGTGGCAGCATCTGCCCGGAGAAAAAGAGGAAAATGTTCATGTGGCCCGTTTTCCTGCGGATACTGAAATCTTTAATAACAGGGAGGTTTCTGAAAAGTGGACAATTATTCTTAAAACACGGGACACCGTTCTCAAACACCTGGAAGATGCTCGTGCCAAAAAAGAGATCGGGAACTCGCTTGAGGCCTGCGTGCGCCTTGGGGTACCTGAAAGTCTCTACAAATTTCTCGAACCATATCGTACCGACCTTTCGGACATTTTCATCGTCTCCCAGGTACAACTTGAAAGCATAGCCCAGAAAGGCGATTTTTCTCTTGAGAACCAGATCGAAGATGCTGACATCACCATACTAACAGCACAAGGCAGTAAATGCCAGCGGTGCTGGAAATACTTCGTGCCGGACGTGTCCGGGGCTGAAGAAGCAACCTGCATACGGTGTGGAAAGGCCCTCACATCATACCATGACGCACTATAAAAAAAGATATGCCCTCACGGCAGCTGTTTCACTGTTGGTGCTCCTGTGCGATCAGGTGACAAAATATGTGATCTGCGCGTTTCTTCCCCTGTATGCAAAGGTAGAAATCATCACCGATTTCTTTACTATTGTTCATATCAGGAATCCGGGAATTGCCTTTGGACTGTTGCGAAAATTCGGCGGACAGTACAAATTGGTGAGTCTGATTGTTGTTTCCTGTATCGCCCTTTTTCTGCTTGTGTTCCTCATCTCACAGATCAAAAAGAACGACACCCTCCAGTCCTTCAGCCTGTCGCTGATACTGGGAGGGGCCATGGGAAATCTGATCGACCGTTTTCGGCTGGGTGAAGTAATCGATTTTATTGATGTGCACTGGAAATCCCTTTATCACTGGCCGGCATTCAATATCGCCGACTCGGCAATCACCGTCGGCATTATCCTTATAATCCTGAATGAACTGCGTACATTAAAACGCGTGAAACAAAAAAAATAGCAGCTGCTATTAATTGTCGTACTGAACCGTGATGCTCCGGTAAAAAGTCCCTGTCATGGTTTGTGCGAGTCCCGCCTTCGTGGGACGAAACAATCTTAATTCTTACGTAGCCGAAAAAACGGTGGTGTTTTGTCGCTCGTCCCGCGCAATGTCTTTCTCGGCTGCTTTTTAGAAGGCGGTCAAAGTAACCCGCTCATTGGCGGTATAACCCTTTACGTACAGGTTACCCATGCACCCGATACTTATAGAATTCGGCTCTTTTTCCATTAAAACATACGGTTTTTTTATTGCCACGGGATTTCTCATCGGCATCACCTTCGCGGTAAAAGAGGCCAAGCGCATCGGATACGACCCCCAGGTAGTGCTTGACATCTCTTTTTACATAATTGTCGGTGCAATTGTCGGTTCGCGCCTTTTCTATGTTGTCACCCACGCAAGCCATTACTGGCGCAACCCCCTTGATGCCCTGAAGGTATGGCAGGGTGGCCTTACCTTCTACGGCGGTTTTATTCTGGCCATGCTGTGCTGCTTCTGGATAATAAAAAAGAATCAGCTAACCATTTGGAAAACCTTCGATCTGTTTGCGCCATCACTTGCTGTCGGTGTTTTCTTCGGCAGGCTGGGATGTTTTGCCGCAGGCTGCTGTTACGGCACACCGTGCGATCTGCCCTGGGCCGTTACCTTCACCGATCCCCAGGGGTTGGCAAAACTGAACGTACCGCTGCATCCGACCCAGCTGTATTCAGCAACAGGCGCGCTGATTACCTTTGGCGTTTTGTTTTTCTTGAGAACCAGAAAATTATTTGACGGCCAGCTTGCCCTCATGTGGATTATGATGTATTCGGGCTTTCGGTTAATCATCGAACTGTTTCGCGGAGACCCTCGCGGGGACCTGCTGTTCGGCCGATTTCCTGCTTCGCAAGTCCTGGCAGTCGTTCTGGTGGTCTGTTCCCTGGTTCTTTTTCCTGTTTTAAAAAAGAGAAACGGATAGCTTTTACTGTTTTCCTTCCTCATCTGCACGAGGGGTATCAGAGCATATCCTCCTGCCGTGAAACTGTGCCGCCTGACATCCGTTCTCACATCGCGAACCGTCATCCACGAACGTGATACTGTTTAAAGAAGCCGGGTAGTACCTATGCCTAAAAAGTTTTTCATCGTTGCAGCAGTCATGCTCCTCATCACCGCAACCTCATTCCGGGCGCTCAAGCAGTATTTCACGGGTCGTATAAACATTGAACTTGAGGAGCTGATTTATGATTTGTCGGAAATGGCCGAAGTAACATATGATGATGTCTCCCTGCGTTTTATCGGACTTGATGTCATTATTGACGATGCAACCATTGTCTTCACCAGCGGACACACCGTCAGTGTGGACAGGGTAGTTATTTACCGCATCGATAAAAAGCAGCGCATACCGGGGTATCTTCATCTTTGCGCATACGGCGTACGTTTTGCTGTTGATGAAAAAAATTTCGGCCCCTGGCACAGCGACATTAAACAGCTTGGATATGACACGGTGAAGGCCGATGTTACCTGCGATTATACCTACAACAAGGCGGAAGAACTGTTGCTGGTCCATTCGTGCAGAATCATGCTCTGGGAAATGGGCTATATGGAAGCACGCTTCGCGGTGAACGGTGTCGACATTGAACAGCTGGCAGCCGGCAAGCTGGAGGATACCACCATAGAGCAGGCGGAAATTCACTATGAAGACTGGTCCCTTCTCAAAAGGCTCGTTTCCTGGACCACGCAAAAAGACAAAAATTTTATTGACTTTATCATCGAAACGATCCATGAAGAAATAAAACGCGCAAAACGGGGAAGCCTGTATTCCGATGTTCGCTGCCTGGATGAACTGGCCGGTTTCTTTACCAGGCCCGAGCAGCTGGCCGTTGACATAGTTCTGCGCGATCCGGTGTCTCTTGAAACTATTATCGGGATGAAAAAAATATCTCAGCTTTTCAGGCTCTGCGCCTTCCACGTTTCCACAGCAACCGTAGGCAACGAGATGCCATGAAAAAAACTCTTGCTTCAATCATACTGATGCTGCTGTTTTTTGAGACCTCCCCGGCAGAAACAAAGCAGCAGCAACCTGCGCTTGTCAGACAGCCTGATGAACTTGCCAGAATAATAGGGTACAACCCTGCCTGTGTTACGACGGTATACGCCCGGGACGGGCAGGTCCTGGGATACCTGTATCGCCAAAAACGTTTCCCTGTTCATCTCGACGATGTGCCCCGGCATGTCATCCAGGCTTTTCTTGCCGCAGAGGACAGCTCATTTTATGATCATGAGGGTATAGATCCCTCAGCCATATTCAGGGCTCTGGCAAAAAATATTTCCTCCGGAAATATTGTCCAGGGAGGCAGCACCATAACCCAGCAGGTTGTAAAACGCATTGTGCTGAGTTCACGCAGAAGTTACTTTCGGAAATTCAAGGAAGCGGTTATTTCCTACCGCATTGAACACTATTTGACAAAAAATGAAATCCTGAATATTTATCTCAATGATATCTTTCTCGGGTCTGGTGCATATGGCGTTGAAGCAGGAGCACGCTCCTATTTTGCAAAGCATCTAGGGGATGTGACCCTGGCAGAAGCTTCCCTTCTGGCAGGGCTGCCGAAAGCGCCATCACGATATAATCCCTACCGCTTCCCCGATGCGGCCCGGGTGCGTCAGGAATATGTGCTTGGGCGCATGCGTAAGCTCAACTGGATAACCGACGAAGAGCACAAAAATGCTCTGGAGCAGCCGGTGTTGCTCAAAAAAATGCCCGATCCTTCATGGAAGCTTGGAGCATATTACCTTGATGAAGTGCGCCGCGTGCTTACCAATGAGTTTTCGGAAGAAAATATGAAAAAGCGCGGTATTACGCTTGACTGTTATGGTGAGGATTTTTTATATACCGCAGGACTGCACGTTCACACCGCAGTTGATCTTACCCATCAGGCCGCTGCCGAGCGCGCTCTTCGGGCCGGGCTTGAAGCCTCTTCAAAGCGCATGGGCTGGCGCGGCCCGATTATAAAACTCACGCCTGAGGAATATGATTTTTTCCTAAACCAGGCACATGTCCAAGAGCCCCTCACTCCCGGTCAATGGGTCAGGGCACTGGTGCTGAAAACAAAGAAAAGCGGTGCAAAGGTTACCATCGGCAACCGGACAGGATTTATACACGTTCATACCATGCGCTGGTGCCGCAGGCCGGACCCGTCAAAAGCGCCGGAAGAGCTTCCGCCGATTACTGATGCCCGAAAAGTCCTCGATCCGGGCGATGTGGTCTGGGCATCGGTAATGGACCCCGGCAAAAACACCCGGCTGCACAGGCATGGTGTTATTTCCCTTGCACTGGAACAGCGACCTCGGGTTCAGGGCGCATTGGTGTCCATTGAACCCCCGACAGGTGATGTTGTAGCACTTGTGGGGGGGTACGCGTTCAGCAAAAGTCAGTTCAACCGTGCGAGCCGCGCCCGCCGCCAGCCGGGTTCTTCATTTAAACCCATCGTTTTTTCAGCGGCCATAGACAAAGGGTATACTCCTTCTTCCATCATCATGGATGAGCCGCTGGTATTCTTTGATCCCGCCACAAAAAAAACATGGGAGCCGAAAAATTTTGCCGGGAATTATTACGGCCCCATGCGCATGCGAACCGCTCTTGTCAAATCGAGCAACCTGGCAACCATAAAGATCGCAAAGTCAATCGGCATAAAAAACGTCATCAGCCGGGCAAAGCAATTGGGCATACAAACCCGTTTTGCACACAATCTGGCCCTCAGCCTTGGCGCACTCAACATCACACCGCTTAATCTCTGCCAGGCATATACAGCCTTCGCCCGGGAAGGCTCCTATGTCAAACCCCGGCTGGTACTTTCGGTAACGGACTCCCGGGGAAGAGAAATCATGAAAAATGATACCCTCGCGATACAAGCAATAGATGCCGAAAACGCTTTTATGATATCAGGGATGCTCAAGGAGGCAGTGCAGCGGGGAACCGGCGTTCGTGCAAGAGTTCTTAAAAGGCCCGTTGCGGGCAAAACCGGGACAACCAATGATGAACGGGATGCCTGGTTTGTGGGCTTCACGCCGTATCTTCTCAGCGGTGTGTATGTCGGTTTTGACCGGTGGGTACCGATGGGTAAATCTGAAACAGGCTCCCGGGCCGCCCTGCCTATATGGGTCGGATACCGGCTTGCAGTGGAAGATCAGTATCCTCTCGAAGACTTTACACCGCCGCGCAAAATACTTACCAAACATATTGACGCTAATTGCTTGCCAGAAGGGACAGCAGGGTTTTAAGCTCCCTGTTTTTCCGTAACTTTCTGAGGGCCTTGTTTTCCAGCTGGCGCACCCGTTCGCGTGAAACCTTAAAGCGCACGCCGACCTCTTCAAGGGTTTTCTCCATTTCGTCTCCCAGGCCAAAACGGAGTTTAAGGATTTCCGCCTCGCGCTGGGGAAGGGCTTCGATGATGGTTGCCGCCTTTTCTTTTATTATTTTTTTACACATCCGTTCTATTGGTGAAGGCTGATTGTCGGACAAAAAACTTTCCAGGGGATCAACATCATCGGTTATGGACGTCTCCAGGGAAATGGGCTCCTTGAATGCATTCATCGTTTTAATAACTTCCTGTGTCGACATTTTAAGCTTGGCGGCAATTTCGTGAATCATGGATTCTCCGTCCTGGTTCTGAATAATCTCCTGAGCTGCTTTTTTGATCTTATAAAATTTTTCATTCACATATACCGGAACACGAATAACACGGCTTTTTTCTTCAATGGCACGGTTGACACTTTCTCTGATCCACCATGACGCATAGGTATTCAACCTGAATCCTTTGGTGTAATCAAATTTTTCAACGGCGCGTATCAACCCAAGATTGCCTTCCTGAATCAGATCTCTGAAAGATACCAGTCGGTTTCTATAATGCCGGCAAATACTTACCACAAGACGAAGGTTGCCCTGAATAAGTTTTTGCCGCGCTTCTGTAACTGACGGTTCCAGCTCGGCTACAGTATTCAAAACAGCGCATAGTTCGGTAAGATACTGCTTGATTCTTATTGCAACATTTTCGGTGAAGTTCTTTTGGTTGAAAAGATCCTGCCACCCTTTCAGTTCATGGATATTAATTTTCAAAAGACAGTCCGCAAGAGCGGTATTCAGTTTCACATGCTCCTTGGTATGCTTTCTTTTTTCTTTTCCCTGACAACTCCCGGCAATCTGGCTCTCAACTTTTTTGATTTTTTTATACAGAAAAAGTGCTTCTTTTAAGTGGATATACCCGTACAGAGATTCTTTGGTTAAAAAGAGCAGTTGTCTTCCCCGTGTGTGGTGCTGTATGGAACTCAGGATTCCAATCACGCGCTGCAAAAGCAGAATCTTTTCCTCTCTGCCCTCACAAAAGCGTCGTGCCCAGAACAGTTCTTCCTCATGGGTCAGGAGGGGGACTTTTTTAATCTCTCTGAGATATATTTTTAACGGATCTTCTCCCATGGAACCGTGCTTCAGGGCCCGGTTAAAGGTTGTTTCCCCTCCGGCTGCAGCGGTTTTTTGTTTCTTGTGCGTTTCATGGACACCGGGGAGGTGATCCGATTGGGCTGTTTTCTTTTTTTTCATCTGTCTGTATGTAATAGAATTCTGAATTGAGACAGCATTAAAGAACTAGTGTTTGGAAATGGAACGTTTCATTTTGCCGCCCCGTGTTGAGAGCACGGGGGTTTCCGGCAAACAATGTCTAAACTGCGTCTGCAGAGCAAACTTTTTCAAACAGTCTGATAATGCCTGTTCCGGGCAAGGGGAGATGTGACGGAATTATTCGTACCGTTTTGAACGTGTGTGTTACAGCCGGGCTAAAACTGCCGTCGCAGCTTTCTTGCTCAGCGCTTCTATCACAGTAGCAGTGCATGTTATGACCGGCACTAGCGTAACACCTGTTGGATGCTGTCGGTACTTGTTTATCGCTGCAGGCAGGCACAACCGGTCATCGTTCAGAAGCAATAAATTTTTCACGGCACTCTTTGCTGCAAAAATAGTAGGTCGTTCCGGAATGGACCGCAGTAACAGCATCCCGTTTGGGAACATACAGCTTGCAAACGGGATCTTGCACCATCTCATCAACCATCCTGCCGCGAGAATTGCCGAACAGCGTTGCATTGTAGCGGCCTTTGTATGACTGCAGCACTATTTGCAGTTTTCTGAACAGTTTTACAAAAATATATACGAGCATGCAAAAAAAAATGATCCGTAGTATGCCGCCGAGCAACAATATGTTCTCCTCTCTGCTGGCTGGGGCCGCCTTCCAAAGCGCCGGTTCTATCAGTGCAGGCCCAAAACATCCTGCATGTCATACATGCCGTTGGGTTTCCCGAAAAGCCACCTGGCAGCATAAAGCGCCCCCTGGGCAAAGCAATCCCGGCTTTGTGCCCGATGAATAATCTCTAAGCGCTCACCGCTTCCACCAAACAGAACCAGATGCTCACCCACCACATCACCGGCCCTGAGGGTCTGGATGCCTATTTCAGCGTTTGTACGCTCACCAATAAGGCCCTGTCTCTTGTAAACACCTGTCTGTTCCAGGTCACGTCCGTATGTGTCGGCTATGATCCGGGCTATCTTTAATGCGGTTCCGCTGGGAGCGTCCTTTTTATGTCGGTGATGGATCTCCATTATTTCCACATCAAAGCCTTCATGCAAAATCGACGCTACATCGTGAACCAGCTTAAAAAGTGTATTAACACCCATGCTCATATTCGGCGCGCACACGCACGGGAACCCCCCGGACAGCTTTTTTATGCGGGCGGTTTGCTTTTCTGAAAACCCGGTTGTTCCGATTACCGCATGCTTGTTGTTGGTGGCGGCAAACTCAACAGTGTGTAATGACACATCGGGATGGGTAAAGTCTATAATAACGTCAAAATCACATGCAATGTTGCTCAGATCTTCTGAAATGATGACATGCTCAAACGGCAACCCCAGAGATTCCTTGATGCTCTTGCCGGTATTGTTGCTGAGAGCTGTTTCTGTGGCACCGACGAGTTCAAGATCCTTGGATGTTTCAAGGAGGCTGCATATGCGCTGTCCCATTCGACCGGCAACACCGATAACAACACAGGGTATCCTTTTTTTTTCCATATTCAGTTCCTTTTATAGCACGAAGCGTTTGTTATACAGTATGGAATAGGATGTGATCTGTCCCACCTGCCGTGGTGGTCTGTTTGTCGTGACAAACCGTAACAAAAGGTCATTATAGTCGATTTTTCGCTAAAAAAGTAACATTTTTCTTTACTTACAAATGAATCTGCATTATGTAATTTTTTATATCTTCATTTTTATCATATGTCAATAAATAGACGGAAAACTCCTGTTAAATGCGTGCAGTAGTACAACGAGTAAAAAAAGCATCGGTAACGGTATCGGGCAAGAGGGTTGGTGCTATACAGAACGGTCTTCTCGTCTTTCTTGGGATCGGCAGAAACGACACCGGGGAAGATGTCGCCTACATGGTTTCAAAAATTGTCAACCTCAGGGCTTTTCAAGATCAGAACGGAAAAATGAACGTAAGCCTTCTTGACGTGCGGGGAGAGGTCCTGGTCGTTTCCCAATTTACGCTGTTCGGCGACTGCCGCAAAGGAAGACGCCCGTCTTTTGTGGAAGCCGCTTCACCGGACCTGGCCCAAAATCTTTACCGTTGTTTCATCGAGCAGCTGCAAAAAAAGGGTATCATCGTATCATCAGGTGTCTTTCAGGCAATGATGGACGTATCACTTATAAATGACGGTCCTGTTACCTTTCTTATTGACAGCAGAAAACTTTTTTAATTGAATGGAGGTCGAAAATGAGAAAACACAATCGGGGAGAATCAAAAATCGGCTGCATTATCACCCTTGTGATAGTAGCGGCCATAATATACGTGGGCTATAAGGTCGGGGAAGCGAAATGGGATTATGAATCGATGAAAGAAAAGGTCACCGAGATGACGAAATTCGTTGCGGCGACAAAAACCCCAAACCTCACGCTTACGAAAAAGTCCATACTGGACGCTGCGGACGATCTGGGTATCGATCTATACGAAGAAGATATTGAGATACTTATTGAAAAAGGTTACGTTACCATAGATGTTTATTGGGACACCCCTATCTCTGTGCCCGGCTACACCTATTATCTGGAGCACTCCGTGAGCAGGACACAGAAGCTGCGGTATACACCTGACGATTAAAGATCAGTAGTTTCTGTGAACGACAAAGCGGGCAAGGTCGATGAGCGGTTTCTTCTTTTCATTCGCGTTAAAAATATCCAGCGCATTGATTGCCTGCCGGGCATACTGATCGGCCTTTTCAAGTGCGTAGGTTGTTCCGCCGTACTGTTCAATAAGCTTGATAATCAGGCCGAGGTCTTCACTGCTGCGTTCCTCCTTGTGAACAATATGAATCATGCGCTCTCTGTCTTCCGGGGAACTGCGCTGCAGTGACTCAATAAAGGGAAGGGTAAAGCTTCCCTCCTGCAGGTCCTTGCCGATTGCCTTTCCGAACTCCTTTTCCGTTGAACGGTAGTCCAGCACATCGTCCATAATCTGAAAAGCAATGCCCAGATTAAACCCATAGGTCTCCAGTGCCTTCTCCTGTGGCTCGGGCACACCTCCCAGAAGTGCTCCTATGCGAGAGGATGCTGCAATGAGACTGGCGGTTTTGTTCTTAATAATAAAGAAATACTCTTCTTCGGTTATTGTCGGATCATCTGCTTTTGATACCTGGAACATCTCAGCCTCGGCCAGGTGCTTGGACGTGCTGGCTATGACCTCAAGGACTTTCAGGTCATGCGCTTCAACCGCCATGGCGAATGATCGCGCAAAAAGAAAATCACCTGCCAGGATTGTTGCCTGGTTTCCCCACATACTGTTTGCCGATGAGCTGCCTCTGCGCATTTCAGCATGATCGATAACATCATCATGCAGCAGGGTTGCCGTATGAAGATATTCAATAACACATGCCAGTGGTATATGCTTTTCACCATGGTAATTACAAAAACGGGCAGCCAGCAGTAAAATAAGCGGCCTGAATCGCTTCCCGCCGCTTTGCAGTGTGTAGCTGCAGATATCCTCGATGATGTTTATGTCACTGGATACAGAAGCAAATAAACACTCGTCTACCCTGTGCATGTCATCGCTTACAATTTTCAGCAGACCGTCTATTGAAGTCAACCTGTTTTCTCCTATTGTGTTCTCGCAAGCGTCAAAACATCTACGATATGGGCTCCGTGTTTTTTCAGCATCCGTGCACATTCATTGGCCGTGGAACCGGTTGTAAACACATCATCAATGAGCACCACATTTTTGCCCTGAAGATCAGGCCCCTGATACACAAAAACACCTTTAACGCTTTTTTCCCGCTCACGTTTTGAAAGCATGGATTGGGGAATCGTCACGCTGTGCTTTCTCAGTGAATCGGCAAGGACCCCAACACCCCATGCTTTTGCGGCCTTGCGGGCGAGCAGCAGTGCCTGATTAAAGCCCCTCCTGCGCAACCGCGACGGGTGCAGCGGTACGGGAATAACCGCGTCATATGACGTATCAGCGAGCATCTGCCCCCCGCACACGGACAGCAGTCCGCCAAGAGGTGCGGCAAGCAGTGGTGACCTATGGTATTTCAAAGCGTGGATTGCCTCCTGCAATGCCCCCTGGTATCTGCCGACGGCACGGGCCCTGTCGAAAAAAGGCCTCCATGCTATACACCGGCCGCACATATGGTCTTGTCCTGATTCAGAAATATGTAGTATACCACACTTGGGACAAATTGGGCTATTATTATCAACGAGGCCGGTTCGGCATCTTTTACATAAATATGTATCCGTACCGTCCATATCAAGGGAACCGCACAGCAAGCACGAGGCCGGCATAAAAAAATCGACACAAGCCTGCAGGAACGATGTTTTTTTCATCATACCACCCTACACTACCGGGGCCCGAATATTACGGCAATACATGAAACCTTTTGCACACGCCGTGCCGGCACATGCTGTTACCTATGCTCCTGGTCGGCCGTATCGTAAAACGGCACACGGGGACATTCAGTCCATAGGCTTTCCAGGTCGTATAATGCCCGTTCCTTTTCCTGAAACACATGAATGATTACGTCATCATAATCCAGAAGCACCCATCTGCCTTCCCGCAACCCCTCAACACCCAACGCAATACTTTCCATTTCCTTCTTCATGGTTGTTTCTATATGGTTTGCAATGGCCTGGACATGTCTGTCCGATGTACCGCTGCAAATAATAAAAAAATCAGCCAGCGAAGACACCCCGCGAAGTTCTAAAATAACGATATTGTTGGCCTTCTTGTCGCCGGCAAGCCGTGCACAACAAATTGATTTTTCATGTGAATCCAAAAGTTTCCTCCCCTTTACCGCTCGGTGCGTTTATAAAGTTTATAACGGTTAATATACGTCTCCACAGCCTCCGGGACGAGATATTTTATGGATTGTTCCCGCTCAAGGTTGCTGCGTATACCTGATGAAGATATGTCAAAAGGAGTAACCGTTGAAAGATAAACATGACAGCCCGACTCATGAGAAAAACAGCTTTTTTCAGCATTAAAGCGAAATGTTTCTTTAATATCCGTGGGAATCAGCCCTTCCGGTGTACCGGCAGTATACTCCCGGCCCGGGCGGCTCATAATGATAAAATTGCATGAGGAAAAAAAATCGGGGTAGTTTCTCCAGGCATGAATCTCTCTGAAGGCATCAACCCCCATGATAAAAAACAGTACCGCTTTGTTAGTATACAGCCTGGTAAAATAATTGATGGTTTCAAAAGAATAGGAGTTGCCCTGGCGCGTGGTCTCAATATCCGAGATATCAAAAAAGGGGTTCCCGGAAATTGACTCTTTCACCATTGCAAAACGGTGCCGGGAGGATACCGCCTGGACACCCTTGTGGGGCGGAATGTGTGCGGGAATAAAAAAAATCTTGGACAGGCAGAACTCCTGGCGAATCTCTTCAACAGGCCGCAAATGGCCCAGATGAATTGGGTTGAATGTCCCGCCGAAAAGACCGATTTTTAGATTATTGCCTGTTTCCCTTTCCAACCTTTACTCGCCTATCTGTCCATAACCATTTGCCGTACTTTTACGGAGCCATCAGGTTGCCGCTAACATAACCATATCATCCCTGTTGATAACTTCTGTATGAGGACAGGAGCCAAGAATTTCTTTGATTTGGGATGTTTTGGCCCCCTTGATTTTCTCGACATCACTGGAGCCGTATCCGGACAGCCCCTTGGCAAACTCATGGCCGTTTTTGTCACAGCAGGAAACAGCCTCGCCGGAATCGAAATTGCCGTTAACTGAGACGATGCCGGTAGCCAGCAGGCTTCTGCCCCTTTCAATCATTGCCTTCTTTGCCCCGTCATCAACACATATGCTTCCCTGGGATTTCAGGGTAAAGGCAATCCAGTGCTTTCTGCTCGTAAGTTTGTTTTTCTCAGGGAGCACCAGGGTGCCGATCTCTTTTCCGGCAAAGATATTCATCAGGTTCCCGGGTGTCTTCCCGTTGGCAATGATCGTCGGGACACCAAAATGAGCTGCTGTTTTTGCAGCTTTGATTTTTGAGCTCATCCCGCCCCGTGAAATGTTGCTTTTGGTGCCCAGTGCAAGGCGTTCGATATTTGTATCGATATTTTCAATAAGTGAGATAAACCGTGCATCCGTGAAAGAATGGGGGTCCTTATCATAAACGCCGTCGATGTCGGTTAATATTATAAAAAGGTCTGCCTGGACAAGGTTTGTTATCAGGGATGAAAGATAATCATTATCCCCGAAGGTAATCTCTTCAACAACGGTGGTATCGTTTTCATTGATGATGGGAACAGCCTGATATTCAAGAACACTTGTCAGGGTATGGCGGGCATTCAGAAAACGCTTTCGGTCTCTGAGGTCCCCATGGGTAAGCAGAATCTGCGCAACGGTAATACCAAACCGCTTAAACATCTTTCCATAAAGCCCCATGAGCCTGATCTGGCCCACTGCTGCCGCTGCCTGTTCGTGAGCAAGTATTCTGGGACGCTCCCGAAGGCCGAGCTCTCCCATTCCCGCGGCAATGGCACCTGAGGAAACAAGGACAAATTCGGTTCCCCGCGTGCGCACCGCGGCAATTGTTTCAATAACATCCAAAAACACCTTCCTGTCGAGTTTCCAGGAAGGTGTCGTTAAAACGTAACTCCCGAGTTTTAAAACAACCCTGTTTGCTTTCTTAAAAATCTCTTTTCTGATGTTTTTTCGGGACACAGCCACCCTGCTGTTATTCGCTTATTTCTAAAGGCTGGCGAGTGGCTCTATGGTGACTCGCTTTCTGTCTTTTCCAAACCGCTCAAACCTGACAGTACCGTCAATCTTGGCAAACAATGTATAGTCTCTTCCCATACCGACATGTGCACCGGGATGAATTCTCGTTCCCAGTTGTCTAACAATGATATTGCCTGCTTTCACCTTCTGTCCGCCAAAACGTTTGACACCCAGCCGCTGGCCGGCGCTGTCCCGTCCGTTTCTTGAACTTCCACCTGCTTTCTTGTGCGCCATTGCGTCTAACCTCCTTATGATAGTCTTTTTTGCGCTTCATGCTCCGGCATATGCCGTGCGGATCAAGAGGCGCCTATGTGGTACTACCTGCATAGCCCCGTCCCTGTTTGTCGGGACTGCGGGAATTATTATTTCTGATACCCTTTCAGATATTTGAAAAAATCACTTTTTGTGCTGATAATTATTTCGGTTTGTGCATCAAGGGCTGTGCGATAGATTTCCAGTGTGTTGACGAAGGAATAAAATTCAGGGTCCTTGTTGAAGGCATCGGCATAAATTTTGGTTGCTGTAGCGTCGGCCTTACCCTTTAGCTCCTCCACCGTTTTGTACGCTTCAGATTGAATCCTGCGCAGCTCTTTCTGGCGGTCGCCTTCTATCTTTTTGCTTTCACCCTTTCCCTCGGAGCGGAACTTTTCAGAAATTTGTCTTCGTTCTGCAATCATGCGCTCATAGACCTTTTTGCGCACCTCCTCAACATAGTTGACCCGTTTAATGCGGAAGTCAACAATTTCAATGCCGAACTGTGCGAGCTTGGGCGCCGCCTGCTCCATGATTCCCCGAGTCATCTGTTCACGGCCGAGTTTTATTTTTGCCTGAACGGCTTGCTTCTCCTGTCTTCCGGCGGAAATTATCGCTTCCGACTTCATTGAGCGATTGGTGCTGCGGACCACTTCAATAAGGTGATGGGAGGTGATAAAATTATAGGTCGCTGCGTCCAGAATATCATCCAGCTTTTTCTGGGCGGCCATTTCGTTGTTTACCGCCTTGTAAAACATCAACGGGTCCTTAATAAGCCACCGGGCAAAGCTGTCTACCCAGATAAACGTTTTATCCTGGGTGGGAATCTGCCCGGGATCGCCGTCCCATTCAAGAAGGTGCTTGGGAAAATAGTTTGCCGCCTGGATAAAAGGCATCTTGAGGTGGAGACCCGGCTCGGTCACCGCCCCGCCCATGGGCTTCCCAAACTGTGTTATGATCACCTGCTGGGTTTCATCAACCGTATAAAACGGTTTCCCGATGACAATAAAGCCTACAATGATAACCAATGCTATAATGATAAAACGCTTCATTATTCTCCCCCGCCTCCTCTCTTGCCCAGATCAAGCAGTGGAAGCAAGCCGGATTGCTCTGGATCGATAATATATTTTGTCCCCAGCTTGGGCACAACCTCCCGCATTGTCTCAAGATACAGGCGCCGTCTGGTGACATCCTTGGCCTTGCTGTACTCCTGCCATAGCTGCTGGAACCTGTTGGCGTCACCCCGGCTCCGGTTGATTCTTTCCAGTGCGTATCCTTCTGCATCCTTGATCATTCTTTCGGCTTCACCTTTGGCCTCGGGAATAACCTTGTTATAGGCCTCACGGGCCTGATAAATCATTTTTTCCTTTTCCTGCATTGCCTGGTTGACCTCGTTGAACGAAGGCTGGACAGGCTCGGGCACCGTTGTCTTCTTAAGCTCAAGGTTAACAACGGTTATGCCGGTATCGGCATCATTCAATACTTCCTGCAGCTGCCGTCCGGCCTCTGTGGCGATTTCAAGCCGCTCGGTAATGACCTCGTTGATACTCCGGTCCCCCACAACCTGCCGCATAATTGCTTCGGAAAGGTCCCGCAGTGTTTCATGAACACTGCGCACCTTGAAAAGGAATTTATAGGGATCGCTGATCCGGTACTGCACAATCCACGGAACCAGGGCACAGTTCAGGTCGCCGGTCAGCATGAGTGATTCATCAAGATATCGCTTGCCGGAAGCATATTGTGTGCGAACGCCCGCCCTGATGGTTCGGATACCGAACTCTTCCGTGTATATATACTGCTCCTTTACTTTCGTAACTTTCTCAACACCCGCGGGAAATTTAAAGTTTAGTCCCGGTGTGGCCATCCGTACATAGCGGCCGAACCGCTGCACAACCCCCACTTCTCCGGGCTGAATGCTGTAAAAGCATGAAAAGGAAAAAAGACCGAGAATCACAATAGCGACAATAATAATGCCGGTAATGCCGCTGCTTTGGAAAAAGTCCTTAAGCTTGCGGATTATTTCATCCATATCAGGACCGTCCTGTTTTTTCCACGGATCTCTTCCTGAATCGTCATCACCCCATGACATGCTGCACCTCTCTCCTGTTAACGTTTAACCGTTGATTGTTGTACGGTAAATAACTATTGTAATGGGAAATATGTCATAATGTCAAGATTCTTTCCCCAAGATACTACAGAGGCCTGTTTCTAACAATATCACATTTCACTTTTTTGTTTAATAAGCTCGTATTTCTTCAGTACCTGCTCCTGTATATGATCGATGAGTTCGTCGGTGAGATGCCTGAACCTGCCCTGGGGCTTTATATAGTCCCGTATAGGTTTAAGCTCTTTTACTTTTTTCGTAAGCCGGTATTTCCCATGCTCGACTTCATATAACGGAAACACGCCCGTTTCTATAGCAAGACGGCCCAGTTCTATGGACAGCTCAGGCTTTGACCGCCATCCCGTGGGACAAACAGAAAAAATGTGAAGATATGCCGGCCCTTCAATCTCCTGTGCTTTTTTCACTTTCTTTTCAAGGTCTGCGGGATAGCTGGGGCATGCGGTTGCAACGTAGGGAATGTTATGGGCGGCAGCTATCTCAGGCATATCCTTTTTCCAGGTTATTTGTCCTATGCTTTTCTTGCCGGGGGGAGACGTGGTTGTCATTGCTCCATATGGGGTGGCGCTTGAGCGCTGGATCCCGGTATTCATATATGCTTCATTGTCATAACACACAAAAATACAGTTATGCCCCCGCTCCATGGCCCCTGAAAGGGCCTGAAATCCAATGTCACAGGTGGCACCGTCACCGCCCATGCTGACCACGGTGACATCCTGTCCGGGCCCGCGTCCTTTACGCTTCATTGCCTTTAAGCCTGATTCGATGCCCGAGGCCACAGCAGCGGTATTTTCAAAAAGGGTGTGAATCCAGGGTACCATCCAGTTCGTTGTTGGAAAAGGGGATGAAACAATCTCCATACATCCGGTGGCATTTGCAATAATGGTGTCTTTGCCCAAGGCCTTGCACACCTGCCGAACGGCCAGCACTTCGCCGCATCCGATGCAGGATCTGTGTCCCGGAGAAAACAGCTCTCCACTATCTTTAAGTTTTTTCAGGGTATCTTCTTTCATTCTCTTACTCCAATTGTCTCATATTCTATGTCAAGGTTCTTCTCGATTATTTCCCGGCCGCGGTGATACATATCTTCAAACTGCTGAGGGGTAATATCTCTGCCGCCGAGACCTCCGATAAAGTTGACAATGGCGGGTCTTTCCTTTTCGCGGTACAGTGCCGACCTGATCTCGCAACACACAGGGCCTCCCGGCCCGCCATATGAGAGTGCGCGGTCAAAAACAATGAGGTTTTTCGCACCGCTGACAGCATCACGGAATTCTTCAAAGGGGAAGGGCCGCCACAGACGCAAGCGGATCAAGCCTGCCTTCTCTCCCTTGTCCCTGAGGCTGTCGATTGCCAGTCGCGCCGTTTCTGTAAAGCTGCCCATGGCAACAAACAGGGTTTCGGCATCTTCGGTCCTGTAGGTCTCCACAGGCTTATACAAACGACCGAACCGGTCACCGAACTCTTTCCATACATTGACGATGGTCTCTTTTGTCGGGCGCAATGCTTCTTCCTGGGCTTTTCTGCACTCGGAATAAATCACGGGAGGGCCGAAACAGCCGACAGATACCGGCCGGTTGGGGTCCAGCGGGTGCGGCAGCGCAATCTGGGGGATAAAACCGTCCAGATCGTCTTGCTCCAGCTCTTCGAGAGGTTCAACCACATGAGACACGTGGAACCCGTCAAGGTGTACCATAACGGGGAAAAGGACTTTTGGATCTTCTGCGATTTTGAACGCGCACAGCGTAAGATCAAACACTTCCTGGGCGTTTTCCGTGAAATACTGAATCCACCCGCAATCACGCACTGCCATTACATCCGAGTGGTCTCCCCAAACGTTCAGGGGACCGGAAAGGGCCCGGTTTGCCACGGTCATGACAATGGGAAGTCGTGACGATGCGGCTATATACAGCACTTCATGCATGAGCTCAAGCCCCTGGCCTGCCGTGGCGGTAAATGTACGTGCACCCGCTGCCGAAGAGCCGAGGCATGCGCTCATGGCGGAATGTTCTGATTCCACACACACAAATTCAGCATCCAGTTCTCCGTCCGCGACAAGCTCAGAGAGCCGTTCAACAATGTGGGTCTGAGGCGTAATGGGGTATGCCGCCACTACGTCGACATCCGCAAGTTTTGCTGCATCTGCAATTGCAAATGAGGCTTCTGTACCGACTCTCCTGCTCATTATTGTTCCTCCTGTACAATGGTTATGGCGTCTTTGGGACATTCATGGGCACAGATGCCGCACCCTTTACACCAGTAAAGGTCCGCCGCAAAATATCCTTCATCATCCGCAACAATGCACGGTTCCGGACAAAATTTAGCACAGATACCGCATTTTACACATTTTTCCTTGTCGAAAATCGGGCGCTGGGAACGCCAGTCACCTGTTTTATATTCTGCCGCATTTCCCGCTTCGGTAACAATAGCCCCGATTTCGATATCATGCCATGTCATTTCAAAGTCTTTTTTTCCCATGTCAGTTCTCCTCTATAATAGTTTCTTCAAAGGCCTTCTGACAAACCGCGATATTCTTCTCGGCAATCCTCCCAAAACGATGTTTTAACGGTTCTATAAGGGATTGCATGTCAACGAGCCCGGTGGCCTTGACCAGGGCCCCGATCATGGTAGTATTGGTAATCGGCAGGCCGAGTATGTCTCGTGCTATCCGCGTAGCATCAACCACCGCTGTTTTTGCATCAATAGAATACTTCTTTTTAATCTCTTCAATGGATTTTCCGGAATTAACGACAACAATGCCGTCCTTTTTTAATCCCGACATAACATTGACAACCTGTACAAGGGAGGGATCGAGCACAACCACGACGTCCGGCTCACGTACTTCATACCGCATCTTGATGGGAGAGGAGTCAACCCTGATAAAGGACAGAACAGGTGCACCACGCCTCTCCGGCCCAAAGCTTGGGAATGCCTGGGCATATTTTCCTTCACTGATGGCAGCCAGCGCAACCAGTTCAGCGGAGGTCACTCCTCCCTGGCCGCCTCTTCCATGAATTCTTACCTCAATCATAAAATTTCCTCCTATTTGTTTACACAACCCCCCTCAAATCATCTTTAAATACAAACTTTCATATATATCATAGTTTATTTTGTTTGTCAATACAGAAATACTAAATAAGTATAAAATGAATGAAAAGAATTTAATTTATACTGGAATATATATTTTTTTGTGCAATAGCCAAACCTGTCGGCCAAAAATCGTACAAGCTGAGAACCGCGGGCGTTTCGAAAGCACGTGCTGAATGCATCCCAAAACAGCATTACGTGAAGAAAAAACGGCAGCATCTTTTCGTCTAAGTATATATTTTACTTCATATTTCTCCGACCCTCCAAAGCATTTCTCAGAGTAACCTGATCAGCATATCCAATATCACCTCCCGGCTGAATACCCTGGGCAATACGGGTGATGGACACCCCCAGGGGGCGCAGCCGGTCGGAAATATAAACAGCGGTTGCATTTCCGTTCATCGTGGGATTGGTGGCTAAAATCACCTCTTTGATGTGTTGTTCTTGTACTCTGCTGATAAGCTCTTTGATTCTCAGGTGGTCAGGGCCCACACCATCAAGGGGTGCGATAACGCCGTGCAGGACATGGTAGCGCCCCTTAAACCCTCCGGACCGCTCAATTGACATAAGGTCGCCGGGGGTATCCACTACACATACCGTATAAGGGTCGCGTTTTTTGTTGGCACAGACAAAGCACAGCTCACCATCGGTATAGTTAAAGCATTCCCTGCAAAGCCGTACCTTCTCACGGGCGTCAAGGATGCTGCCGGCAAGATCAAAAGCTTCCTCTTTAGGACAGTTCATAATATGCAGGGCAAGCCGGGTAGCCGTTTTTTCGCCGATCCCGGGAAGGGCCGACAGGGACGTAACAAGGTGCTGTATAGGACTGGTCGTGCTCATGGTTTTTACCTGCCGCTGGTTTTGTGACCGGGTATACATTTAATAGTAATATATGTATACAATTAATTGCGATTATGCTTCCAGTAATGAGCAAAAGTATCCAAGGATTCTAGGATTCCAGGGTTCAAGAGAAGAACATCTGAGCAGAAGTGCTAAATTATCCTCACGAGGCTGTAGATAGTATAAATATACTCCGAGAAAAGAAATTCTAAATCACTTGAATCCTTGACCCCTCGGATCCTTGAATCCTTTAGTTGCTGTTCGATACACGCAACATGTATCACGGTAATTAAAATGATAAAACGCTATAGCGTGATACCCGGAATGCGGATACCACCGGTTATTTTACCGACTTCGTCCTGAAACATTTTCTTTGAGGACGCAAGGGCTTCATTGACCGCAGCAGTTATAAGATCCTGAAGCATTGCAACGTCATTAAGTGCAATGCATTCGGGCGAGATCGTAATGGATACAATCTCCTGGCGTCCGTCGGCAACCGCCGTTACCATTCCGCCGCCGGCTTCAGCCTGAACCCTTTTGCCCGAAAGATCTTCCTGAATTCTGGACATCTGCTCCTGGACTTTTTGAACCTGTTTCATCATATCGGTTAAATTCATCAAAACCTCCTTATGCCGGCCTGCTTCAAAAACAGGGCTTTCCCCCGGTGCGCCCCGCTTACTGATCAGTTTTTATTTCAACGATTCTTCCGTTAAATGTTTCCACTACTTTTTGAATTATGGGATTGTGCAAGGCGCTATCCTCGTTTTTTTTGTCATGCAGCTTCTTTTCCGTTCGGTCAGGAACGTTTTTTTTTTCGCGGGATGCTGCTATTGACAAATCAATCTTTCTGTTGAAAAACTCCCGGCAGAGCGCGGCCAGCTTTTTCTCTGTTTCGGGCTCCTTAACCTTTTCAAAGAAAAAAGAGCCTTCGGGGAACGCCATGTTGATGGCATTATCACCCGCCAACGTAAGCGTTCCGTGGGAAAGAAGTGATGCAGCAAGAGGATGTTTTTTTTGCACAAAAGCCAAGAAGGCTGCGATGTCATCCCCACCCCGAACAGCCGGATCATACCCCGGGGATACGGGTACGGATGGAGAATGTTCCCCGGGATCCGCTGCCTGGGTGCTTTGAGGGCGGGAAGCCGATTGGGCGGGCACCCCGCCTGCACCTGCGGGAGCACCGAGGCGGTTTGTCAGCGCATCAATCCGGGAGATAATTTCATCCACAGGAACAGCTCTTTTTATATATATCATTTCTAAAAGACATATCTCAAGTGCGATCTGGGGAAACAAGGAGCGAACAACTTCCGATTCAGCAGCAAAATATACTCTGAAGCACCGGTGAAGGACATCAACAGAGATGCGGGATGCAAAGCTCTCAAGACGCCGGACATCTTCATCTGCCAGGTCAACAAGCCGAGATGTGTCATCCAGAGCCTTGACCATTACAACATCCCGCAGAGACTCCAGAACATCGTAGTAAAACTGCTTCAGGTCAACCCCCGACTCATACACATCATTAACGGCGTCCATGCAGCCTTGTACATCTTCAGCTAAAATGCACTCAATAATTTGATAGATAATCTGCCGGTCCACGTGACCAAGCAGTTCTTCCAGGTCACTATCGTCCACATCTCCCCTGCAGTATGAAACGGCGCGCTCAAGTATAGTCTGGGCATCCCGCATGCTGCCTTCAGCCTCTCTGGCCACAAGGTACAGGCCGCGCGGGGTGATGGAAACATGTTCCTTCGCCGCAATTGCCTTTAAATGCTCGGTAATCTCTTTTGCGGGGATGCGCTTAAAGTCGAACCTGAGGCACCGGGATAATATGGTATCAGGGATTTTATGGGGTTCCGTTGTTGCAAAAATAAAGATTGCGTGCTCGGGCGGCTCCTCCAGTGTCTTTAAAAGGGCATTAAAGGCCGACGTGGAAAGCATATGCACTTCATCGATGATGTAGATTTTGTACCGGTCCCTTGAGGGCATATATTTAATATTTTCCCGCAGGGTCCGTATATCATCAACGCCGGTGTTTGAGGCTCCATCTATTTCGTGAACATCTATGGAGTAGCCACTGGTTATCTCGACACAGGAGGGGCAGGTTCCGCACGGCTCCGGGGAGGCACCTGCGTGACAGTTAAGGCACTTGGCAAGAATACGGGCAACCGAGGTCTTGCCCACACCCCGCTCACCGGTAAAAAGAAATGCGTGATGGATGCGGCGGTCACTGATTGCATTTTTCAGCGTCCGCGTCACATGCTTCTGGCCGATAACCTCGTCGAAGGTCTGGGGCCGCCACTTTCTTGCGATAACCTTGTAGACCATACTGGGACCTGCATTGTGCATCCCCGGGCTGACCCCGGGGATTAACCGGTGAACTACCACCCCGACACATCGGGAAGCATGACTAATTGGAAGGTCCAAAGATGCTGATAACGCTATATATTCCCGTATTTGTCAAACACGTGGAGTCCTGTGACGGAAACGGAGCTTTTCTCTTGATGTTCAGCATCTGCCTAAAGGCAAGGACATACTCAGGGTAGTTAAACTATGCGAATTAACCAGGAGTTCAAAAAAATAGCCGGATACACCAAGCACACGAATTTATTGCTACCGTTGCTTCCTTCCGGACCTGGCGGGATTCACAACTCCTCCGTTGCTTGGGATCCGGCTAATCTGTTATGCTGGTTTTCTGTGAACCTATCATCCTCCTCAAAACAAATGGCGGAGAGAGAGGGATTCGAACCCTCGGTACACCTTGTGGGTATACACACGATTTCCAGTCGTGCACCTTCGGCCAGCTCGGTCATCTCTCCGCAGGGCCTTTTATCGTTTGGCTCTGAAAAAATCCTGTATCATATCCCTGCACGCCGTTTCCAGCACGCCGGCGTGTACAGCTACTCTGTGATTAAGCCTTTTATCATGCGAAAGATCGAAAACCGACCCGGCAGCGCCGGTACGGGGATCCCGTGTCCCGAACACGAGTCGTTTAATGCGTGCATGAATCAGTGCACCCATACACATAATGCAGGGCTCCACGGTTACAAACAGCTCTGCCCCGACCAGCCGGTAATTTCCCAGCTTCGACCCTGCCCGGCGCAGCGCTACAATTTCGGCATGCGCTGTGGGATCGTGAAGCGCTATGGTGCTGTTATGGCCTCGGGCGATTATTTCATGGTCCAAAACCAGAACAGCCCCAACAGGGACCTCCTGCAGGGCATGTGCCTTACGGGCCTCCTCCAGGGCGGCCCCCATAAACTGCTCATCTGTACAGGAGGTCACTATATGTTTTCGCCTCTCCTGTTTCGGACATCATAGAAAACTATCATATCCTCGTATAAATGTAAACAACAACCCGAATGGATCGGATATATTATTCCGACAAGAATAAACAAGGGCCTGTTTTGTACAAAACAGGCCCTCTAAAATCGACGGCTTCGTAAAAAGTCGAGAAAATGGTCATTGCGAGCGAAGCGAAGCAATCTCTGCTTGCATACATCCTTGAAATAACGGGATTGCTTCCTCCCTCCGTAGCAGGCTACTGCGGAGGACGGGTCGTCGCTTTGTTCCTCGCAATGACACAAACGGTGACTTTTTACGTGATCATCAAAATTTACAATCAGCGGGAATGATATCAGTGCATTGAGATAAGTTCGTCTACCCTTGCCTGTATGATGGTTATGTCTTCATCGGAATAGGGCTGCAGTGAGCACAGGCTCTGGTCAAGAATGGTGCTGGAGGGATTAAAGTTTTGAATGCGCAGGCGGGCCGCGCCGTTGAGTTCCTGTGCGATCCGGTAAATATCTTCCGCACCGTGAAAGCTCGGCAGCACCGTACACCTGAACTCATGTTCGACCTGCCCTGAAAGCAGAATACGAATGCTTTTCTTTACCGATTCCAGCATGTTGGGTGTCTGGGTTATCCGACAATAGCTCCTCTCATCAAGCGATGATTTAATGTCCATGGCAACATAGTCGACAAGCCCGTCTTGTATAAGGTGCTGCAGGCGCTCGGGATTGCTGCCGTTTGTGTCAAGCTTTGTCAGGAACCCCTGCTTTTTGACGGCTGCAAGGACATCGGACAGATGGGGTGAAAGGGTCGGCTCGCCCCCGGTCACACAGACACCGTCAACCCATCCTTTCAGCTCTGCAAGGCGTTTTGTAATTGTATCAAAGCCTACGTTTTCGAGTGCATCAGGGTGCAACACGAGGTCGGCATTATGGCAGTAGCGGCACCGGAAGTTGCATCTGGGGAAAAAAATCACTGAACAGATTTTGGAATGCCAGTCGACAAACGAGGTTTCGATAAAACCTTTAATGGGAATCTTCTGTAAATGTTCCATGGCCGGTAGCTGCTCAATCTGGTGTTATAATGTCACGTATTGCCTGTACGGTGGGAACGTCTCCTCTGAAATCAGCAATGGTATTTTCATCGTTATCTTCGACAATAAAAGAGGGCGTTGCCTGAATGCTGTGAAAGGAGGCCTCTGCCAGACCGTCGGCTGTCTCCACATCATACTCCACAACGGTAACGCCTTCTCTTTTCAGGTCCTCGCCCACCTGTTTTGCCGCTGGGCACCGGGAACAGTTGCTTTTGACAAAAAGTTTGACAACCCTCATACGAAACTCCTAACGTTTTTTAACAAAGCAGCCTTTGTTCTTGTTTCTTTCCTTGAGTTCACCAAGCTTACCCTTGTTCCAGCTGGATATTTTCGTAAAGTATCCGGTGATACGGGTAATGCCGTCCAGTTTTTCGGACCCGCAATGCGGACATGAATCCCGCAACCCGCGGACGGTTTTGCCGCACTCGAGACAGTTGGTGAATTCGGGGGAAAATGCTATCTGGTCATTCTGTGTTTCCCTGAACACCTTGACCACAAAATTGGCCAGAGATTGCTTGGAGGGTTTCGACTCGCCGAGCCACACGTGTGTTATTGCCCCTGCCTCGATAATGGGATGAAAGAGCCCCTCTGTTTTGACCCGATCGATGGGATTCTCCTTTGACGAAACCGGCAGGCAGGTGGAATTGGTATAATAGATTTCCCCGAACGCCATATTGCCCCTGACGTAATTTTCGGCATTTTCGGCATAATCCCGAAGGTCAAGCTTCGCAAACCGGTACGCTGTGCTTTCTGCCGGGGTTTGTTCCAGCACAAAGTGCATATCATGCTCTTTGCTGAATTTGCTGCACAGGAGGTTCATTTCCGATATTACCTTGAGCCCGAATTTAAGTGCTTTCCTGGACTCGTTCAGTTCCTCGCCCGTGTGGATTTTTACCAGCTCGTTCAGCCCCACCATCCCGATGAGATACGAGGCCCGGTGCATTCTGATATACGAGGTCCCGTCCTTTTTCATGGTAAGCAGTGCAAGCGGTCCCGATTCACCGACGGCAAGGAGGTTTTCGATAAACTCTTTCTTCTGAAGGTGGGCCTTGACCGCAAGCTCCACCATGGATCGAAGATGGCGAAGAAGGGCCGCTTCGTCCCCGTTGCTTCGGTAGCCCAGTCGGGGCAGGTTGACGGTTATGTTCTGAAGAGCACAGAAACGCATTTTCCATGGCTTCTTTGCATCTTCGAGGTCGCTTTCATTCAGCTTAAAGCTCAACCGGCAGCATTCGGATATTTTTGCCGTCTCACCGCGATCAAAAACAAAATAGGTCGACCCCTTTTCAGAAGCCACATCACATATGTGATCCAGAAACTCCTGATGTCCGGGGGTTTTGAAAAATTTCTCGGTAATGTGTACCAGCGGCTTGGGGAAGAAAAACGGCCGGCCGGTGCCGTCACCCTCTTTATACACATCAAAAAGAAACCATACAAAGCGCTGTGCTTCCTTTTCATACTCTTTGTAGGTCTTGCCGGTAAATGTGCCGCCGGGCCCTATTGCCGGCACGTCCTCAAAGTGCTTGGGAACTTCCCAGTACAGGTTTATGTCGGTAAAAATGGCCTGTCCGCCCCGGGCAACCGCCTGCTGGGAAAACTCGTAGATCAGCATCTGGGCAAGCTGCTTTACCTCATTGTCACTCTTGTCGATCAGGTACGGTGCGAAAAACAGGTTTACCGCATCCCAGCCTATGGCACCGGCAAAATGGCTCTGGAGGGCTGCCGCGAATTTTACCATATGGGCAAGCAGCACCTCGGGATGCTTTGCGGGTTTTGCAATTGACAGGGAATTGGGAAGGCTCAGACCGAACCTTTTGATATATTCAAGGGACTGGCCGGAACAGTACGGACGGTCTACAAACCCCAGATCATGGATATGCATGTCCCCGCGCATATGGGCGTCGCCCACTTCGGGAGAAAACACATTCAGAAGAGCGTACTCTTTCTTAATGCTCTCGGCCAGGGTAAGGTTTGTTGCTTCCGGGCCGTGGGGAACGTTTGCATTCTCCTTGTTGGGATGAAGGATAAGCTGATCAACATCAAACAGGGGCACACCAAGCCGGGTATGCTGCTTTCTGGCATCCTCAAGTCCCCGTTCAATAAGCTTTCCGTCAACCAGCTCCCTGATAAGAGGGGCGGTAACCCATTTGATTTGTGAGGAAACGATGATTTCTTCTACCTCATGGCTGATTTCATCCGCCGTAGCAGCATCGACATCTGTTTCCCGCACGAGTGCTTCAATGATTTTCTGGCGGTCCCATCCTGACAGATCTTCGCCGGAAGTCCTGACAAAAAGTGCTAAATCCGTAGTTTCACCGAAATTTTTTGTACTGGTACCCTTTGGTTTTAGCTCGACTAAAGACGCCATGCTCCCCCCCTTTTTTCCTTTATTCACTCTATTTTGTGTTAGAAATGACTATAAACCACAACATATAGATGTGTCAAGGAAAAATATTGTATGGGTGGGCTTTTTTTAGGTGAATATTTTTTGAAGGAAAAACAAGAGCTATCAGAACATATATATCAATGTGCTTTAATGTAAAATTATACACGTTGAACTGAACAGTTTTTTGTAAAAAGGTGTCCTTTTTCGGTGTTTTTTTAAAAAATGTGAGAGCCGTTTTCTCTGATCATGACCGGGGGCAACAAATACGATGCCTATCTGATACATAAATTCCTCGCAGTCCCGTGCAACATCATACCAGCACACCTCTCCGTTTACCGTAAAGGGTTGAAAACCGTCGGTAAGTTCAATTTCGAGGTCCACAATCCTGTTTTGTGTCCCCGGCAGCCCCGGCAGCAGTCCGGAATTGTCGACAACAGCATTCTTGATTTCAATGCAGATACCTTCCGGTGAAATATCACGACTTGCAGCGGTCATCTGCTGCCCTTGAGTACCGGAGCTTTCGTCTCCGGGAAAATGTATGCGCACGGCAAGTGGAATTTCAAGTCGCTGAAACTTTCTTTTCTCTATTTTCCTGTAGGTCCCTTTTCCCACTTTTTTAGTCATGATAATACTTTTTCCTGATGTCATCAATAATCCCGGTTGTGGAAATCCCGTCTAGTAACGGGATTGAAAGCACCCTGCCGCCGGCCTGTTCCACCACATCTCTGCCGATTATCGTGTCAGGAGTCCAATCCCCGCCCTTCACCAGCACGTCGGGAACAAGCGCTTCAACAACCCCCAGAGGGTCCCGATCGTCAAAAATAACAACAAAATCAACTGCTTCCAGTGCCCCAACCACTGCCGCGCGCTGGCTTTGGGGAACAATGGGCCGTTTTTCTCCTTTTATCGCCCGCACGGAGATGTCGCTGTTAACGGCAACCACCAGCACATCGCCGTATGATCCGGCCCGCTCAAGCAGATCCACATGGCCCGCATGGATCAGATCATAGCACCCGTTGGTAAAAACAACCTTTTTACCCTGCTCTTTTAAATCATCGACTGCTTTTTTCAACTCTTTAAGGGATTTTATCTTGTCCTTCAATCTTCTTGGCTTACACATCTCAGAACCTCATTATAGGTCGTAATACCCTTGAGCATCTTAACAACGGCATTTTCCTTTAAAAGCTTCATCCCCTGCTTGCGGCCGACCTTTTTAACGGCATCGGATGAGGATTTGTGACTGATAAGCTGTTTTATCTCTTCGCTGACGGTGAGAATCTCAAAAACCCCTTCCCTGCCCAGATATCCCGTGTTCCGGCACTGCCGGCATCCCTTCCCCCGTTTCATCTTAATGGTTTCAACCGACGGGTCAACAGGAAGCGCTATACCGAAACCGTTTAAATCACCCCGTGAAAGGGCGTATATTTCCTGGCAGTGGGGGCACACCCGCCGGACAAGGCGCTGGGCGATAACGCCTATGAGGGATGACGCAATCAAAAAAGGCTCAACCCCGAGATCGATGAGCCGGGTCACTGCCGAAGCAGCATCATTGGTATGCAGGGTGCTCAATACCAGATGACCGGTCAGGGCGGCCTGAATGGCATTTTTTGCCGTCTCCTGGTCCCTGATTTCACCGATCATCACAATGTCGGGGTCCTGGCGCAAAATGTTTCGTAGGATAGAGGCAAAGGTAATACCAACGGCAGGCTGAACGGCTATCTGGTTGAAATTTTCGCTCACCATCTCAATGGGGTCCTCAACGGTGGTAATGTTTTTCTCCGCGCTGGAAAGGAACCTGAGCGATGAATAGAGGGTGGTGGTTTTGCCGCTGCCGGTGGGGCCGGTCACCAGGATTATACCGTAGGGCTTTTCCAGAAAGCCCCGGTAGTGGATGAGATCCGGTGATAAAAAACCCAGCTTTTCAAGGTCCTGGAAGAGTATGTCAGGGTTCAGCATCCGCAGTACCGCCTTTTCTCCGAAGGCCACCGGGACGGTGGAAACCCTGATTTCAACGTCCCTGCTGCGGTCCTGGACCTTGATCCTGCCGTCCTGGGGCCGCCGTTTCTCGGCAATATTGAGCCGTGACAGGGACTTTATGCGTGAAACAACGGCATTGTGTACAACAATGGGCATGGAATAGGTGGTGTGAAGCACCCCGTCGATGCGCAGCCTGACAATACCCTTGTCGCGCTTTGGTTCAATATGAATGTCGCTTGCCCGCTGCTCAAGGGCATAGTGAAAAAGGTAATCAACAGCGTTTTTTATATAGGTATCGGTGGATTCTATCTCGGTTACCGTGCCCAGCTTTGCATACTGTTCAAGGTTGCCGATATCAACAAGGGGCGTGACAAGCTCACGCTCCGCCATGACAACGGACTGCTTAAAACCGTAAAACTCGCGTATAAGCTTTACGATATCCGATTTCATGCTGATGACCGCCCGGACCTCAAGCTTCTGGACCTTCTGGATATCCTCGATGACCTGCCGGTTAAAAGGGTCGACCATGGCCACCCTGAGCCGGCCGTCTTCGATGCCGATGGGAACGGCAAGGTTTTTTATGGCAAACGCCTTGGAAACCGTCTTTGTCACCACCTCCAGGTCAAGATCAAGGGGGTCTATTTTTACGAAGGGGATCTTCAGGGACCGGGAAACGGCCTTCATCACCTTTTCTTCGGTAATCATCCCTTTTCCCGTCTTTTTGTCCGGAAGGTTCAGGGACGCGATAACATCGGCGGCGGTAATGTCAAAGCCGGGCATACCGCCCGACAGGTCGCCTTTCATCTCCTGGAGTTTTTTCAGCTTCTGTGTCTGCCCGTCCGCCTGTGAAATGATAAAACCCTGCTGCTCGCTGGTGATGAGCTTGCTTTCATGCAGTATGTCACAGACATCTTTCAGGCTGAGTGATTTTCGCACCGTCCGTCATCTCCCGTAAGCGTGTTCCCGTAGCGGAACAAGTCTATCAATACATACCACATCTGCCGGTAATTGAAAACAGCCCCTTGTAAAGGGGCTGGAAAGGACCTTCAAAGACTACGGTTTACACGGTCGTAAAAATAGTCATTGCAAGAGGCGGAAAGACGACTCGTCCTCCGCAGTATCCCGCTACGGAGAGAGGAAGCAACCTCATTTTTTCAGCTCCCTGCACATGGGAATTGCTTCGTCCCGCAAAAGCGGGACTCACCAGGACAAAAAAAGCAACGGCTAATGACTCCCCCTTTTGTGACAGGGGCAGGGGGATTATATTCTTTTAAAAATCCCCCTTTTTGCAAGGGGGACGTAGGGTGGTTCATGTAGTGTACAATCTGAGAAAAATACTATGTGTTTATCCACCTTACGTCAGTTGATGCTTTTTTCTGGTTTCCTCAGTCATCTGAAAGCTCATTACCGCTTGCCGGTTCAGAGCGGTTCCTGATATAGGCTTCAACCTTTCTCCATGCCCCCACCTTTTTGCAACATGACCATACAGTGCCCGCCCCCCGGTCTGCCTCTGCAAGTGCCCGGCGAAGCAGCCTGTTGGTATGCTCAAGCTCCCGGTTTCGTTTAAGGGCTTTTTTCAAACGCAGGGTGAGCATTGCCGGGCTGTCCGTACTGTTCAAAAAATCATTGTCTCGATTATTGGCAAAAAATGAACGCATACACATCGTATGTTGTGTGGTGTTAGATCAACATTACTCCGGCTGCCTCACAAAAGGCTCGGGCATTGTATAGGCGCTTGAAGCACCATCATCATATTTTGTTACCGTGAGCGAGCGCAGCTCGGCATCGGGTGTCGTTTCATTATGGTAGAACTTGATCTTTGCGATACAGGGAACCTTCAGCTGTTTTATATTGCGCACTTTCCCGTCGATATCAATGAAGCGTGCATGGTCCGAGTGCAGAAGATATTTCGAGGGTACGTTCAGGCTGTGACTTGTTATGATGATGCAGTTCGGCGCCTTGCCCGTAACCACGGCCATATCTCCGCTCAGGTTTTCTTCAACGAGAAGTTCCCCAGGGGCCTGCGCTCCGGTGAGCAGCAGCCCCGCCCCAGCGACAAGAAACAACAGTTTTCTGATTTTTCTTCCTGTTATTGCCATAGATGCGGCTCCTCTCTCCAGTAAATTGGTGTGCTTTTGGGATTGATTGCCGGAATAACGTTTATCTGTTCGATCACGCCGGTGCTCATCTGTCCGTAAGCCGTGCCGCCCTCCTCCTTGCCCACGTGGATACCGAAGCTGGAGGACAGGCCTTCGCCCAGGGATATGGTATCGAGAATCTGGTCGGTATTCTCCGCTGCAGTGCCGATCACCCGGCGCTTGTAGGCGGTGCCGGTCTCGTAAAACACCGCAAACATCCGCCCGTCCCCGCCGAACCCGCATATGTCCTGATTGGGGGCAAAGGTCGGCGCCAGCACGATACCGCCGAGAATGGCGGGCTTGTTGACGATCCGCTCCGACGGGCCCGAGCTGCCGCAGGTCCCTGAGCCGATGGTTCCCGGGCACAGCTCCCGGTACCAGCCGTCATAGATGTCGCGCCGTGCCTCCTCGAGAAGGGACGCGAAGGTGTCGATGCCGCTCACGCCGCCGCTCCCGACATCGACCTCGCTTGCCGACCTTATGGTATAGGCCCCTGAGAAAAAAAGGTGGTCGGCCAGGTTGCCGTCTTCGTTTATCTCCGGGCACGTCGTGCCATACTGGTGCAGACAGGAGGTGTCGTCCCGGAAGGCATTAAAGAAGGGGTCCTTGATGCCGAACAGGTAGTTCTGGTCGGTGGTTGTCTTGTCGGTTTCCTCAAAATACTTTCCGGTCCCGGCAAACACCCAGGTGGTGCCCCGCTTGTCGATGCTCAGGGTGACCGGGGCGGTTATGGGCTTGGGCGAGTAGAAAAATTTCGACATGGTCCAGTTTGCCGGGTTGTCGTCATAGCTTGCGCTCAGTGAGTCAAACTCGGTGCTGTTGTCCTGGGGCACCGTTATCTTGTACAGCCTGGCTTCGGTGCCGAAGTTCGCGGCGGTATAGATGCCGTCCACATTATAGTTTAAAAGATGATCATAGGCGACGGGTGTGTTCATATACGAATTTGCGTCGTCAACGGTGAAGTCCTTGAGCATCTCCCCGGTCTTCAGGCCCACGATGTATATATGTCCGGCCTGGCTGCTGGAAAACGATTTGCCTTCATTAGTGTAATCGGTGGGCCCGGAGCTCAGTGCCAGGAACCACTCGTCCCCCACCTTCACAACGGTGGGCTGGTTGGTGGTAAGGCCGAGGTTTGCGAAGGTCTTTTCCCACATGAGGCTGGGGTTCCTCGGGTCGGTTATATCGATTGCCGTGTAGCTTGGGGTAAAGGTGTTGTTGTCGGTGGCGATCTGCTTGCCGCCGTAATTAAGGCCCGCGATGAGCACGGTGCCCCAGCCCCCGGGATGGGTTGCGTTGTCCGAGGTGTCACCGTCGGTAAAAATCTTGGCGTCTATCACCTTGGGCTTTAAATCAACAAAGGGAACATGGGTATAGTCCTCATAAGGCAGCCACTTGAGATGGGGCAGGAGGCAGTGGGGAACGTAGGCCCAGAGCTCATCGCCGATATCAAGGCCGCCCTGGGGCACGAACATCTGGTTCTCCTCGTCGTACACGCCCGAGGTAAAGGCATGCAGCATGCCGTCGTTTGCCCCCACATAGACAACCGTCTCACGGTTCCTGTATTTCTCAAAAAATGCCCTGTAGGTTTCATCGTCATAGAGCAGGCCGTAGTTTTCAACGGGCTTTGAAATGGATACCGGGGTAGAATAGACAATATCACCCAGCTTCCACATTTTATTGTCCATCATCCTGGGTCGAAGCACCGGAGCGCCCTCATATTCCGTGGAATTGTCCTCAACGCCCCGGACATACCGTATAATATTTTTAACCCGGTTCTCAAAGCCCTCACCGAGATACCCCCAGGTTGCATTGTCCTCCACGCCGAAAAAGTCCTGAAATTCGGTATAATTTGCGGTGGTAAAATCCGTGAATACGCTGTTATTGTCCCCCGTAAAGGAATAAATAGTGCGCTCATCGGCCGCGCGGTCGGCAAGCATTGATCCTGCCTCAAAAATGGCGTTTATTTCCTCGAGATTAATTATCTCCGTGGCATTGTCCTCTGTGTCGGGATAGGGGTTGTCTTCAGAAACACCGTAAACGCTGACCTTGGTCTCGCCGCTATCCTGGTCAAGAAAGAACTTTATGATGTTGTCCTCGCCGAGGTCGAGCTTGTGATTGCCGTTGGTGTCCTCACGGGTGTTGCCGTAGGCGTCAACCCACAGGGACTGCAGGTAGCCCACCCACTTTATCTCCTCCAGCCCCTTTACCACTATGGGCTTGAAGAATGCCTGCACCAGGGTGCCCTCGCCCTCGCCTTTTGTAGCGAGAACCGACACCGCCGTTCCCGATGCCGAGCGCTGAAGAATGTCGTTTATGGCGGCAAGAAGCTGTTTTTCCAGCTTGTAGCCGTCCTGGGCTTCAAAGTAGGTGTCGGGAACTTCGTCGGCGTTCTTGTCCCATTCCTCGTCGAGGTCAGGCTCATCATTGTCGTTTCTGTCGATAAAGCCGCCGTTTTTAGCAGCATCCTTGAGAAGATCCCTGGCCTCCTGCTCATCGCCGAAAGCGTATATGGTATAAAGCGTGAGGTTCTGAACGCCGTCAAGGGCGTTTTTGCCCACCGAATCGCTGCGAAGGTCGGTGATGTGGGCATACAGGGCAATATCATCAAGGTACGTGCTTCCGCCGTCGGCAAGATCACAGTTTGAGCCGCTTCCCTCGACACAGCCCGTTGAGTCACCGTCACCGTCATAGTCCTGCAGGTTCCCGGGGATCTGGCCGTCCTTGGTTGACGCCCCGTCGGTGAGCAGTATCACAAAGCCTTTAGCACAGGGCACATAGTCCGTGCCGTCATGGAACGGGTCATTGGTGTCATTGATGGTTCCCACTGCATTGCTGTTAAAGCCCAGGCCCGTATCTGCCGCTTCCTGCTTGTAGTACTGCATGGCCACATAAAACGATTCGGCAAGGGGGGTCCAGGTATCACATCCCTTGTCCTCAACGTCACCCACAATGGTTGCAAGGTTTTCTCCTATGTGGTTGTCAATGTAGCCGCCATTATAGCCTGTTCCCGTGCCGCTGTAAAACCACTCGTTTCCCCACCGGGCCTTGTCTCCGATCTTCTGCAGAACACCGGCAACGTTTCCTTCGTGAAAATCCCCCGGCTCATCGGTTGAGGTTTTTTGTACTTCAAGCTTGAACCGCACTGCCCCGCTTGAATAGTCAAAGGGATTGTTGTCGCCGTCGGTATCCACATAGAGGTACCCGTCGTCAAGGCCGAAGCATTTTGCGCCGCTGTACGGGGTGAAGGGGCCCGCATCGTCAACGCACCGTTTGAAGTGCCGGCTTGACTGTGCTGGGTTCTCGCCCGTAACGGTTGTGGTGCCGTTTCCCGCTCGCGATGTTGCTTCGCCTCCCACGAGCACCTTCCGCAAAACGTCGATGCGTCGCATGGTTGCCCAGTTCAGCCAGTTGCCGTCCCAGTCGCCGTTGGGGTCCCTGACAAACTTGCTGCCGTCGTATGTATACATGGTGGGAACAAGGTCACCGCCCGCGTCATAGGAGCCGGGATCAAAGTAGCCGTAAAACTGGGGGCACACGTCCTGCCCGGTCACTTCATACTCGATGTGCAGCTTTACGGCCCTGCTCGAGCTCGCGTCGTAGGTATAGGCCGTTCTCCTGGCATCAGACCCGTCATCGCTGGTGACCATGAACGCCATGTTGTTTCCTTCCTCCCAGCCGTCGCGGTCGACGAGCTCCTGGACAATGGTGGTAATATCAACGCTGTATTCGCTGCCGCTTGACCACTGGGGCACTTCCCAGTCGACCGTGGTGTCGAGATAGTCTCTGCCTGAGATAGCGTACCGGGACGTTGAATAGTATCCCGGGTCATCATGGTCCTCGCCGTGTATGGTCAGCACGGCCCCGGGAACAGCCGCAGCGGAGGAGCCGTATGCGGTAAAGGTCAGCTCCGCGCTGGTTATGGTGCGCCCCTGGGGGACCTGTACATCCCTGAACCGTATCCCGACGATTTCATAGCAGGTCCACCCCGATATTGTCTCAAGTCCCAGGTCGAGGTCCGGGCTGTTGCGGTGTATATTCCCGTAGGGGTTGCCGCCGCAGTTGCCGCTTGTGTACTCCTCGGCATCGTCATAGCCTGAAGAGACCTGCACGTCAACGATACCGGAGGTTTCCTGGGTGCAGGGGTACGGCTCGGGCACGGTCCCCCCGCCTCCCGGCCAGGAACCGTAGGCGTTGAAGTTCATGCTCCCCGAGTTGTCAAGCATAACCAGTATATTGGGCGTTGTGGCGTTTATCTGGAATATGGGGTAATTGGTATAGTCCCCGATAACCGGCTCAGGGGTAACGGCATGCAGGGGCGCTCCGCACAGCAGGCCGGAAACAGTAAGCAGGAAAAAAAGTTTTACACATGATATCTTCATGGCTGCTCCTCGCAACGATTGTTTTAAATCAGGTTAGAACCGCGGTATGAGCTGAAAGCCCAGCACGTGGTCTGCCGACACGGTCCTGCCCGAAGGCAGGTACCCGATGCTGTTGATGATGTAGATCACCCGGTGGGTGGCAACGCCGATTCCCTCGGCGCCGGCGCCGAACTCCGCCCCGCCTCCTGCCAGGTGCCTGACGCCTGTTTTGTCCACATCGATGTCCACCACCCGCAGGTCCTCGGCGACATCATCATTAACGCTGATAATGCCCAGGTCCTTCAACAAAAATCCGGTAATCTGGATGTCGGGGGTATTGTCGTCGCAGTCGATATTTGGGTCAACGCAGTTTCCATCTGCATCCTGGAAGCATATGCAGTCCGCCTGCTTGTACTTGTTCCACTCGCCGGTGCTGTTGTCGTTGTCCTTGGCCTCAAACAGGAAATCACCGTCAATGACCTCTATGGTGGCATTATCGTCATAGGCGGTGTTGTCTCCGATAGAGTCGTACCCGCCCTCGAGCTCCACGATCTCGGCACCGATGGTAAGCCCGGTTTCGGACTGGTAAAAGGAAAGCTTCTCGAACTTTTCGTTCCGGGCAACATCGACCGCCGTGTGGCTGGTGAGCATGGCGGCAATGCCGATCATGGAAACAAGTGCCAGCATGAACATACACAGCACCAGCACAAAGCCGTCCTGCCGTTGTAGAATGCATCGTTTGTTATTCATACCCCATTCTCCACTTTCTAGAAAAGCCGGCGCTAATTCCACCGCGTTGATCTGATAAAGGTGATATTTACGGGTTTTTTCCAGCCCACGCCCGACGGGTCGACCTGTACCTGGACGGTGGTAAGGTTTGCAAGGGGCGATCCCGCGATGACCCGGTACTCGATATCGTGGGACTTCGGGGCCGAGCTGCAGGTGTCGTCCTGCCAGCTACCGTCCTTTATATTCTCGTCGGTAAAAATGTCGCTTATATTGTCATCATGCTCCATGATGGGGCGGGTCATGATATCTTCCATCCAGTGCTCGATGTCGGTGATACCCGCGCTCAGCCTGTTCGCGTAATTGTTTTCATCAACCGCGTGGGTCTGCATGCCCGCGGCCGCCACAAGGCCGATGGTCATAACCATCATGGCAACCATGATTTCAATCAGGGTAAAACCATCCTGTTTTCTTACTGCGTTCATTCCAGCCTCTCCTTTAATATTTTTTCTCATTATTCCAATCTTCCTTCCCACATCCCAAATCACTTCAGTCCTCATACGGGTTCAGCCCCATGTTCCTGCACCGCACCTTGGCAACCGCCAGGCGCCGCTGAAACCGGTCGTCAAAGGGCCCCCACACTGAAGGCCGGACCCCGGCAAAATCGGGGGTCAGCGTTGCATCCGTAGAGGCAGGGCTGAAGGTGGTGGTTTCATCTGCAGATTCAAGCATGGGCTTCGCGGTCCTGAACAGCGCTGACACGATAATGGCCCGTATGCGGTCACGGGTATCCGAATCCGTTACCGTGGTAGTGGCCGTGCCGTTGTCGAGCATATAGCAGAATTCAATGGCATCAATATTTTCAGCAAGGGCTTCCAAACCATTGCTTATCTCTGAGCCGCTTTGCATTTCTATGTATTCCCGCCCCAGATGGCACGGCTCATAGATGGGGCTTGTGCCGTAAGCGACCCAGTTCGCAAGCCCGTCGAAATCATAATCACTGGTCAGGGCATAGCGTATGATCTCACGCTCATCATCATCGGTGTCCCCGTCCCCGTCGCCGTCCACCTCAAATTTAAGCTCCCCCCGGGTAGTCGTGAGGAATGCCGCGTCGGCATTAAAGGTGGGGTCATAGCCCGCCATGCGTATCTCCCTGAGCATGAAGTACAGGCCGGCCCGCACGTTTTGCTGCATGTTGGCAACCTGCTCCTGGTTGATATAGGATTCCTGCTGATAATCATAGGTCGCGTAGGCCCCGGCCACAACAATGGAAGCAGCCACGATGGAAATCAGCAGCTCGGTAAGGGTAAATCCATGATTGTTTTTCATTTTGTTGTGTATCCTTATAAAAAACATTTTTATTGCACCCAGTTCCAGTCTTTCCACCGCTGCATGGAAATGGTTCCGGCAACATTGGGTGTTCCGACCCGGTAGGAAGCCTCCTCGTTGTTGGTAATATACACGTACCCGCTATTGCAAAACCCCCGGGAATTAAAGGTCAGTCTCGCCGGCGATCCCGTGTAGGTCACGGTTTGTCCCGAGCCGGATTCGCCCCTGCCGAATTTCACCCCGCTTCCGTAATGTGATGTGAGATCACCCGTTGGGGGAAACCGCACGCCGTCAACCTGGTAGGAATTGGTACCGGTGTTAAAAGAAATAACAACATTTCGGCGTTCCTTTATGGCTCTCGCACGGGCCATCCTCATCTTGGAAGACAGGTCCCGTGAGGCATTTTTTACCCTATACAGTGGCAGGTCCCTGGTGTAATCAACAACGGCCACGCCGCTGATAATACCGATAATTGCAACAACCACCATAAGCTCAACAAGGGTAAAACCTTTATTATTTTTCATCATCCCGGCATGCTCCCTGTTTGATAATCCCGCAAAAAAGTTCACGGTTTCTGTCATTGCGAGGAGCGGAGCGACAAAGCAACCCTGTTTTATCAGCTACGTGCAAAAAGTAAGATTGCTTCGCTTCGCTCGCAATGACTGCTTTTTTAGCTTTATACGATACTGTCGTGTTTGTCTTTTTTCATCTATTGTGCACAAACCATACCCATAAAAATATAATGATGGAATAATTTTGTAAACACCTGTATTTACAAAACAAATTAAAATAATTACAGAATAGAGTTCACTTCTCATACAAGGAAACAGACATCAAACTATAAACTTTTTTGTTAGACTATTAAATTATTTAATAATAGACACAGTCACAAAAGGTACCCGCTACAGTCATTGCGGGGAGCGAAGCGATGAAGCAATCCCGTTTTTTCAGGTGATCCAGCGTAGAGATTGCTTCGTCCCGTCAAGACGGGACTCGCAATGACAATCACCGGGAGCTGTTTACAGAACTATCAAATTTATGTAACAGGACTTTCAGCTTCAAAGCTGTAATTACCCGCTTATAAAAAAAAAGGGGGGGGGGAGGATTATTTTTGTAAACAGACTTTGGATCCCGTATTACATAGAAGGAATGACAAAACAAATGTCATGCCGGACGTGAACCGGTATCCAGAGAGTGTTCAGCATTACGGATTATGGTCATAGTAAAATGTTACCGCTGTGTACTGTTTGCCTCTGCTTTGCAAACGGGGAGCATCGAATTCTTTAACAATACACAGTATATCATGGCCTCTTACGAACAGAAAAACAGCCACAACAAAACAGGGCTGACCGTCTTAATCAAACAGCGTCATTGCGAGTCCCGCCTTTGGCGGGACGAAGCAATCTCACAGCATACCAATATCTGTAGGGATTGCCCCGTCGCTACGCTCCTCGCAATGACAGATGTAACACCAGCTTAATAATGCTGTGTCTTTTGTGCCGTCTATAGTAATTTGTGGAATGCTTCAGACAAAAAAAGCCCGGAAAAAAATCCGGGCTTTTTCTATATACTACGTGTCTCGATGTACATGCTCATCAAAAACAGGTAAATCGATAGACTAAGGAATGGACGCTGCTATCAGTCGGCCATCATTTTTTTCAGCTCTTCGGTAAGGGGAGGAACAATCTTGAAAACGTCATCCACAACACCATAGTCGCATTTTGTGAAGATGGGAGCCTCTTCGTCCTTGTTGATGGCAACGATCACCTTTGACGTTCCCATACCGGCATAGTGCTGAATCGCGCCTGAAACACCGCACGCGATGTAAAGATTGGGAGATACAACCTTTCCGGTCTGTCCCACCTGGTCCGACACGGGACGCCATCCGGCATCAACAGCCGCACGTGACGCGCCGACCGTGGCTCCGATGACATCGGCAAGGTCTTCCAGTATTTTATAATTCTCAGGCCCCTTCATGCCGCGGCCGCCGGTAACAATAATCTCGGCCTCGGTGAGGTCTACTTTGCCCGCAGCTGATTTCTGCACGTCAAGTACCTTTACCCTGATATCATCCGCGCCTATCTCAGGGCTGATGGTTACCACTTCAGCCGTCTTTGACGCATCGGGCTCGGAAGCGATAAGCACGTTGGGCCTGATTGAGGCCATCATAACATCGGTATTCTGAAAAGTAACCTCTGCATAGGCCTTTCCTGCATAAATGGGCCGTTTGAGGCAGAGGTTTCCGCCGTCGTCCAGCTTGATTTCAATACAGTCGGAAGCAAGCCCTGCATCGGCACGGGCCGCGACCTTGGGTGAAAGGTCTTTACCCACAACAGTTGCACCAAAAAGAACCGTTGAGGGCTGTTCCTGGGTGATAAGGTCACACAACGCTTTTGCATAGGCATCAGTGGTATACTGACCGAGTGCTTCATGATCTACAAGATAGACCTTGTCCGCCCCGTAGGGAGCGAATTTGTCGGCCAGGCCGGCAATATCTTTACCAAGACAAACAGCACAGAGCGGTTCGCCCTTGGAATCGGCGATGCTTCTTGCGTTACTTAAAATCTCAAAGGTAACCTTTCTGACGGTACCCTCTTCTTGTTCTGCAAATACCCAAATTCCTTTTCCCATTGTTCATGTCTCCTTTATTGTAATATACGCCTGTAATGCACAACGCGTTAAATAGCTTTTGCCTCTTCCCGCAGGGCCTTTGCAAGGTTGGCTGCCGTTTCTTCGGCTGAGTCGCCGGTGATAATCTTGGCGGCTGTGCGCGGGGCAGGTGCGGTGAAATTTCCTGCCTTGCTCTTGGAGCCTGCAGCACCAACGGCACCTTCATCAAGGCTGATGTCGGCCGGCTTAACAGGGGTAAGCGGCTTTTTCTTTGCCTTCATAATACCGGGAAGTGACGCATAGCGCGGCTCATTAAGTCCCTTCTGGGCCGTCAGAACACAGGGAAGCGGAATTTCCAGTGTTTCTTCGCCACCGACAATCTGTCGGTTGACCTTGACGCTCTTTTTGTCCTCTGAGACCTCAACCTTGGTGACCAGGGAGGCATGGGGAATACCGAGATACTCGGCAAGTGCTACGCCTACCTGGGCCTGATCATCATCGATTGCCTGTTTGCCGCAAAAAATGATGTTGTAATCCATGGTTTTTATCTGCTCGGCCAGTGCCTTTGCCGTTGCCAGGGCGTCACTGCCTTCAAACACAGGATCATTGAGATGAAACGCCTTGTTTGCGCCCATTGCAAGACCGGTACGGATTGCTTCAACGCATCTGTCGGGACCCATGCATACCAGGGTAACCTCGCCTTCTCCGGCCTTTTCCTTTTGCAGCAGTCCCTCTTCAATGCCGTACTCATCATACGGACTGATAATGAACTTGACACCATCGGTTACGATTGCATCAGTTTTCACTTTGAGCTGTGCTTCGGTGTCAGGAACCTGTTTTAAACATATAATACTATTCACGGTATCCTCCCTACATTTTTTATAATTTATTGATCGGTTTGTGCCCCTTGCCCCGCTTGACGCGAATTAAGAAACACCCATTTAAACGTTACCTTTTCGGGCTGCACGAGCCGCTTATAGACAAAAATTCAATATTAATTGTAATAACAATTAAAATAATAAATTTGAATTTTTAACATATAGTTTTTTAAAGTTCAAGAAAAATCTCCCCAACCGTAAACGCACCGCCTATGGGCAGTCACTGTTTGGATCTCGTTATGTGCTTTTCTTTGATACATGATTAATTGTCTCTGTCGTGTTGACATGCTTCACAAAGAATAAAACGGTTTAAGAAGGGGGGGCAGCAGCCAGTCTCTAAAAACTAAGGGTAACAATGAGGGGATATTTGGTGTGTTTTACTAAATCGAGACTGGCTGCCTTAAGCTATTTTTTATGTTTGTGTTAAGTACGTATTTGATTTCTTATATAAGCAATACATATGCCATAGATGTTTTTTAAAAAAATATATTTTAAGACTCTGAAATAACTTTATATTTTTATTTTTTAAGAGACCGGGCACATCCGCCCCGGCAGCACAACATCAGCAATTTGCTGACAATATGGCAAAACAGCAAAATATGGTTGACGATTTAGCAAATATGGCAGGTTGTACCGAAAGCACCAAGGGGGGGCGGTTATTCGTCTTCTTCCATCCGCCGGTAAAGGGTCCTTGTTGAAATGCCGAGTATTTTTGAGGCGATATTCTTGTTGCCTTTGGCGTGCTTCAGGGTCTCGTCCATTACCATCTTTTCGATATCCTTAAGGGGAATTTTCCCTATGGGGATGTTAAGGACCTTCTCACCGATGGTAATGTCGGCAGTATCATGACTTGACTTGATAATGTCATCCGGCAAATCTCCGGGCGAAATAAGTGAGCCGCGGGTAAGAACCACTGCACGCTCTATGGTATTTTCAAGTTCGCGAACGTTCCCGGGCCATTTATACGTCATGAGCACATCCATTGCCTCGCGGGAAATTCCGTCAATCTTTTTATTGTTTTTTGTGCTGTACATCTTCAGAAAGAAATCTGCGAGGAGGGGAATGTCCTCTTTTCTTCCACCCAGGGCGGGAATCTCGATATTAATGACGTTTAAACGGTAATAGAGGTCTTCACGGAACTGCCGCTTCTCTACAAGGTCCTTTAAAGAAGCATTGGTAGCTGCAATCAACCGAACGTCGGCCTTAAAGGTAATACCCCCGCCAAGGCGCTCAAACTCACCGCTCTGGAGAACACGCAAAAGCTTCACCTGGACAGCGGGATTTATGTCTCCCACTTCATCCAGGAAAAGGGTGCCGCCGTGTGCCAGTTCAAATCGGCCCTCACGTCTGCTCACCGCCCCGGTAAAGGCGCCCTTTTCATAACCAAACAGCTCTGCCTCCAGCAGTGTTTCGGGCAGCGCCGCGCAGCTGACCTTGACAAAACGCTTCTCTCTGCGCTGGCTGAGATCATGCACTGCCTTTGCAACGACTTCTTTACCGACACCGCTTTCTCCGGTAATGAGAATTGTGGCAGAACTTGAGGCAACCTGGGCAACGAGGTCCATCACCTTTCTCATTGCAGGGCTTTTGCCCACAACATGGTCTGCGCTCTGAACATCTTTAAGCCGTTCATGCAGTATTTTATTCTCCAATACCAGGGAGCGCTTCTCCAGCGCTTTTCTAACCGTTTTCAGAACAGTTACCTTATTAAAGGGCTTCTGGATAAAATCGAACGCACCGTCTTTCATAACTTCAACAGCGACCTCGACAGTGCCGTGGCCGGTGATAAGGATCACTTCAATATCGGGTGATATTGTCTTGGTTATTTTCAAGAGCTCTACGCCGTCAACCTTCGGCATCTTCAAATCCGACAGCACAACGGCGATTTCGTTCTTCTGAAGAATCTTCACGGCTTCCTCACCGTCACCGGCCGCAAGCACACCAAAACCTTCTTTTTTAAGAATCTTTATAAGTGCATCCCTGATGCCTTCGTTATCATCAACGACCAGGATTGTCTTTTCATCAAGTTCGTTCAAACTGCAGCTCCTTTGCTCTCACGTGTTTCTTGCCACTTGGGCAGCCGTATTCTGAAACAGACGCCCGCTTCAGCACCCCTGTTCTCACATATGATTTCACCTTTATGCTCCTGGATGATATGCTGCGTTATCGCAAGGCCCAGGCCGGTTCCACCGCTTTTGGTGGTGAAAAAGGGAGTGAAAATCTTTTCATTATTCTCTGAAGGAATACCCGGACCGCTATCGGCAAGACTGATCTCAATCCAACTGTCAACGGACTGTGCGGTAACCTCTATGGTGCCGCCCCCCTGCATGGCCTCGATGGCATTTCGCAGGATATTGAGGAACGCACGGTGTATCTGGTCGTGGTCGGCATATGCCAAGGGTAGATTATATTCAAAGCTTGTTTTAAAAACAATTTTTTTTCTTCTCAGCTCTTCTTCAAGAAGCATAAAAAGGTCTTCGATAACGGCGCTTACATCCTGCTTTGAGGTTTTAATTGTCGGGAACCGGGTACACTCGAGGTACTCAAGCAAAACCCGGTGCAGGCCCTCTATCTCTGATTTTATCTTGCCGATAAGGCTCTTGGTCTCCTCGGCGTTAACTCCGGTAAAACCATCGATTTCATCTTCCAGAAGGTCGATGTTGAGGGTGAGGCTGCCGAGGGGGTTCCTGATTTCATGTGCAATCTGTGAGGACATTTTTACAATCACGGACTTGCGTTCATGCTGCAGCAGCTGTGCTCGAAGTGCCATTTCTTCAGTAACATCTTTCACCAGTTCGGCAACTTTGACCGTGTTGCCGTTTTCATCCTTCAGCGGGTAGGCGGTAAGATGAAAATAATATTTTTTACCGCCAAGGGTTGTGCTCACCCGTTCTCTCAGCACGGACTGTCCGGTTGCAAAGGCTTCCCGTGCCGGGCAGCCCACGCACTTGTCCTGCTGCTGCTGAAAGACTTCATAACACGGCCTGCCCTTGAAAAACTGTGGGGGCTTTCCCTGCCAGGCACAAACCGCACTGTTTACCTGGAGGACCCGGTAATCCCGATCAATAATCGACAATCCGTCCGTTATACTGTCAAAAACCTCATGACTCCATGTAAGTTCTTGATTTACAAGCCTTTTTCTGTTTTCCTGAACAATGATAAGACATGCACCGGCCACAATAATAATGATAAAACACAGCGCAAACAATATGGGCCCGTTGAGGCTTTCCATAACAGGGGCCATTGCTTCTATGTAGGGTGCCGACAAGCCTATAGACCAGAGCTTGTTGCCGAACGTGATCGGCCGGTACGCAACAAGCTTTTTAGTGAGCTGCCGTTCACCGATGTGCCATCCGGTATACTCGCCCTTGCCCTCTTCACCTCCTATCATGTCCTTGTTGATGAGGGCCTCAAGATTCAACGAGGAATACTCCGGCCACAGCTCTTTAAGAACATCTATTGCCTTGCGGCCCTCCATATCTTTGTTCGGGTGGGCAAGCAGAACACCTTTTTTATCGATCATCCATGCATAGCCTGTTTTACCGGACCGTATGGGATAGATGAATTTCTCCTTCAACTCGTTAAAATCAGCAATACAGCATACCCATTGGGCTGTTTTGGAAGCCGGAACAGCAAGCAAAAAGGAAATGCCGTCGTCAAAGGCAAACAGGTCGGTGAGACGTGTGGACCTGCCCTGCTGTACGGCTTTTGCAATAATATCCTTGAGACCAGGGCCTCTCGCTAACAGACCGGCAACGTCCCCGGGGTAGGCATACACAATGTCACCATCTTTGCTGACCGAAATAAGCGCCTGTATAAGCCCCCTCTTGTTGTAAAATATTGTTTCCAGTGTCTTTTCTTGGGGATAATAGGCTATAAAATCACCGGCATTGTGCAGACCCGATTCAATATGCAGCAAGAGCTCTTCTATTGACTTGGCGGTTTCCTTCACCAGAAAGAGCTGCTGCTCGTTGAATGCCTCGGCAGTATTTTTTTCAATAATACGGTAGCTGTATAAAGCAATGATCACTATGCCGGCAATGATAAGGACCGTTGGAATCACGATCTTCAGTACAGGTGGGATCTTTTCCCTCACTATGAACACCCTTAGTTGACGAATTAATAATCTATACGCTTACACGCTGTATCGTAATTAATGAAGCAAACAACCGGGCTCATCGCAGGTCCCGCTGCGTGTGCGGGGAAGAGCCCGGCTTTGGATTTCGGTCCCGCAACAGCGGGATTTTCTTTTGCCTCCCCGAGCGAGCACGGGGTTTCCGGCAAACAATGCATCTCTGAAAATGACAGCTGCCGAAAGTCACCCCTTTCTAAAAAGTGATTTTCAAAGGACTCTTATCCCCCCCCGGCCTCCCCTTTTCAAAGGGGGGTGCTGCAAACCGCTGCCTTATTGTCATCACGACACAGTCTGTTACACGGTGTATAAAAACACCATATCTTTATAATACTAATTAAAACAGCGGAAAAAGTCAACAGCCACCCCCAGAGGGCACAATACACGCCGTTCACCATTATACATTATAGTCATTGCGAGTCCCGACCTGTCGGGCGAAGCAATCCGGATACTATTAATAACGGGATTGTCGCGGTGCTGCGCACCTCGCAATGACGTGTGACCTATTATCAATTTTTTACATAAATAACCCAGAAGCGCAACACCGGGGCCAGATGCCCGCAATAACGCTCACGATGACGGCTGAATCCTGCCGAAGCAGCCTCCATCTGCGATTATCGCGACCAAAGGTCGCTCCTACCCTTTCGGTGGGAAAGGTGTTTAGCTATGACACAATAAATAAATGCACGAGAATAAACGATACGGGGATTTTGGAATGGGTTGGAAAAGAAGAAGGCTTACGGCCTCAACCGGCCGTAAGCCTTCATATATACTCATAGCTATCGCCTGTGCGGCAACCTTACTGCTTGTTGGCAATGAGGTTGTCGACAACACCGGGATCTGCAAGTGTGCTGGTGTCGCCCAGGTCGCTGACTTCGCCCGCTGCAATCTTCTTGAGGATGCGTCTCATAATCTTACCGCTTCTGGTCTTGGGCAGGCCGCTGGCGAACTGGATCTTGTCGGGAGTTGCGATGGGGCCGATCTCTGCACGAACATGCTTGACAAGCGCTTTTTTCAGGTCATCGGTCTCTTCAACGCCCACATTGAGGGTTACAAACGCGTAGATTCCCTGGCCCTTGATATCATGAGGGAACCCGACAACAGCCGCTTCAGCCACTGTCTCATGAGAAACCAGTGCGCTTTCAACCTCTGCCGTTCCCATACGGTGTCCTGAAACATTGATAACGTCATCAAGGCGTCCCATCAGGATAAAGTCGCCGTCATCATCTTTTCTGGCGCCGTCACCGGTGTAGTATTTGCCCGGGAACTGGCTGAAATAGGTTTCCTTGAAGCGTTCGGGATCACCGTACACGGTTCGCATCTGACCCGGCCAGGGCTGGGTAATGGTAAGGTATCCGCCTTCGTTAACATCAACCGGGCTGCCGTCTTCACGGATAATCTCCGCCTTTACGCCGAAGAACGGTCTGTTTGCGGAACCGGGTTTGATCTTCATGGCACCGGGAAGCGGTGTGATGATGAATCCGCCGGTCTCGGTCTGCCAGTAGGTGTCGACAATGGGGCAGCGGCCGCCGCCGATCTTGTTGTAGTACCACATCCAGGCCTCGGGGTTAATGGGCTCGCCCACCGTGCCGAGAATTCTCAGGCTGCTCAGGTCTACGCCCTCGAGCCATTCGTCTCCCTGTGCGGCAACGGCACGGATTGCGGTAGGTGCGGTATAAAACTGGTTAACCTTATACTTTTCGACAATCTGCCAGAACCGGGAATAGTCCGGATAGCTCGGGACACCTTCAAACATAACGCTTGCGGCACCGTTTGAGAGGGGGCCGTAGACGATATAGCTGTGGCCGGTTACCCAGCCGATGTCTGCGGTACACCAGAACGTATCTTCATCTTTCAAATCAAAGACATACTTCAGGGTTGTGTTGGTATAGAGCAGGTACCCTGCGGTTGTGTGCAGCACGCCCTTGGGCTTGCCGGTGCTGCCGCTGGTGTAGAGGATAAACAGCGGGTCCTCGGCATCCATCTGCTCGGGCTCGCAGTACCCCTTGATGTCTTTTGCCGCCATTTCTTCGTGCCACCACACATCCCGGCCGTCCTTCATGGGCACATCCGTGTTGGTCCTGTCGACAACGATACAGGTGTCCACCGTGGGGCATTCTTCCAGTGCCTTGTCGGCATTGCCCTTCAGGGGGATTACCTTGCCGCTGCGGTAGCTTGCATCGCTGGTGATGACAACGTTTGCTTCGCAGTCCTGAATTCTGTCTCTGAGGGCCTCGGCGCTGAACCCGCCGAACACGATGCTGTGAATTGCGCCGATGCGTGCGCAGGCAAGCATGGCAATGGGAAGCTCGGGAATCATGGGCAGATAGAGGGAAACCCGGTCACCCTTCTTTACGCCCTTTTTCTTCAGAACATTGGCGAATTTGTTTACTTCATGATACAGCTCAACATAGGTATAGGTGCGGGCATCATCCATGGGCTCGCCCTGCCACATGAGAGCGGCCTTGTTTTTGCGGGAGGTTTTCAGGTGCCGGTCAAGACAGTTATAGGAAACATTAAGCTTTGCTCCCTTGAACCATTCGACTTTGATCTTGTCACTCCATTCATAATCAAGTACCTTGTCCCATTTTTTAAAGAAATCCAGGTTCTCCTCAGCCATGTCGCCCCAGAACCCTTCGGGATCGTCGATTGACCGTTTATACATCTCTTCGTATTGATCCAAACTCTTGACATGGGCTTTTTCCTGCAATTCCTTGGGGATGTCAAATACCCGCTTGTATCCCTCAGACCCCAGTGATTGCATTGATTTTTTTTCCTCAGCCATTCGTACCTCCTTTTTTGGTTAAATGTTGCCGGATATGCTATATTTTCTATAAATACGTCAACAACCACCCGCATGGGGGGTGGCTTGAAAGTAGCCTTTCAAGTGTACTTCAGTGCAGTTGTTGACTTCTTCATGTACCCCCCGGCCAAAACCGAGGATTACATGAAGACGATGAACGTAATATACTGTCTTGCAGTCCCGATAAATGTGTCCCCCATCCGACTCCGGCGGATTAAGCGCTACAATAATAAACAACGGAAAGGTTTTAAGAGAAGTATATATATCAAGTACTATGCCAAAATTCCATGTTTTTAAAAATGGTTGTTCTTAAAAATTAATACGTTTTTCCAAACACTTGAATGCTTTGGGGCAAACTGTGCAGGTAAATTTTTTTGTCAATTTGTCACAGCTCACAGCATGGCCTGTCTCAAACTCATGGAAAATTATTACATAAAAATAATTAATATAAACTTATTTTTGTATTAATTTTAAGGATAGAAACAAGTTTGTCATTTTGACAAACAATATTTTAAAACAAACCGAAAACAACAGCAAAAACCTCGCCGAGAAAACCGTGTTCTCAAATAACAAATGTTTTTTTAATGGGTTATAATAAACTTTTAGGACTCTTTGTGTATGGCGTCCTTTTTGCTTATATATCCTAACAAGATGATACATACTTAATATAGTGAAAAAAAGACTGATTGCCAGACCAGGCCGCAATAAATCCAAACAAGAAAAATGTTTTAGATAGGATCGTATGCAAGACCCTCGTTCCAATGACAGAAGGCACTATCTACACCATCTGGAAGAATCTGTGTTGTCTCTCGCAACGGGTAATTTAGAGCCCGTGCAAAAGCCTGTGCCGCAGGTAGAAACCCATCCCCCCCGGGACAAGGACCAACAACACGAGGGGGAGGAAGAATTAAAGCTGGTTCCGGAATTTATGGGAAAGCAACCTGTGCAGCCGGAGGAAACCGGCCCGGCATCCTTGCAGAAAAAACTCTCTTCTATCAGCAGGTCCGTCAATGAATGTATTCAATTTGTCGGCAGAAACGTTTTGGGCAGACAGGAAATCATCAAACAGTCTTTTCTTGCCCTGATGACCGGTGAACACCAGCTGCTCATCAGCCGGACCGGCATGGCAAAGTCCCTTCTGGCCCGTCAGATTTTCATCTGCTTCGACGGAGCAACTACCTTTGAGAAGCAGCTCACGAAAGACACCATGCCTGAAAATCTTTTTGGCTCATATGATATTGAGGCCATGAAAAAGGGCAAAATGATACACAATGTCGAAGGCTCCCTGGTGTTATCTCATTTTGCCTTTCTGGACGAAATATTCGATGCAAATGACATGCTGCTGCGCTCCCTTCTCTCCCTGCTCAACGAAAAACAGCTTGTCAATGGTGAACAGATTGTGCACTCAACCCTGCACAGTGCAATAGCGGCGGCAAACTATATTCGCATGACAGAGATTCTGGAAGCAGTACTCGACCGATTTTTGTACAAATCATTTATTCCTGAAAACAAGGATCTCTATTTTGAATATTCCATCGACCAGATTTACCAGCAGCAATTTGGGAAAGTCGCCGTACCGGAGAAACGGCTCACCCTTGGCGAACTGTCGTATATAAAAAAGCTCATCCAGAGCAAACGTATCGACATACCGGGATATGTTCTGTTTTTAAAGAATTACATCCTCAAAAAATATGTCGAGGAAACAAGAAACATGGTGTCCGATAGGAAAGAGTTCACCATAAGCGACCGGACCCTGGTAAAAACCCAGGATACCCTGCGGGCATGTGCCATACTTGAGGGCAGGGAACAGGTAGAAGAAAAAGACCTGGACAACCTGTATTATGTCGTGTGTGCGCTGGGGCGTGAAGATGATAAGGCCAGGCTTACAAAAGTAACCGGTACGGCAAAGAACTATTTCCGCCAGGACAGGGACACCATCGACAACATCCTTAATGCCATCGGTATTCTGAACATACTCAAAGCAAACGGCAACGATGAGGTCCTGAAAACAGACAAGACATTCAACCAGGTCCGGGACGGTCTGGAGAAGGTCACCCGCTCTGGAGGATCGATCCTTAAAGAATATTTCAACAAGCTGAAAAACAAGCTCATGGCCCTTACCCAGGATTCCTTTGTTCCTGAAACCTTCTCTATACTTGAAAGCTTGTGTGAGGTTTCCCTGAAAAATGCTAAAACAAAAGAAGCACGGGAAATAATCATCGGTTTTCAAGAAGACCTTTTTAATGCAAAAAAAATTGTTCAGCTATAAACACACATGGATGCGGCTTCTTTTCACTCACAACTTGACTTCTATATGCCGGACTGCGACGTCTGCAATACCCAGACCCTTTCCTTTCCACCGGACCTGCTGAAAATTTTTTACATCGCCCGTGTAATATTCAGCGAATCAAGCACCCACAGGATAAAAACACAGTCAGCACCCCTGTTCAGCAGGGAAATCATATTTTCATCCGGGACCGGCAAGACGGATTCAGAAGCGGTTCAGCACACCAAGGCCAAGATGGAAAACCATGTCAACCTTGACAGAATAACATCCATCGGAGACATAGCCCACCTGCTGCCCCGGGAACACATGATCTATGATGAAAACATTTTTTACAAGAAGCTTGCAAACCGGGAGCTTATTAAAATCGATTATGAAGCGCCTACCGGCGCGGTAACCTCGGTGGACAATTTTCTCAAGCGTGATGAAACGCTTTTGAAGCGCAGTCAAAAAGTCTACCTGCTCTTTGACAATTCAACCTCCATGAACGGAGAAAAGTTTAAAAAGCTGTTCGCGTCCAAGGCCATCGCCGTTGAATACCTTCGCAGGGTTTCCCGGGAAATGCCCGAGATATATTTCCGTTCTTTCCACAGTGATATCGGCGAGCTGGTCAAGGCAAGCACCAGGGAGGAAATCCAGAACCTCATACAGCACATAACCGACCTGAAAACAGGCGGGGGCCGTATTACCAATATCGGCAAAGCCATTGAGCAGGCCATTGAGGACATCAACAGCGATCCCGAGTTGAAAGAGGCTGAAATACTCATTATGACCGACGGTTTCGGACCTATGCCCAAGGACATCAACCAGCGCCTGGGAGCAATTAAACTGCACGTCATTTTGATCCCTGATCTTGACATTGAAAAGATTCTCAATCTGTATCCCGATCGTCCGTCATGGGAAACAGGCGGTCCGGACGGATCACGGCCCATGCCCTCGTTCTGGAGATACTATACCACGAAACCACCGCCCATGATTCTTGACGGCGACGAGCTGTACCAGGACAAGGCACTCTCCTACAAGACGGCAAGCAAGTCGGTCAAGGACCTTAAGGTCCTTGAAATACTCCAGGGACTGCACCAGATATATACCCTCCAGGAGGTATGCGAAAATTTTATCTTTGTCGTTATTACGTCGCTGCTCGGTGATACATTCACTTTTTCCCTTAAAGATCTTGAGCCCGTTGAGGCATCTATAAACGAGCTGATGAACAAACCATTGGCCGGCATGAACAACGATGAAAAGCTGAGCTTTCTGCAGACGGTAAACTTCATGGTCCAGTTTCTTACCATTGCAAAAAGCAATACCAAAGACAAAGCGGTAAAGAAGAAAATAAAGGCCCTCATGAAACAGCTGGAAGCCCTCCAGGCCCGGATACTTGCAGACCCCTGGATTCGCTCCATGCTCAAGGTCGACAAAATCAAGTTCGACGTTAAATTTGATATGGCAGCGGCGAAAAAAAACGACGAGATGCCCCTTTTCTCGGCTTTTGCTTTTCTGGTGCGGTTTGTGTGGGAAAAAATCAGCCAATCACTCAAGCTGATTATAAAAGACTACCGGTTCTCCTGAGGCAGGCGCCGAGAATTATTCCTGACATAACAGACAGTTATGGCCGCTTTGGCATAAAGATGCTTGACACGAATAATTAAAGATGCGTATAATACCTTTTTACATGTCGGGGCGTAGCGCAGCCTGGTAGCGCACTTGAATGGGGTTCAAGTGGTCGCTGGTTCAAATCCAGTCGCCCCGACCATGAAATTTAAGAGCTGTTTGAACTTACTGGTTTAAACGGCTCTTTGTTTTTTTGTATT